>OGYH01002896.1_pt1 | contig 12765 bp, 10 predicted proteins | sample 1576511 | NCBI WGS metagenome assembly OGYH01 (sample SAMEA3541522, study PRJEB24748) | human gut metagenome | biome: human gut; feature: human-associated habitat; material: faeces | place: China | collected 2012 | reverse complement strand
TTTTTTCGTCCCGCAGGCGCTTCCACACCCGCACCATGGCCAGCTTGATCACGTCGGCCGCCGTGCCCTGAATGGGGGTGTTGCGGGCCATGCGCTCACCGCTGGAACGCACGTTGAAGTTGGAGCTTGCCAGCTCCGGCAGCGCCCGGCGGCGGCCGAACAGGGTGGATACATAGCCGTTCGCCTTGGCGTCGGCGATGGTCTTGTCCATATAGCCGCTCACATTGGGGAAGGCGGCCAGATAGTTCTTGAGGAAGGCGTCTGCTTCCTTGACGGTCACCCCGATGTCCTTGGCCAGGCTGTAGGCACCCTTGCCGTACATGATGCCAAAGTTGATGGCCTTGGCGCTGGAACGCAGCCGGGGCGTCACCTCGCTCTGGGGGATGCCGTAAATTTTGGCAGCGGTGCTGCGGTGGATGTCCTCCCCGTTCAGGAAGGCCTGCTGCATGTGTTCGTCCCCGGTGATGTGGGCCAGGATGCGCAGCTCGATCTGGCTGTAGTCGGCGTCCACCAGCACACAGCCCGGCTTTGCGATAAAGTAGGCCCGCAGCTGGCTGCCCAGCTCGGTGCGGATGGGGATGTTCTGCAGGTTGGGGTTGTCGGAGGAGAGCCGTCCGGTGCGGGCCTCGGTCTGGTTGAAGGTGGAGTGGATGCGCCCATCTTCGCCGATGACCTTGAGCAGGCCCTCCACATAGGTGGAGTTCAGCTTCTGGTACGCGCGGTACTGCAAAACGTCCTCTACCAGCGGGTACTCCCGCAGGCTCTCCAGCGTTTCGGCGTCGGTGGACCAGCCGCGCTGGGTCTTTTTGCCATGGGGCAGGCCCATGGTGTCGAACAGCATCTCACCCAGCTGCTTGGGGCTGTTGGGGTTGAAGCTGGTGCTGCCGGTCTCCATGTGGATGCGGGCCAGCACCTGTTCCAGTTCGGTGCGCATCCGCACGCCAAACTGCTCGATGCCGTCCCGGTCCACCAGCACGCCGATGCGGGTCATGTCCGCCAGCACCTGCGCCAGCGGGAACTCAATGTCGTTGTACAGGGCATCCTCGCCGCAGGCGGTGATCTCGGCTTTCATTTTGGCAAACAGGTCGGCCAGACGTCCGGCGTCCGGGTAGTCGGCGCAGGTGAAGGCCGCAGCGGCCTTGTAGCTGGGCACCAGCTCTCCCACCTGATACTTGGACGCCGAGGCATCCAGCAGGTAGGCGGCCAGCTTGCCGTCCCACCGGATGCTGCTGCCCCAGCCGCCGGCGGCCATGGCTCTGGCGTACAGGGGAGCCGAATTGAACACATCCAGCGTGACGTCGGCGTTGTCCAGCAGACGGAGCAGGTCGGCGTCCTCCAACGGGTAGACGGTGGTGTCCTGCACGGCGTACCAGCTCTCCGGCTGCAGCATCACGTTGCGGGTGCCCTGCTTGCCCATCACGGCGGGGCGGGAGGCCACCAGATAGTGCCCGGACGGGGCAAGGGGCAGGGCGGCAAGCTCTGCCTCCGGCAGCTCCACGGCCTGCTCTTCCGGGGCGGCCTCCGGGGCCACACCGTCCAGCCCGAAGCGCGGGATCAGCGAGTGGATCTCCAGCTCCTGCAGCAGGCGCACGGCGGCGGCCTTGTTGCCCTCGCCCACGGCGTAGCTGCCCTCGGCCGTGTCGATGGGGGCATCGGTGCGGATGGTGCCCAGGGTGTGGCTCAGCTCGGCCATGGGCTTGTCCTCCATGAGGTGCTCCCGCTGCTTGGGCTTGATGCGCTTGTCGTCGAGGTTGGCGTACACGCCCTCCAGCGAGCCGAAGGTCTGCACCAGGCTCAGGGCAGTCTTTTCGCCGATGCCCTTCACGCCGGGGATGTTGTCGGAGGTGTCGCCCATCAGGCTCTTCACCTCAATGAGCTGCCGGGGCTCAATGCCGTATTTTTCGTGGATGGCGTCCACGTCCATGGTCACGGTCTTGCTGCGGCCCATCACGGTGGCGGCCAGCAGCACCGTGGTGGTGTCGCTCACCAGCTGCAGGCTGTCGCGGTCTCCGGTGGCCAAAAAGCAGTCATCCTGCCGGGCGGCGCAGGCAGCGGCCAGCGTGCCCAGGATGTCGTCGGCTTCCCAGCCCTCGGCGGTGATGGTGCGGTAGCCCAGGTCTGCCAGCAGCTCCTTGAGCACCGGCATCTGCTGGGCCAGTTCCTCCGGCATGCCGTGGCGGGTGGCCTTGTAGCCGTCGTACATTTTGTGCCGGAAGGTGGGAGCCTTCAGGTCAAAGGCCACGGCCACCTCGTCGGGCTCGCACTCCTTGAGCAGGGAGAGCAGGATATTCAAAAAGCCGTAAATCGCATTGGTATAGCGGCCGTCCTTGGTGGTCAGCAGCTTGATGCCAAAAAAGGCGCGGTTGGCAATGCTGTTGCCGTCAATGACCAGTAAGCGCATAGCATACAGTCCTCCGTTCCATAATTTCACATCCTATAGTATAGCACAAAATCGGCCCCGGCGGGAGAAAATTGCAGAAAATGCTGTAGATTGTAATTTATAAGAAAGTGTGTTAAACTAAAAACGCCGCCCAGAAAGGCGGCGTTAAGGTGCTGTCTGCAATTACAGGTGGTCTAGCTCCCTCCGGCAAGCGTCCGGGGGACGTGAAAATCTTGTTGTTTCTGGTTTCCCCTGACGCAAACGCGGAAGGGGGGATGTACCATGGAGTTGAATGAAGTGCTCGCACTGCTCACCCTCATCGGTGGAACCGTGTATGTTACATTTCAGATCGCTTGGTCAATCTTCAAAGAAATCCATAACAATAAGAAATGACCGCCCCAGACTCCGAAACCTGAGCGGTCATTCTTATTGACCTAACCGGAAGGAGCTGACCATGCGGACAGCACCTTTTCTGTTTGTAGTATAGTGCTTTTTCTTCGTCTTGTCAAGTTCGCCGCTGTTTTATTCCTCCATGCGGATGGCGCTTACCGGGCAGGCGTTGGCGGCGTCCACCGCCTGGGGCACTTCCTCCGGCGGGATGGGGCCGGGCTCGGCCACGGCCAGCACGCCCTCCATGTGGAATACGGCGGGGCACAGCCCGGCGCACTGGGTGCAGCCGATGCACAGGTCCGGGTCAACGAATGCGATCATAAAATCTGCCTCCTTCGGATGATGTCTGCTGCCAGTATGGGCGGTTTTGGTGCGAAATATGCTAGGCACCTGCGGGCGGCTGTGGTATAATGGAAGCTCAGGAGGACAGAGACCGATGAACATTCAGATTTTTGGCACCACAAAGTGCTTTGATACCAAAAAGGCCCAGCGCTATTTCAAGGAGCGGGGCATCAAATTCCAGATGATCGACCTGAAGGAAAAGGGCATGAGCCGCGGCGAGTTCGACAATGTGGCCCGCGCCCTGGGCGGCTGGGAAAAGATGGTGAACCCCAACGCCAAGGACAAGCAGACCCTTGCACTGCTGGAGGCGCTCATCGACTGGCAGAAAGAGGACAAGCTGTTTGAGAACCAGCAGCTGCTGCGCACCCCCATCGTGCGCAACGGCCGTAAGGCCACCGTGGGCTACCAGCCCGATGTGTGGAAGGACTGGGAGTAACCGCGCAGTGGGGTTTTCACAAAAAAACCATGGGCAGGGTTTTGCACTCTGCGCTGCCCTGTGGTATACTGAAAGTCAGCAATAAAACCTTGGGAGATAAAAAACCATGACAAAACATTATATCACCCCGGAAGAACACGCCCGGCTGCAGCGCCGCCGGGGGCGGCAGGCGCTGGGCCTGCTGATCACGATCCTGGTTCTGGTGGGGTTTGTGACCGTGCTGCGGGCCGGTGTGGGACTGGTGGCCAACCTGTTCGATGACACCGCCCAGAAGCAGGAATACGAGGACAAGCTGGAGGGTCTGGTGCTGTTTGACCCCATGCCCTTTGACGGCATCGAGAACATCGACGACCTGACCCTGCGGGAAGCTGCCGTGTGGGGCTGCATCTACAACATCCAGGAGACGCAGGGCGGCTTCGATAACTACAACACCGACCCCGACACCGAACAGCTGCTGCTGCCCTCGGTGGAAGTGGACGCCTATCTGGCCCGGCTGGTGGGCCCCAGCTTCAAGCTGACCCACCGCAGCTTCGAGATGGAAGATATGACCATCGAGTTTGACGAGAGCAGCCAGTGCTACAAGATCCCGGTCACCGGTACGGTGGGCTATTACCGCGCCGTGGTCACCCGGCTGTTCAAGCGCAGCGGCCAGCTGCACGTCACCGTGGGCTATATTCCCACCTCCAACACCGATGACAGCATCATCAACCAGTCCTCGGACACGCCCACCAAGTATATGGATTACCTGTTCCAGCGCCAGAGCGGCAGCTGGTATCTCACCGGCCTGACCGAGAGCGAGACCAAGCCCGACAGCACGGCGAGCACCGAGGCCGCCAGCCAGCCGCAGCCCATGGCCGAAAGCGATGTGCAGGATGCCATCCTGGCCACCGCCGGTTCCTCGGAGGCGGCTTCCGATGCTGCTTCGGACGCAGCTGCCGAGCCGGACACCCAGAGCCTGGACGAGCCGGCTGCTGACAGCACCGCCGCCGAAGCAGATGCCGCCGATAACGGCGCTTCCAGCACGGCTGCATAATACCTGTAAAAACGAACACCCGACTGTGAAACATCACAGCCGGGTGTCTTTTTTTGAGAAAGCCTCCCTCGCTGAGGGAGGTGGCACGGCGTAAGCCGTGACGGAAGGAGTTATTTCAGATCGAACCGCACGACCACCAGACGGTACCACAGGTAGGGCACCATGTTCCAGATCATCCACAGTTCCATGAGGAGGTAGTGGGGCAGGTCACGCCAGCGGAAGGGGCGCTTGCCCAGCCTGCCCTCTTTCAGCAGGGCAAAGGCCTCGTGCATGCCCTTGTCCCACGCCTCGCCAAAGCCCTGCCTGTGGAACTTGTAGCACTTGAGCAGGTAGCCCGCGGCCAGCGGGATGAAGTTGAGCACCAGCATGAGCAGCGGCTCGTTCTTGAGGGGCAGCAGAATGCTGTTGCGGCCGCTCTGCTGGCTCTTGAAGGCGTTGTACCGCACGGCACCGGTGCTGGCTCCGCAGATGTGGTAGCACTTTGCCGTAGGACAGAGCACGTTTTTGTAACCTGCGTTGTTGGCACGCCAGCTCAGGTCCACATCCTCAAAGTAGGCAAAGAAGTTTTCGTCAAAGGTGCCGATCTCGTCCAGAATGCGCTTGCGGTACAGCGCAGCCCCGCCGCAGGCCGAGAAGATACGCTTTTGTTTGGTGTAGCGGCTGACACGGCGGCCGTCGCCGGTCTTGCAGGCAAAGCCCATCCAGGTCACATAGTCCCCGGCGTCATCGGCCAGCTCCCGGTCAAAGTGGCGGATCATCAGGCTCTGCACCGCAAAGATCTTGGGGTCGGTTTCAGCGGTGCGGATGAGCTCGGCCAGCCACTGGGGCTCCGCAAAGGCGTCGTTGTTGAACAGCACCACATACTCGCTCTCGGCCATGGCGATGCCCTGATTCACCGCGTGGGAAAAGCCGGTGTTGGTGCCGTTTTCGATCAGGGTGAAGTTGGCCCGGCTGCAGTAGCTGCGGGCCTGTTCCAGACTTTCGTCGGTGGAGCCGTTGTCCACCACGATGAGCTGGAAGTTCTGCTCGGTCTGGGCGTAGACCGACTCGATGGAGTCTTTGAGCCAGCCCTTGCCGTTGATGTTGGGGATGACGATGGTTGCTTTATACATAAAGGTTACTCCTGTAAAACTGCACGATTACCGGAACAGTATAGCACAACTGCGGGCAAAAAGAAACCGCACCCCGAACGGAGTGCGGTAAAATGGCAGGGAATTTATGCGGCCAGCGCCTTTTCAATGTTGGCCAGCAGGGTGTCGTGGTTCTCGGCGCACACCAGGATGACCTCGCCGGTGGGGGCCACGGTGACGGTGGCGGCCTTGGCAATCTGGTACTGATCTTCCAGATAGTGCTCCATGGACTGCTGTTCGCTGGTCACATAGGCTTCCAGTGCGCTCTTCACGGCGTCGGTCTTGCCCTCGGCGGGTTTGACGATGGCCACGGCGTAGCTGCGTACCATCATGGAGGAGACGGAGGCGGCAAGGTCGGTGTACATGTCATCTTCCAGATTCAGCAGGGGCATCATCAGATTGCGCACCTCGTCGTCCAGCTGGCCGGCCTCGTACTCGGCGCTGTAGCCGTCGATGGCGGTGAACTTGCCGTCCTCGCCTTTGGTGAAGATCATATCGTATTCGTTTTCCTCGTCGGTGCGGGCATCGTGGAGGATCTGGGAATAATCCTTCGGGGCGGCGGAGTCGGCCTTGCTGCCGGCGGAGCAGCCCACAAGGGCAAACAGGGTCAGCCCTGCCAGCAGGGCGGCGATGAGTCGTTTCATAGTCGTGTAGTCCTTTCGTATCCAGTGCTTCGTGTGGCGGAGCTGCGCCGCAGTGCACGGCTAGTGTGCGCTGTTTTGCGGCTGGTATACCATATACGAACCAGACGCGCGGAGGATTGCAGGAAAATGGTAACAGTTTTATGAACAGCTCACAGCATCAGCGCATCCAGCTCGCCGTGATTCACCGGGGTGGAAAGGATGATCTGGGTGCTGGTGGTGCCCAGCTTCTGGAACTGCAGGATCAGGTGTTCCAGCTGGGGCATGCTGCCGCAGCTCACCTTGACCAGGAAGGTGTAGGCACCGGTGACGTGGTAGCACTGCAGCACCTCGCGGCTGCTCTGCAGCAGTTCGAGAAAGGCGTCCTGCTTGGAGGGGGCCACCGACAGGCTGATGAGGGCGTCCACATATACGCGGTCGGCCGGGCGGTTCAGGGTGACGGTGTAGCCGCTGATGATGCCGTCCGTCTCCAGTTTGTGGATGCGGCTGGACACGGCCGGGCTGGTCAGTGAGACCTGCTCGGCGATCTCCTTGACCGGCATGCGGGCGTTTTTGGCCAGCAGGGAAAGAATTTTTCGATCCAGATCGTCCATGGGAGATGCTCCTTTGAAATATGTTGGATTGTATAAAATTTTCTGAAAGTAAAGTTTTATTGTTGTCGCAAACGCACAAAGGTTGAAAAACCTTGCTTTTGCTTCACTTCACGTTAATTATATAAAGTTTTGCGGGAAAAGTAAAGCATGATTTTAAAGTAAAATGAAAAAAATTGGTTTGACAAGAAAGAAAAAACGCGTATAATACATCATGCAAGGCAGCGCCCCGCACAAAGGCCTGCTGTAAAATTGAGATTCACCACTTTATATACTTTCCCACCCCTCTATACACAAAAACCCGCTGCCAGGCGGGTTTTTGTGTTTGTTGGGGCTTTTTTATTTTTTACACGAGGTACCCTTCAAAGCAGTGCAGGTCCTCGGTCTTGACGATGCCCTCCAGATACAGGCCATCTTCCCGGTATTCTTCCACCTGCACGCTGCCACGCTCCCGCATGGGAGCGGCAAGGCCCAGCTTGTCGTAGGGCAGCAGCACCCGGATGGTGTGCACCCGGTCGCTCAGCAGCTCGTCCAGCTTCTGCAGCAGGGTGTCCAGGCCGTAGCCGGTCTTTGCACTGGTGAGCAGGATGTCCGGGTCGAAGGACAGGGTGTTGGGCTTGTCGCACTTGTTGTACACGGTCAGGCGGGGGATGTCCGTGCAGTCCAGCCCGTCCAGCACCTCGTCGGTCACGGCCAGCTGTTCCTCGCGCTGCTCATCCCCGGCATCCGCCACCCGGATGATGACGTCCGACCAGGCGGCTTCTTCCAGCGTGGACTTGAAGGCCTCCACCAGATTGTGGGGCAGGCGGGACACGAAACCGACCGTGTCCACCAGCAGCACGGCCATGCCGCTGGGCAGCACCAGTTTGCGGCTGGTGGGGTCCAGGGTGGCAAACAGCATGTCGGCTTCGGCCACACTGGGGCCGCACAGGGCATTCATCAGGCTGGACTTGCCCACGTTGGTGTAGCCCACCAGGCTCACCACCGGCATGCCGGTCTTGGCGCGGGCCTTGCGGCTCTCGCCCCGGCGCTTTTCCATCTCGGCCAGCTTCTCGGCCAGCGCGTCGATGCGGGCGTGCACATGGCGGCGGTCCAGTTCCAGCTTGGTCTCACCGGCACCGCGGCGGGCACCGCCGCCGCCGCCACCGCCGCCGCCCTGACGGCTCAGGGCCTCGCCCATGCCCTGCAGACGGGGCAGGCGGTAGCGCAGCAGAGCCAGCTCGGTCTGCAGTTTGCCCTCGTTGGTCACCGCACGGCTGCGGAAGATCTCCAGAATCAGCATGGTGCGGTCGATGACCTCCAGCCCGCCCAGCGCGGTGGAGATGTTGCGGATCTGGCTGCCGGTCAGCTCGCCGTCGAACACGGCGCATTCGGCCCCCAGCTCCTGCGCGGCAAGGCTGGCTTCCTCCAGCTTACCGCTGCCCAGCACGATGCCGGTCTCCGGGGTCTGGCGCTTCTGGCTGATCTGCGCCACGGCTTCCATATGGTTGGCCTCGCACAGGGCGGCCAGCTCGGCCAGACTGCGCTCACAGTCCCACAGGCCCTGGTCCAGCGCCAGCAGCACCACTTTGGTGGGCGGGGTCTCGGTCAGAATATCGTAAAGTTCGCTCAAAATAAGTCCTTTCTGTTTGGAAACTCCTTCAGTCTCGTCGCTCTGCTCCTCACCAGCTCCCTCAGGGAGAGAGCCTTTTGACAGAGAGGAAAACGTTCCGGTTTCGCCAAAGGCCCCATCTCCGAGGGGGCTGGCATCGCGCAGCGATGACTGGGGGAGTTATGCTGTCTCAAATGCTTTTCTCGTCAGCAGATAGCTCCGGCATTCCACCGGGGTGCCGTCGAATTTGTGGTAGACCGTGTTGTGGTGGTACACAAAGCCTGCTTTTTCCATCACCCGGCCGCTGGCGGGGTTGGCGGCGGCATGGCCGCAGGCCAGCCAGCGGCTGTCCGTGCGGGTGAACCAGTACGCCACGACGGCGCGGAGAGCCTCGGTGGTGAAGCCTTTGTTCCACCACTTCCGGCCGATGCAGTAGCCCGGCTCCCAGACGCCGTCGGTCAGGTCCAGCCCCGGCCACTCAGTCTTTTGCTGAGGCTCCCCCGGCAGGGAATTGTACAGGCTGATGGAGCCGAACACCTGTCCGGTGGCCTTTTCCACCATGGCCCACTGGTAATAGTCCGGGTTGGGGTAGAGCAGTGCCCACGCGGCCAGCAGCTCCCGGGTTTCGGCGGGGCTTTTGTGGGGCTCCCAGCGCAGATAGCGGGTCACCTCCGGGTCGCTGGCCCAGTTGGCGTACATCTGCGGTGCATCCTCCGGCAGCAGGCGGCGCAGGAGCAGCCGCGGCGTTTCGATGTCTTGTGTGCCGGCATGGCGCATGGCACATCCCTCCCTCATTCCATAAAGTATGCATAGGATAGCACAAAAACGGCGTTCCTGCAAGCGGCCGGGGCAGAAAACCCTTGACCGGACGCCCGTTCTGCATTAAACTGAAAGCCAAGTGCTTTTGTAGGAAAAGGAGAACCACCACCATGAGCGATGTACGCACGCTGCTGAAAAAACGCCCGCTGCTGTTCGACGGCGGCATGGGCACCTATTATAAAGGAGCCCCCGGCCGGGAATGTGAGCAGGCAAACCGGCTGGACCCGGAGGGCATCCGGGCGGTCCACCGCGCCTATCTGGCGGCGGGAGCCGATGCCATCAAGACGAATACCTTCGGCCTGCCCCGCATGGCGGCGGCTCAGGACCCGGAGTGGGAGGCACTGGCCGACGCAGGCTGGAAGCTGGCGGCAGAGGCAGCGGCCGGGACGGACGCCGCCGTGTTTGCCGACCTTGGCCCCGCCCCGGACACCGAGGGCCTGTCGGCAGCCCAGGTGTACACGGCGGTGGTGCGGCGGTTTGCCGCCCTGGGGGCAAAGAACTACCTGTTCGAGACCCTGAGCAGCGACACCGGTGTTCTGGACGCCGTGCGCGCTCTGCGTGAGACGGTGCCGGATGCCTTTGTGCAGGTGTCCTTTGCGGTGCTGCCGGACGGCTACACCCGCGAGGGTCAGCACTGCCGGGCGCTGGTGCGCCGCATGGCGGACAGCGGCCTTGTGGATGCCGTGGGCCTGAACTGCGTGTCGGCACCGGGCGCCATGCGCACGCTGGTGCAGCAGCTGGGGAGTGTGGGCATCCCACTGTCGGTCATGCCCAACGCGGGCTATCCGGTGGTCACCCGCACCCAGGTGCAGTACCGGGGCAAGCCGGACTATTTTGCCTCCGAGCTGGCCCGGCTGGCCGCTGAGGGGGTGCGCATCCTGGGCGGCTGCTGCGGCACCACCCCGGCCCACATCGCGGCCCTGCGCAAGGCACTGGATGCCCTGCCGGAGGGGCTGCCCATCGTCCCGGCGGCACAGATCTCCACCGTTTCCCGTCCGGAAGTGGAAACCGATGATGCCTTCCTGCGCAAGCTGCGGTCCGGCAAAAAGGTGATCGCCGTGGAGCTGGACTCCCCCAAGGACGCCGACCTGACCGCCTATCTGGAAGGGGCGCGCCGCCTGCAGGCTGCCGGCACCGACCTGATGACCGTGGCCGACTGCCCCATCGCACGGGCGCGCATGGATTCCTCGCTGGTGGCCTGCCGGGTGCACCGGGAGCTGGGGCTCCCCACCCTGCCCCACATGACCTGCCGGGACCGGAACCTCAACGCCACCAAGGCCCTGCTGCTGGGGCTCTACGCCGAGGGCGTGCGGGAGGTGCTGGCCATCACCGGCGACCCCATCCCCTCCGCCGAGCGGGACGAGGTGAAGAGCGTGTATCAGTTCAACTCCCGCAAGCTGGCCCAGTACATCGTGTCGCTGGCCGGGGAGGGCCGGGAGATGCCCTCGCCCCTGACCGTGTTCGGCGCGCTGAACCTGAATGCCCGCAACTTTGACGTGGAACTGCGCCGCGCCGTGGAAAAGCTGGAAAACGGCATGACCGGCTTCCTCACCCAGCCGGTGCTGTCGGAGCAGGCCGTGCAGAACCTGCAGCAGGCCCGGCAGACCCTTGGCCCGGAGGCAAAGATCCTGGCCGGCATCCTGCCGGTGGTGAGCCAGCGCAACGCCATCTTTATGGAAAATGAGGTCAACGGCATCCATGTGGACGCCGCCATCATCGACCGCTTTGCCGGGCTGGACCGTGCCGCCGGGGAAGAACTGGGCATCGAGATCTCGGTGCAGGCGGCAAAAGCGGCTCTGCCCTATGCGGATGGATTTTACCTGATGACCCCCTTCAACCGGGTGGCCCTGATGGAGCGGCTCATCGCCCGCCTGAAGGAAGAAGTAATAAAGGATTGACAAATCGCACAAAAAACGCTATATTCTTTCTATAAATGCAATGAGAAAGAGTGCGCGCTGTTTTTGCCGTTCAGAGAGCCGGAGCCCTGCTGCGAATCCGGTACGGCCGTGCGGTGTGCTGTCGCTTTTGAGCAGGAGCGGTGAGCCGGAAGGGTAGCCGCTCTCGGGCCGGTCCCACGTTATCGGGACAACAAGCGGCACGGGAAGCATTTCCGTGCAATTTGGGTGGTACCGCGGTTATGTTTTTACAAGCCGTCCCATGGAACGTTCCGTGGGGCGGCTTTTTGCGTCCCACTTCATCACAATTTTGGGAGGACACCATGAAAGAACTCGCAAAACAGTACGATCCCAGCCAGGTGGAAGACCGCATCTACCAGTTCTGGCTGGACGGCGGCTACTTCCACACGAAGGCCGACCCCGACAAGAAACCCTACACCATCGTTATGCCCCCTCCGAACGTCACCGGCCAGCTGCACATGGGCCACGCCGTGGACAACACCATGCAGGATATCCTGATCCGCACCAAGCGGATGCAGGGCTATGCCGCCCTGTGGGTGCCCGGCACCGACCATGCTTCCATTGCCACCGAAGCCAAGGTGGTGGAGGCCATGCGTCAGGAGGGCCTGACCAAGGAGATGGTGGGCCGCGACGGCTTCCTGGAGCGCGCCTGGGCCTGGAAGACCAAGTACGGCAACCGCATCGTCAGCCAGCTGAAAAAGCTGGGCAGCAGCTGCGACTGGGACCGTGAGCGCTTCACTATGGACGAGGGCTGCTCCGAGGCCGTCAAGGAAGTGTTTGTGCGCCTGTACGACCAGGGCCTGATCTACCGCGGCAACCGTATGGTCAACTGGTGCCCGCACTGCAACACCTCCATTTCGGATGCCGAGGTGGAGTACGAGGAGAAGGACGGCAGCTTCTGGCACCTGCTGTACCCGGTCAAGGAGACCGGCGAGATGCTGGAGCTGGCTACTACCCGTCCCGAGACCATGCTGGGCGATACCGCTGTTGCCATCAACGGCGATGACCCCCGCTATGCCCATCTGCACGGCTGCCATGTGGTGCTGCCCCTGCTGAACAAGGAGATCCCCATTGTGTGCGACGAGCACGCCGACATGACCAAGGGCACCGGTGTGGTCAAGATCACCCCCGCTCACGACCCTAACGACTTTGAAGTGGGTCTGCGCCACGACCTGCCCATCGTGCGTGTGTTCACCTACGACGGCCACATGACCGGTGCTGCCGACAAGGCTGCTGCCGATGCCCTGTTCGCCGCCGGCAAGAACGCCATCAATGAGCCGGAGGTGCTGGACTGCGGCAAGTACGCCGGCATGACCACCCTCGAGGCCCGCAAGGCCATTCTGGCCGATCTGGAAGCAGGCGGCTTCCTGAAGGAGATCGAGCCCCTCAAGCACGAGGTGGGCACCTGCTACCGCTGCCACTCCACCATCGAGCCCATGGTGTCCAAGCAGTGGTTCGTCAAGATGGAGCCGCTGGCAAAGCCCGCCATCGAGAGCG
>OGYH01002895.1_pt1 | contig 12775 bp, 12 predicted proteins | sample 1576511 | NCBI WGS metagenome assembly OGYH01 (sample SAMEA3541522, study PRJEB24748) | human gut metagenome | biome: human gut; feature: human-associated habitat; material: faeces | place: China | collected 2012 | reverse complement strand
CAATACCGCACATACGTCTTTTCCTCGTTCAGCAACGACCCAAAGTCTATACTTTAGGCAAGAAACTTGACGAGCTTTGCAGGTATTCAAAAAACCATCTGATGACGGGGGTAAAATAGGGAATAAACTGCGACTGATGCCAGTCATCGCTCTTCGCCATCCCGGTAAAGGTGTCCAGGAAGAACAGGATAGCGGCGATGATCAGCACCCCACGTAGCGCGCCGAAGCAGATCCCCAATACCCTGTCGGTTCCTGACAAACCGGTCTTCTCCACCAGCTGGCCTATCACATAGTTCACGATAGCGCCAACGATGAGCGTCACGATAAACAGCGCCGCAATAGCAATCCCATTTCGAACCCGTTCATCCTCAAAGCCCGTAAACCAGACAGACAGGTCAGCGTAGTAATGGCTGGCGACATAAAACGCGCAACCCCACGTGACTAACGATAAAGCTTCGCGAACAAAGCCGCGGATCAGGCTGACCAGGCAAGAAAGACCCAGCACCGCCATAATGGCGTAATCAATCCAGACCATATACGTCCCACGATTTACGCCCTGTCGTCCAGTTCGGGGCGCATTCTAACAGAAAAAGAAAACGTTTGCGTAGGGATTTCCATGCCCTACAGAAATAAAAATGGCGCTGAAAAAACATTCAACGCCAGACTGCCTTTCGCCTCTTCAGGGCGGCTGAGACAGGGTTTGCGGGGCGTTTCTCCCCGCCACGTTCTCTCCGCATGGCGGAAAAAACAATCAGTTCGGGGTGAAGCCCATCACCACCCCGCTAAGCCCGGAGATCTGCTGCAGATCGCCCAGCTGGCCTTTCAGCTTGTCTTTTGACGCATCCGGGCCGACGAGGATGCGGGTAATTTTACCCTGTACCGGCGTCGAAGGCGACGTATAGACTTTGAAACCCGAGGCCCGCAGTTTACCGACAATCTCATTCACCTTATCGGCGTTCTTCAACGCGCCCAGCTGAACCACATAGGCTTTGCCGGTCGGCGCTGGCAGGGCCGCCTGCTGCTGCGATGGCTGTTGCTGCTGTGGCTTAGCCGGCGGCGGCGTTGGCGTCGCGGCCTGCTGTTGCGGCTGCGGTTTCGGCTGCGGCTTGGGCTGCGGTTTCGCGGCCACCACCGGCTCCTGAACGTCATCGAAGCTGTTGCTGTTCACCGGAATACGCGATGGATCTAACGATGGCGCGGCGGCATCGCCCGCCCGCACCTCTTCCGCCGCCCCTTCCGGCGGTTGCGAAGGCAACGCCTGGGTTGCCGCCGGCAACATATCCGGTTCATCGCGATCGCCTGGTTTCGGTACCAGCGGGATCGCGGCAAACTCATCCTGGTAATGCTTTTTCTGCCCGTCCAGCAGCCCTGGCAGGATAATCACCCCCAGCGCCACCAGCACGATTGTCCCGACTAAACGGTTCTGAAACTTACTCGCCACCGATTCTCCCCGCGTCTATCTCTTCCATAACCTGCGCTACGGTGTGAAACGAACCACACACCAGCACGGTATCTTCCACTTTAGCGTCAGCCATGGCCGCACGCCACGCCTGCGCCACGCTGCTATAGACTGTACCGCAGCGCAAATGTTCCACCAGCTGCTCTGCCGTCGCGCCGCGCGGGCCTTCCAGCGGCGCGCAGTACCAGGCATCGACTTCCGGAGCCAGATTGGCCAACGTGCCGGCGATGTCCTTATCATGCAGCATACCAATAACCGCCAGCACGCGTCCCGTTTTCGCTAACGTTTTGAGACGCCCGGCGAGATAGGCCGCCGCGTGCGGGTTGTGCGCCACATCGAGGATCACTCGCGGGGCGTCGCTGATTATCTGAAAGCGTCCCGGGAGCATCGCATCGCGGATCCCTGCGCGCAGGATAGCGTCATCCACGGCAAGCCCGCTGGCGCGCAGCGCCGCCACGGCCGTGGCGGCATTCGGCAACGGCACCTGAGGCAGCGGCAGGCGGCTTAACGCCCCGCCCGCGTCGCGGAAGGACCATGTCTCGCCTTCCACCTCATAGCGCCAGTCGACGCCGCGGCGCTGGAGCAGCGCGCCCTTCTCGCTAGCCACTTCCGCGATGGTGAGCGGCATATCCGGCTCCCCCACCACCGCCGGTTTACCGGCGCGAAAGATGCCCGCTTTTTCCCGGCCGATACTTTCGCGATCCGGGCCCAGCCAGTCGGTATGATCGAGGGCGATGCTGGTGACCACCGCGACGTCGGCATCAACGATGTTGGTGGCGTCGAGACGCCCGCCGAGCCCGACCTCAAGGATCACCACATCCAGCTGCGCCTGCTTAAACAGCCACAGCGCCGAGAGCGTGCCGTATTCAAAATAGGTCAGCGAGATGTCACCCCGCGCCGCTTCGATTTCAGCAAACGAAGCCGTATGCGCCGCCTCCGGCAGTTCAGCCCCCTGAATGCGCACGCGTTCGGTGTAGCGCACCAGATGCGGAGAGCTGTAGACCCCCACTTTATAACCGGCCGCCATCAGGATGGTTTCCAGCGTGCGGCAGGTGGTGCCTTTGCCATTGGTGCCCGCGACGGTAAAAACGAACGGCGCCGGTTTAACGATATCCATCTGCCCGGCGACCTCGCTGACGCGCGCCAGCCCAAGGTCGATGGTTTTACTGTGCAGATGTTCCAGATAAGAAAGCCACGTAGCCAGGGGCGACGTGGCCTGAGGAATAGGATCTTTTTCCATGATGCCCGTAAGAATTGACGGTTAACGCGTATGAATAAAAAAGGGCAGCGCCGCCAGGCCCTGCCCTCTGCTTTATCAGGCCTCAGGTTCCTGATCCGGTGCCGGCGGCACCACCACGCCTTCATGAGGCGTTTCCGAAGCGGCAACCGGCGCCGGCAGGTTCATCAGCTTCGCCAGAATGCTGGCCAGCTTGAGACGCATTTCCGGACGGCGAACGATCATATCGATCGCCCCTTTTTCAATCAGAAACTCACTGCGCTGGAATCCCGGCGGCAGCTTCTCGCGTACGGTCTGCTCGATAACGCGAGGACCGGCAAAGCCGATCAGCGCTTTCGGCTCGGCAATGTTCAGGTCACCCAGCATCGCAAAGCTCGCCGATACGCCGCCCATGGTCGGGTCGGTCAGCACGGAGATGTACGGCAGTCCGCGCTCCTGCATTTTCGCCAGCGCCGCGGAGGTTTTCGCCATCTGCATCAGCGACATCAGCGCTTCCTGCATACGGGCGCCACCGGAGGCGGAGAAGCAGATCAGCGGGCAGTTATCTTCCAGCGCCTGCTCCACCGCGCGCACAAAGCGTGCGCCAACGACGGAACCCATCGATCCCCCCATAAAGGAGAATTCAAAGGCGGCGGCCACCACCGGCATCGCATAGAGCGTACCTTTCATCACCACCAGCGCGTCTTTCTCGCCCGTCTCTTTCTGAGCGGACGCCAGGCGGTCTTTGTATTTTTTTGAATCGCGGAACTTCAGCACATCTTTTGGCTCAAGTTCGCTACCCAGTTCTACCAGAGAACCTTCATCCAACAGGCTATGCAGGCGATTACGCGCCGACATGCGCATATGGTGATCGCACTTAGGACAAACCTCCAGGTTGCGCTCCAGCTCGGCGCGGTAGAGTACCTGACCGCAGCTGTCGCACTTGGTCCATACACCCTCAGGAATGCTCGCCTTGCGGGTGGGAGTGATGTTGCTTTTAATTCGTTCAATCCAGCTCATTGATAACCTTTCTGCCTGAACCTGGTCGATGCCAGTTTTGTCGTAAGGGGCGCATAATGCCATTTTTGCCTCTTACAGACCATGAATGTTGCACATTAAATCATATCATCCCGGAACATGGGATAAAAAAGTGGTCAAACCGCTGCGCGTGACGCTCATGTACCGTCACGCGCAACGCAGGCTAAACTACTTCGCCTGCTTCGCCGCCGCCCGCTTGTGGCGAATAATCTCAATCACGCCCGGCAGGACGGAAAGCACGATGATCGCCACGATCAGCAGCTTCAGGTTCTCCTGCACCACCGGCAAATCGCCAAACAGATAGCCAGCATAGGTGAACAGCAGCACCCACAGCAGCGCCCCAACCACGTTATAGGCTGCAAAATGACGATAGGACATATGCCCCATTCCCGCCACAAACGGCGCGAAGGTTCGGACTATCGGCACAAAGCGCGCCAGGATAATGGTTTTTCCGCCGTGACGTTCGTAGAAGCTATGGGTTTTATCCAGATAGCTGCGACGGAATATCTTTGAGTTCGGATTGCTGAACAGCTTTTCGCCGAACAGCCGGCCAATGGTGTAGTTGACCGCATCGCCGACGATGGCCGCGATGACCATCAGCAGTACCATCAGGTGGACATTGAGATCGTTGGTTGGCAAGGCCGAGAGCGCGCCCGCGACGAACAGCAGGGAATCGCCCGGCAGGAATGGCGTCACCACCAGCCCGGTTTCGCAGAACAGAATCAAAAACAGAATGGCATAAACCCAGACGCCATACTGGGCAACCAGTTCGGCAAGGTGCACATCAATATGCAGGATGAAATCAATTAAAAAGTGAATCAAGTCCATGTTTGTCTTTACCCTTAATGACCCTATTAGTCCGCCAGAAACAGCGGGCCCATTGGCAGCACCGGTAAATCATAGTGGGCCGGGTAATCCACCGACACCAGATACAACCCTTCCGCTTTTGCCGTTGCCGCAGCGAGCGTCCTGTCTTTTGCTGCCAGCAGTTCTGCCATCCAGCTCTCCGGCTGGTTTCCGGCCCCGACCTCCATCAGGCTGCCTACAATATTCCTGACCATATGATGTACAAAGGCATTCGCTTTGATATCCACCACCACATAAGCGCCGTAGCGGGTAACGTTAATATGCATCACGTTGCGCCACGGGGTACGCGACTGGCACTGTACCGCGCGAAACGAGGTAAAGTCATTCTCTCCCAGCAGACACTGCGCGGCGCGCTGCATACGCTCGGCGTCGAGCGGCTGGTGAAAATGCGTCACGCCATGACTTAATACCGCCGGACGCAGGCGATGATTATAGATGACGTAGCGATAGCGGCGCGCCGTGGCGCTGAACCGGGCGTGAAAATCCGCCGGTACATGTTTGACCCAACGCACCGCGATGTCACCAGGTAAATTCGCATTTACCCCCAGCGTCCAGGCGGCATCTTTACGCTGCGCCCGGGTTTCGAAATGCACCACCTGGCCGGTGCCATGGACGCCGGCGTCGGTGCGGCCGGCGCAAAAGACGGTAATCGGTTCGTTCGCCACCTGCGAGAGCGCCTTTTCCAGCTTCTCCTGCACGCTGCGCACTTCGTTTTGCCGCTGCCAGCCGTAATATTTGCTGCCGTCGTACTCGATGCCCAGCGCGATTTTACAGATCGGCTGTTGCTCCATCTCAGACATCAGTACAGGTACTCCTCAATCAGCTTCTCGGCGATCTTCACCGCCATCAGCGCGCCGCCGAAGCGCACGTTATCCGCTACCGACCAGAACTGGATCTGCTCCGGCATACCGTAATCGTTATGCACGCAGCCGATGGAGAGGCGGGCATTGCCTGAGGCATCACCAACCTGAGTCGGGAATTCGCCCTCTTCAGAAAGTTCGATATCCTCGCCGCGGGTAAAAGCGTCGCGCGCCTCCTCCGCCGCCAGCGGGCGCATCGCTTCGAAGCTCACCATCTGCGCATGGCCGTAGAAGACCGGCGACTGAACGACGCTGGCGGAGATCATCAGCCCGTCATCCTGAAGAATTTTGCGCGCTTCATCGACGATCCGGCGCTCTTCGCGCACGCTACCTTCACGATCCGGCAGCAGCGGCAGCATGTTGAACGCCAGCTGGCGACCAAAGAAATCGTCTTCATCGATAGGGATGCCGTTCAGCAGCTTAGCGCTCTGACCCGCCAGCGCATCCACCGCTTTTTTCCCCTGCCCCGAGGCGGAGAGCAGGTTAGTGACGCTAATGCGCGACAACCCGCCCTGATCGATCAGCGGTTTGAGCGCCGTCAACAGCTGACTGGTCAGGCTATTAGGCACCGCAATCAGGTTGCGGTTGCGGTAATCGCCTAATACGAACGGGTTCACGTCCGGCACCACCAGCGGTACGTCCGGCTCCAGCGCAAACAGGCCGCTGAGATCGATAACCAGACACCCGGCGTTGGTCGCTTCTTCGACATACGCTGCACTGGCTTCGACGCCGGCGGCGAAGAAAGCCAGCTGGGCCTGGGTCCAGTCAAATTCGGCGGCGTCTTTGACGATCACCGACTTGCCACCAAAACGCAGATGTTCGCCCGCGCTGTCGTTGCGCGCCAGAGCAAAAATCTCTCCTACCGGGAACTGGCGTTCAGCAAGAGTTTCGAGCAGGGCTTCGCCTACGGCGCCCGTTGCGCCCAGTACGGCAATATTCCAGCCTTCAGACATGGTGGTTAACTCCAGAAATAAAGCGGCCCCGCCGGAGTATCCGGCAGGGGCATTAAGAAGACATTAACGAACAGGATGATGCACGGCGTTAAAACCGAGCTGGCGCAACAGCGTCGCCGCCTGCTCATCGCTGCACTGCACATACAGCGAAGACCATTCGCGACGTTCCTGATAATTTTTACGCAGCTTGTCGAATTCACCGGCGACGCCGGCCACCTTCCGCAGCGGCGCATCATCGCGGCGCACATCATACACCAAGTGGACCAGTCTTTTCAGCGTCGGCTGATCGAGCGGTCCATGCAGGGTAATGCGGCCAAATTCCGGCGCCGGCAGCAGAGTGTCCAGCGCTACCTGCTGCGGATGGCCGATAAAGGCGCTGTAGGCTTCAAAAACCTGCGTCGTCCCGCGCGCTTTCCCTTCGAGGGTGTAGCCGGCGATATGCGCGGTACCGATATCCACTCGCTTGAGAAGCTCAACGTTTAGATCCGGCTCCGGCTCCCAGACGTCCAATACCACACTCAGCGGCTGACCAGCTTCCAGCCGCTTTAGCAGTGCGGCGTTATCGACCACCGGCCCGCGGCAGGCGTTGATCAAAATCGTTCCAGGCTTCAGGCGGCTTATCAGCGCCTCATCCGCCAGATGCAGGGTTTTATATTGCCCTTCTTTATACAGCGGCGTATGGAAGGTGATGACATCGGCTTCCTGGACCAGCGCCTCGAGGGAGCGGAAGTCACCTTCGTCGCCGCGATCGGCGCGCGGTGGGTCGCAGAGCAGAGTTTTGATCCCCAACGCTTCCAGGCGCTTTTGCAGTCGCCCGCCAACGTTACCGACGCCGACGATCCCGACGGTGCGATCGCGCAGCGCAAAGCCGTCGCGTTCAGCCAGCATCAGCAGCGATGAAAAGACGTACTCTACCACCGCAATGGCGTTACAGCCGGGCGCCGCAGAGAAACCAATCCCCGCCTGCTGCAGCCACGCCTGATCGACGTGATCGGTGCCGGCGGTAGCGGTGCCGACGAACTTAATGGCCTTGCCGGCGAGCAATGCTTCATTGACCCGGGTGACCGAGCGCACCATTAGGGCATCCGCATCGGTCAGGGCATCGGCCGGGACCGGACGGCCTGGGATCGCCTGCACGTCGCCTAAACGGCTAAAAAGCTCACGGGCATAGGGCATATTTTCATCAACGAGGATTTTCACAGTTCAGTACCTGTCTGAGAACGAGAGTTAACTGGGGAAGTGTGCCATAATCTGGCCGCCAGGCATACTCATCACCTGGTTCCAGCACCGCGATATCGAAAGGATGAATCATGACGCACCCCCTTGCTGATATGCCAGACCGTCCTCCAGGGCGAGGCCCATCAGGCACTGCCGCCACCGGCGAACCTTCGCTTTCCATGCAGCAACGCACCGTTCTGGAGCGACTGATCACGCGCCTGGTGGCGCTGACCTCGCAGCAGAACGCGGAAGTGTGGGCCTGCGTCAAACATGACCTCGGACTGAAAGGCGACTCGCCCCTGCTGGCCTGCCATTTCAGCGCCGCGGAGGCCAGTCTCAACCAGCGCTTAGCCGCCGCTCAGGATAATCATCATCATCGCCAGACCTTAGCGCAGCTCAGCGATCTGCTCGGTCAGGGCAATAACCGCCAGGCGGTGAGCGATTATATTCGTCAGCATTATGGGCAAACGGCGCTGCATGCCCTTAGCCAGACGCAGCTGGAGACCATTCTGCATCTGCTGCAGCATGGCCAGCTGTCGATCCCGCAGCCGCAGCAGCGCCCGCCGACCCTGCGCCCGCTGTTGCCAGCCGAGCATAATACGCTCAATCAGCTGGTGACTAAGCTGGCGGCCGCCACCGGCGAACCAAGCAAGCTGATTTGGCAATCCATGCTGGAGCTTTGCGGCGTCAAGTCCGGGGAGCTGATCCCGGCGACGCACTTCCTGCCGCTTTCGTACTGGCTGCAGGCGCGGCAAACGCTGAGTGCGCAAAGCGCGCCGACGCTCACCTCGCTGCAGGGAGCGCTCAAGCAGCCGCTGGAGGCCGCGGAGTGGCAGACAATTGTCGACTTTGCCCGTCGCAGCTGGCAGGTCACGCCGCGGACCACGCTGAGCCCGGCGCAGATCCTGGCGCTGCTGAACAAGGTGTTTGTGCTGCGGGTGGCCCGCGCCCAGGAGACGCTGGCCATCCCGCAAGAGGAGCCTGTCGCCAGGCGGACGTGGAGCGCTAAGCCGTGGCAGCTGGCGCTGGGCGCGGTTGTCCTGCTCCTTGTGCTGTGGCTCCTGCTGTAGCCCAGCAGCCACCAGCGGCGTTTACGGCTCCCTTTCATGCCAAACGCCGCGGTGTTTCCTACAGCGTTTTCAGGCCGGACAATAACCTAGCGGCGAAATGAGATAAGGGTGACGAGGATCCCCAGCGCCGCGCAGAGGGCGCCGGCAAGGAACACCGACGAGTAGCCCAGCGAGGTCGCCAGCAGGCCGGTCAGCGGCCCGGTCAGGCCATAGGAGATGTCCTGAAAGGCCGCATAGCCGCCGAGCGCGGTGCCGCGCACCTGCGCCGGGACGCGCTTCACTACTTCCACGCCAAGTGAGGGGAAAATAAGCGAACAGCCGCACCCGGTCAGCGCCGCACCGGCCAGCGCCAGCCAGGCATTCGGCGCCAGTCCCAGCAGCGTCAGACCAACCGCCTCTATCAGCAGCGAGACCATCGCCACCTTAACGCCGCCAAACCGATCCGGCATCCAGCCGAACAGCACTCGCATCAGCACAAAGGCGCCACCAAACGCCGTCAGGGTAAAGCCGGCCATTGGCCAGCTATGGCTGGCGAAATAGAGGGAGACGAAGGTGCCGATCACCGCAAAGCCGACACCCTGCAGGCCCAGGCCAATGCCCGGCCGCCAGATCATGCCGATGACGCTCCAGAGTGAAGGCCGCTCGCCTCCGTGGGCCGCCACTTTGCGCACGGTACCGTTAATAAGCCAGGCGACGAGCGGTAGTCCCATGGTGACACAGGCCAGCACCGCCACGCCAAAATGGCTATAGATCAATAATCCCAGCGGGGCGCCCACCGCCAGCGAGCCGTACATCGCCATGCCGTTCCATGACATCACTTTGCCTGAGCGGGCCGGCCCCACCAGCCCCATCCCCCAGCTCAGGTTGCCGGTCAGCAGCTGGCTTTCGCCAAACCCGAGGATCAGGCGGCCCAGCAGCAACAGGCCCAGCTTCGCGAACACCGACAGCGGCAGCAGCGCAGCGGCCAGCCATGCCGCGCCCGCCAGGGCGCAGGCCAGCATCCCCTGCAGGACGGAACGTTTAGCGCCGTACTGGTCTGCCAGACGTCCGGCGTACCCCCGGGTCAGAACGGTGGCGAGGAACTGGATCCCTACCGCCACGCCAACCACGGTGTTGCCAAATCCCAGCTCCTGATGGACAAACAGCGGGATCACCGGCAGCGGCAAACCGACGGTCATATAGGTCAAAAAGACGGCGAGCGTAATGCGAAAAAGCGAAAAATTCGCGGAAGAATGAGATGTTGTTTCAGTGACTGCGGACATGCATTACTCCAGATTCGCAGAGTAAGGCGAGCAAAGCGACACGCCCCCTCCACCTGATTATCAGGGTTAAGGCGCGTTGGTTGACGTTAAACGCTTACGCATTAGTGGAGAGACTAATGGATCCGCGAGCAGTGTGCCTGCGGGCTCTTACCCTGTCAAGATGACAAAAAAGGGGAGCCGGTGGCTCCCCTTTGCGCATCACATGCTGATTAGGCGTTGTATTTACGCATCACCAGCGTGGCGTTGGTGCCGCCGAAGCCGAAGCTGTTGGACATTACGGTGGTCAGCTTAGCGTCCGTCGGTTTGGTGACGATGTTCAGGCCGGCAGCCTGCTCGTCGAGCTCTTCAACGTTGATGCTCGGCGCGATAAAGCCGTGCTCCAGCATCAGCAGGGAGTAAATGGCTTCCTGTACGCCCGCCGCGCCCAGCGAGTGGCCGGTCATCGCTTTAGTTGCCGAAATAGCCGGGCTGTTGTCGCCGAATACTTCGCGGATGGCGCCCAGCTCTTTCACGTCGCCGACCGGAGTGGAGGTACCGTGGGAGTTCAGATAGTCGATCGGCGTATCAACGCCATGCATCGCCATCTGCATGCAGCGCACTGCGCCTTCACCAGACGGGGCGACCATGTCCGCGCCATCGGAGGTCGCGCCATAGCCGACGATTTCGGCATAGATGTGCGCGCCACGCGCCAGGGCGTGTTCCAGCTCTTCCACCACGACCATACCGCCGCCGCCGGCGATAACGAAGCCGTCACGGTTAGCATCATAGGTACGGGACGCTTTTTCCGGGGTGTCGTTGTATTTAGTGGACAGCGCGCCCATGGCGTCGAATTCGCAGGCCATTTCCCAGCACAGCTCTTCGCCGCCGCCGGCAAAGACGATGTCCTGTTTGCCCAGCTGGATCTGCTCTACCGCGTTACCGATGCAGTGTGCGGAAGTGGCGCAGGCGGAGCTGATGGAGTAGTTAACGCCGTGGATTTTAAACGGCGTGGCGAGGCAGGCGGAAACGCCGGAAGCCATCGCTTTGGTGACCACATACGGACCCACGGCTTTCAGACCACGCGGGCTACGCATGGCATCGGCGCCGAAGACCTGGAATTTCGGGGAACCGCCGCCGGAGCCTGCGATCAGGCCGACACGCGGGTTATTCTGATATGCTTCAGGCGCCAGACCTGCGTCGGCAACAGCCTGTTCCATGGACAGGTAAGCATAGATGGAGGCGTCGCTCATAAAGCGCACTACTTTGCGGTCAATGAGGCCAGTGGTATCCAGTTTGACGTTGCCCCATACGTGGCTGCGCATCCCTGAATCTTTAAGCTCCTGAGAGAAAGTGATCCCTGAACGTCCTTCACGCAGAGATGCCAGGACTTCCTGCTGGTTATTACCGATGCTGGAAACGATGCCCAAGCCAGTAATCACTGCACGTTTCATTAAATACCTCTGTAAGTCGCACTATTTTAAGTTTCGTGTCGCACAATAGCGTACACTTGTACGCCGAACAAGTCCGATCAGACATTTTGTGTATAAATTTGCGCCCTCAGGCACACATCGTTAAGATCGTGCTACGCCTTGTGATTCGAGTAACTTACGTGAAACAAAACGCCATACAACCCGCCAACCTGGAATTCAACGCTGAGGGTACACCTGTTTCCCGAGATTTCGACGATGTTTACTTTTCCAATGACAACGGTCTGGAAGAGACACGCTACGTCTTTCTCGGCGGAAATCGCCTTCCGGAGCGCTTCTCCAGCCACCCTCGCCCGCTGTTGATCGTCGCGGAGAGCGGCTTCGGCACCGGGCTCAATTTCCTCACCCTCTGGCAGGCGTTTGACGTTTTTGTTCGTGATAACCCGGACGTTACCTTGCAAAGGTTACATTTCATCAGTTTTGAAAAATATCCGCTGAAGGCTGAGGATCTCCGCCTGGCGCACCAGCGCTGGCCAGAGCTGGCTCCGTGGGCGCAGCAGCTGCAGGCGCAATGGCCGTCGGCCTTCGGCGGGTGCCATCGTCTGCTGCTCGACGGCGGACGGGTCACGCTCGATCTGTGGTTTGGCGATATCAACGAGCTGACCAGAGAGCTGGATGATTCGCTGAACCAGCAGGTGGACGCCTGGTTTCTTGACGGCTTTGCCCCGGCGAAAAATCCCGACATGTGGACTCAGGATCTGTTCAGCGCCATGGCGCGCCTGGCGCGGCCCGGCGGGACGCTGGCCACCTTTACCTCCGCCGGTTTTGTTCGCCGTGGCCTGCAGGAGGCCGGCTTTACCATGCGTAAAAGCAAAGGCTTCGGCCGCAAGCGGGAGATGCTGACCGGCGAGATGGCGCAAACGCTGAGCTTTCCTGCGCGCGCCCCCTGGTTCGCTCGCAGTAGCAGCGATGCCCGCGAGGCGGCCATCATCGGCGGCGGGATCGCCAGCGCCCTGCTCTCCCTGGCGCTGCTGCGCCGCGGTTGGCAGGTGACCCTTTACTGCGCCGATGAGGCTCCAGCGCAGGGCGCCTCCGGCAATCGCCAGGGCGCGCTGTATCCGCTGTTAAGTCAGCACGATCCGGCGCTGGCGCGCTTTTTCCCGGCCGCCTTTACCTTCGCCCGCCGAATGTATGACGCGCTGCCGGTGATGTTCGATCACCAATGGTGCGGTGTTACCCAGCTCGGCTGGGATGAGAAAAGCGCGCATAAAATCGCCCAGATGCTGGCGCTGAATTTACCCCCGGACATCGCCTGCGCGGTGACGGCGGAACAGGTTGCCGGGCTGGGCGCAAAGAGGGTTCCATGACAATCTCGAAGCAGTTTCGACGTGCCGGTAGGCTTCGCCAAACCGTATAATCCCAGGTG
>OGYH01002883.1_pt1 | contig 12851 bp, 10 predicted proteins | sample 1576511 | NCBI WGS metagenome assembly OGYH01 (sample SAMEA3541522, study PRJEB24748) | human gut metagenome | biome: human gut; feature: human-associated habitat; material: faeces | place: China | collected 2012 | reverse complement strand
TGTAAATCTGCTGCTTTCAGCTTCGGTGGTTCGAATCCACCCGCGCCCACCAAGACTCCAGTGTTGTTATGACGCTGGAGTTTCTGTTTTATCTGGACTTTATAACGCACTACAAGGGTGGATGAGAACAGCATCGACCCGCCGAACAGTCCGGCGGGGAAAAAAGCCCCTGCGGGGCTTTTTTAGATGCGCGGCTTGCGTGATCCACCTGCGCCCATAAAAAAACCGCCGACGTAGAGATACGTCGGCGGTTTTCTGTTTGCAGAGGATGGCATGGCTGCTCTCGGGGCGGGCAGGATGCCCTCTCACTGGTTTGGCTGGGTTTTATCACGTCACTGTCCTGAAGTCAAGAGGGAAATTTCAATTTTCACTGTTTTTGAAGAGCTATGTTATTGATTTCAGAAAACCGCACAAAAAATGAAAAATATTAAACAAAATACTGTACTGATATACTAAAAATGAGACTGAAGCATTGACATACCCATCTGATATATATATATATATATATATCCGTTTTTTTGTGTGATTTTTGTTGAAAATGCAGAGAAAGGTTTTTTGGGATGAAACAATTGAAAAGGCTTACCAGCGTTTTGCTGGTTCTGGGAATGGTTTTAGGGCTGATGCCCCTGTCTGCATTTGCGGCAGAGCCAGAGAACGCAGCGGGAAATACTCCTATGAAAGTGGTAGACGGTGAGAATACTTATACCTATATGTTGCTTGATGATGACACCGTGGAATTGACGGGGTTTTCTACCGCAGCTGAGGAAGCGAATGTAGTGATCCCTTCGACTGCGCAGGGACATCGTGTGACTTCGATTGGAATTTATGCATTTCACAACTGCGCAGCGCTGAAAAGCGTTCAAACTAAAGCACCCATTAAGTCGATTGGAGATGGTGCATTTGCATACTGCGGAAATTTGGAAACGGTGACACTTCCGGATTCAGTAACTTCTGTCGGAGCAACTTCGTTTTATGAATGTACAAAGCTGGAAACGGTGAACCTTGGAAATTCAGTTCGTTCAATTGGTGATAATGCGTTTATGCTTTGCACAAGTTTGGGAAGTGTGACACTTCCGAATTCAATTATCTCAATTGGAACAGGTGCGTTTATTAGTTGCACAAGTTTGGGAAGTGTGACACTTCCGGATTCGATTATCTCAATTGGAGCAGGTGCGTTTAGTAGTTGCACAGATTTGAAAAGCGTGACGATTCCGAGTAGTGTACAGACGATAGGAGCAAATGCGTTTCACTTTGGATTTGGTGGTGAAGGAAAACAATTAGAGAAACTGCATTATACGGGAACCCAGGAACAATGGGATAAACTTGCAAAGGAAAATGATTTTAAAAATAACAATACCCTGTTGACTAATCCGCAGAACTTTGATTGCGCCCATACTGTGAGCTTTTATTACGGCAATCAGGCAGAGGAAACCAGCAAAGTGGTGCCGAAAGTGGTGCAGTATGAAAAAACGGTCAACAAGCCCACTGATCCAATAGCGAAAGGTTACCAGTTTGAAGGTTGGTATACACAAGAAAATGGCGGCGAAGAGTTTGATTTCAGTCAGGCAATTACGGATGATGTGAAGGTTTACGCACATTGGAGCGTGAAGCCTACTCCTACCCCTGACCCTGAGCCTAACCCTAATCCTGACCCTGAGCCTAACCCTAACCCTAACCCTAATCCTGACCCTGAGCCTAACCCTAATCCTAACCCTAATCCTGACCCTGAGCCTAATCCTAATCCTAATCCTAACCCTGATCCTAATCCTGATGCCAAAGAGTATACCCTGACGGAAAAAGACGGTACTCTTGTGTGTGTGACGGTTGAGAAAAATGGAACGACTGTGGATATCACGAAGAATGTGGTGCTGGAACAACAGGGCACGACCCAGATCGGAAAGATCCCTGCGGGCGCAATGGTTACGGTTGCGGCAAATGCGGCACCGGAAGGAATGGTCTTTGCGCAGTGGAACATCAGTGATCCGGCACTGATGGGAAACCCTGATGTAGCACACACCAGCCAGACCATGACATTTCCCATGCCGGCGGCAGATGTGACCGTAGAGGCAATGTACGAAAGCGCGGAAAATGCCAGAGAAACCGAACTGCTGGGCAGTGCCGCAATGATCGGCGCAGTGGGAATTTCGGCTGTTGTACTGGCCTATCAGGCGCATCAGCTCGGAACAGAGCTCTATCTGAAATATCTGCTGCCCAGTGGGGCGGCAATTCCCCAAAACAGGATCCAGCTGGCGGAACTGCTCTGGAGGAATGCAGGAGAGCCTGTACCGGATGTAAATGCAATGTATGAGGACATCGGCCTGAATGAGGAAGCGGCACAGCAGGCCGCACAGTGGGCCGTGGAAAACGAGCTGATGGAGCTGCCTGATGAAGAGCATACGGAGCAGTTCAAGCCGGATGAGCAAATCTCCTATGGAGAAGCCATTCGCGCATGGAAAAAAGCACAGCAGCTGAAAACGGCAGAATAAAATAGCACAAAGCGGAATCGTTCTCTCAGGCAAGGATGGAACGATTCCGCTTTTTCTTTCTATTACCCCGGCAGGAACAGCAGCGTGCCCCGGGCGGCCAGTACGGGCTGGAACAGGCAGCCCGCCAGCCCGGCGGTGAGCGCCACGACGAGAAACAGCAGTGCCAGAACCAGAACAAGCCGGGCCAGCCCGAAGCGGTGGTGCCCGGCGGGGACTTTTTTGCGCTGCATGGTCAAACCTCCCTTTGTATCAGAGCTCTGCGCCATCCTATGCCGGGCTGTGCCGATTGTGTGCGGGCGCAAAATGTGGTACACTGTTACCGACAAATCACGGAGGAACTGTTATGCTGACCATTACACTGCTGGGCACGGCGGCCACCATGCCCCTGCCGGACCGTGCCCTGACCGCTGCGCTGGCCGAATGCGGGGGCCATGCCCTGCTGTTTGACTGCGGCGAGGGCACGCAGGCGGCGGCCCGCCGCGCCGGGGTCAACCTGATGAAGCTGGATGCCATCTGCCTGACCCACTATCACGGCGACCATATCTTCGGCCTGCCGGGCCTGCTGCAGACACTGGGCTGTCAGGGCCGGGAGCGCCCGCTGACCCTTTACGGCCCCGAGGGACTGGGGGAGGTCTGGCCCGCCCTGCGCACCCTGGCCGGGCCGCTACCGTACCCGGTCAGGGCTGTGCAGCTGGACACAGACCCCATCGACCTGACCACCCTCTCCTCCGGCTGGCCTGCGGGGGCGCAGCTTACGCCCTTCCGCACCCGGCACCGGGTGCCCAGCCGGGGCTACCGGCTCGACCTGCCCCGGGCGGGCCGCTTTGACCCTGCAAAGGCCCGGGCACTGAACGTTCCGGTGCCTGCATGGAAACTGCTCCAGCGGGGCCGGAGCATCCCGCTGGAAAACGGGGCGGTGGTCGCTCCCGCGGATGTGCTGGGCCCGGCACGCCGGGGTCTGCGGTTCGTGTTCTCGGGTGATACCGCTCCCTGCCCGGCGCTGGAACAGGCCGCGCAGAACGCCGACCTTTTCCTCTGCGATGCCACCTACCCTGACAACGAGCAGGAGGCGCAGGCAAAGCAGTGGGGGCACAGCACTTTTGCGCAGGGTGCGGCCATTGCAAAAAGGGCTGACGTGCGCCGGTTCTGGCTGATGCATTATTCGCCCATGATCCTTGAACCGGAAGTCGCCCTGCCCAATGCGCAGGCGGTATTCCCGGCGGCGGAGTGCGGCTTTGATGGCAAACAGATCATCCTGCAATATGACGAGGAAGCAACATGACAACGATCAAACTTGACCCGGGTGCAGCCCTGCTGCTGGATGCGCTCCATGGGGCGGGCCATGCGGCCTACGCTGTGGGCGGCTGTGTCCGGGACAGCCTGCTGGGGCAGGCCCCCCACGATTGGGACCTTTGCACCAGCGCCCGCCCGGAGCAGGTGATGGAGCTGTTCGGGGAGGAAAAGTGCATCCCCACCGGTCTGCAGCACGGCACCGTGACGGTGAAGCAGGGCGGCAGGCTCTATGAGACAACGACCTTCCGCACCGAGGGGGCCTATTCCGATGGCCGCCACCCGGATGCCGTCTGCTTTGTGCCGGATGTGCGGGAGGATCTTGCCCGGCGGGATTTCACCATCAACGCCATGGCATACAGCGCCGAGGAAGGGCTCATCGACCCCTTTGGCGGGCGGGACGACCTTGCCGCCCATCTTGTGCGGGCGGTGGGGGAGCCGGAACGCCGCTTTGAGGAGGACGCACTGCGCATCCTGCGGCTCTACCGGTTCGCGGCCCGGTTCGGCTTTGCCATCGACCCAGCCACCGGTGCTGCTGCCCGGGCACTGGGGCCGCATCTGGACTGCGTTTCGGCGGAGCGCATCCAGGAAGAACTGCTCAAGCTGCTGGCGGCACCCCGGCCCGGAAGCTATCTGGAACCCGCCGTTCTGGCCGTTGTCCTGCCGGAGCTGGAACCGGAAGAACAGCCGGAACGGTTTGCAGAACTCTGCCGTACCATCGACCGGATCGAACCAACAGCGGAGAACGTGCCCGCCCGGCTGGCGGCCCTTCTCTGCCCGCTGGGTGAAGCCGGTGCCCGCAAAGCTCTGCGCAAACTGAAATGCTCCAACGCGCTCACAGATGAGGTGACAGCGTTGGAAAGGGAAGCTGGAGGGGGTGCCGGGAGCTTTCTCCTCGGACACGAATCGGGCCATTCCATCGCCCGCCCTATTGCCTGTGGCAACAGGGTCCCACCCCAGCGGACGGTCCTTGGAGAAACTCCCGGCACCCCCAACACCACGCTGACCGTACAGGCCAAACGTCTTCTGGGCCGCTATGAGCTGCCGACGATCCAGCGCCTGACCGCCCTTTGCAGTGCCCGGCATCCGGAACAGACCGGGGCCTTTGCTGCCCTGCGGGCCGAAGCAGAGCAGCTGACAGCAGAAAATGCCTGCTGCCGGGTGAGCCAGCTGGCCGTGAATGGCCGTGACCTGATGGCGGCGGGGGTCAGACCCGGCCCGGGTCTGCGGCAGGTGCTGAACGCCCTGCTGGAGGCTGTCATCACCGGGCAGACACCCAATGAAAAAGACGCGCTGCTGGCTGCGGCGGCCCAATTTTCTGCGTCTTGACAAGAGAAAGAAGCTGCGGTAGTATTATACTACTGTTTTAGTGTGTTATTGAATGAGGGACGATATGACAGAAGCACAGAACACGAAGCGCCCCGGGGCACTCATCGCCATGAGCGGCGGTGTGGACAGCTCGGTGGCGGCATGGCTGATGCAGCAGGCGGGGTACGACTGCACCGGCATCACCATGCGGCTCACCCGAAACGAGACGCTGGGGCAGTCCGGTTTCCACACCTGCTGCTCCGAAAAGGATATCGAGGATGCCGCCGAGGTGGCCTTTGCGATGGATATCCCCTATGAGGTGCTGGATTTCACCGCCGACTTCCGGGAGAAGATCATCGAAAAATTCATCCGGGTATATGAGATGGGCGGCACGCCCAACCCCTGCATCGACTGCAACCGGTATATGAAGTTCGATCACCTGCTCCGCTGGGCCGAGAGCCATGGCATGGAGTATGTGGTCACGGGCCATTACGCCCGGGTGGAGCAGGACGAGGCCACCGGCCGCTGGCTGCTGAAAAAGGGGCTGGACGAGGGCAAGGATCAGAGCTATGTGCTCTATAACCTGACCCAGGAGCAGCTGGCCCATGTGCGCCTGCCGCTGGGGGCCATGCACAAGGCTGAAGTGCGAGAGATCGCGGAAAAGCAGCATTTCATCAACGCCCGCAAGCACGACAGCCAGGATATCTGCTTTGTGCCGGACGGCGATTACGCCCGCTTCATGGAGGACTTCACCGGCAGGCATTACCCGGCAGGTGATTTTCTGGACAAGAACGGCAAAAAGGTGGGCACCCACAACGGCGCGGTGCGGTATACCATCGGCCAGCGCAAGGGCCTGGGCCTTGCCATGGGTGCGCCGGTGTATGTCTGCGCCAAGGATATGCAGGCCAACACCGTCACGGTGGGCCCGGAGGAGAACCTGTTTGACCGCATCGTCTATGCCGACGAGGTGAACTGGATCGCCATCCCGGAGCTGACCGCGCCCTTGCGGGTCACAGCCCGCACCCGCTATCACCAGACCGAGCAGGCGGCCACCGTCTACCCGGCAGGAGAGGGGCAGTTCCGGCTGGAATTTGACCAGCCCCAGCGTGCCCCCACGCCCGGTCAGGCCGTGGTGCTGTATCAGGGGGATGTTGTGCTGGGGGGCGGCACCATCGTTGCGGTGGAATAAACCTCTCAGGCGCTTCGCGCCAGCTCCCCTAGTAGGGGAGCCCTTGGCAGTCGTTGGAAAGTATAAAGTAAAACAAAAGCAACTGCGTCGAACTGATAAAACAATAGGCGTAGTGTAAGATGGAGGAGCAAGTATCTATGCAGGATCAATATTCCCGCACCCAGCTGCTGCTGGGCAAGGAAGCAATGGAAAAGCTGCACAATTCCCGTGTGGCGGTGTTTGGCATTGGCGGCGTGGGCGGCTACACGGTGGAAGCGCTGGCACGCAGCGGTGTGGGTGCGCTGGACCTCATTGATGATGACAAGGTCTGCCTGACCAACCTGAACCGCCAGATCGTGGCCACCCGCAAGACCGTGGGCCAGTACAAGGTGGATGTGGCCGAACAGCGTGTCCACGAGATCGACCCCAACATCAAGGTCACCACCTACAAGATCTTCTTCACCCCGGAAACGCAGGATCAGTTCGATTTCACCCAGTACGACTATGTGGTGGATGCCATCGACACCGTCACCGGCAAGATCGCGCTGGTGGTCAAGGCCAAGGAGGCAGGCACCCCCATCATCTGCGCCATGGGCGCAGGCAACAAGATGGACCCCACCCGCTTTGAGGTGACGGATATCTACAAGACCTCCGTCTGCCCGCTGGCCAAGGTGATGCGCACCGAGTGCCGCAAGCGGCGGATCAAGCACCTGAAGGTCGTCTACTCCAAGGAGCCTGCCATGACCCCCATCGAGGATGATTCCATCAGCTGCAAGAACCACTGCGTCTGCCCCCCGGGCACCCAGCGCAAGTGCACCATCCGGCGCTCGGTCCCCGGCTCCAACGCCTTTGTGCCCTCGGTGGCCGGGCTCATCATCGGCGGCGAGGTCGTGAAGGATCTGGTCGGATTTGTGCCGATGAAAGGTTAAAAACGAGAACGCCCCTCTCCGGTCTCACAGATGCCGGAGAGGGGCGTTTTAGGTCAGGGAAAACCGCTCCCACGGCATGGGCACAGGTGGAGCGTGCATCAGGCTGCAGGGCTGCCGCCTGCCCGCGTATAACCATTGGCGGTCACCCCAGCAAATACAATGTTGAAATACGTTCATTTGACAAAATACTTTTGCTAATTTATACTGGGATGCATATTCACATGCAAAAATCAAGGATAGAAGATAGGAAGTATCGTCATGCTGACTCTGGATAAGATCTACCACGCCGCCTTTGTGCTCAAGGACGTTGCCCGCAAGACCGACCTGATCGAAGCGCCCAAGCTCTCCAAGGACTGCCGCCTCTACCTCAAGACCGAGAACCTGCAGGTGACCGGCAGCTTCAAGGTGCGGGGAGCTTATTATAAGATCAGCCAGCTCTCCAGGGAGGAGAGCGAAAAGGGCGTGATCGCCTGCTCTGCCGGCAACCACGCACAGGGCGTGGCTCTGGCCGCCACCCGCCGGGGCATCAGGAGCATCGTCTGTATGCCGGACGGTGCCCCCATTATGAAGGTGGAAAACACCAAGAGCCTGGGCGCGGAGGTCTGTCTGGTGCCCGGCACCTATGATGATGCCCACGACAAGGCCGTGGAGCTGCAGGCCGAGACCGGCATGACCTTCATCCACCCCTACGATGACGAACAGGTCATCGCAGGTCAGGGCACCATTGGTCTGGAGATCCTTGACCAGCTGCCCGATCTGGATGCCGTCATCGTGCCCGTGGGCGGCGGCGGCCTGATCTCCGGCGTGGCCTTTGCCATCAAGAGCCTGCGCCCGGAAGTGAAGGTGTACGGCGTACAGGCCGAGGGTGCCCCCAGCATGTACCGCAGCCTGCACGAGCACAAGTACCAGACCCTGAAGGCTGCCTCCACCTTTGCCGATGGCATTCAGGTCAAGACCCCCGGCGAGCTGACCTACCAGCTCTGCGAGCAGTATGTGGACGACGTCGTGACGGTGAGCGAGGACGAGACCGCCGCCGCCATCCTCTCCCTGATGGAGAACCAGAAGCTGGTGGCTGAGGGGGCCGGTGCGGTGCCTGTGGCAGCGGCGCTGTTCCACAAGCTGCCCATCGAGGGCAAAAAGGTGGTCTGTCTGATCTCCGGCGGCAACATCGATGTGAACATCCTCAACCGCGTCATCACCCGTGGTCTGGTGATGAGCGGCCGCAAGGCCAACCTGACCATTGCGCTGGAGGATAAGCCCGGCCAGCTGGAGCGGGTGGCCGCCATTGTTTCCCGCTGCGGCAGCAATGTGGTCTCCGTCCTGCATGACGGGTCCGACCCCAATATGCCCATCTCCAGCTGCTTCCTCAAGCTGGCGCTGGAGACCCGCGACCATGCCCAGATCGAGCAGATCCGGCAGGAGCTCACCAAAGAGGGCTTCCAGCTGGTGGCCGAGCGCGTGTGATTTTCTGACCGCCTCATCTGCCGCCTGCGGCGGCAGTTTTCTTTCAAAACAGCAAAAAGCGCCGTGCAGTCATTTCACTGCACAGCGCTTTTTCTTATCCATAAAAACGAAAAAGCAAACATTATTTCTGCACGCCGCTCTCGCACTGTTCGATGAACTGTTTGGCCACGCGGGGGCTGCGGCCGCCGGCGCGGATGGCGAAAGCCTCGGCCTTGACCAGCAGCTCTTCCATGGGCATCTGGATGTGGTGCTGTTTTGCCAGCTCTTCCAGAATGGCGGCAAAGCGGGCTTTCTCAGGCCGCTGGAAGGTAACGGTCAGGCCGAACCGGGCGGAAAGGCTCATCAGCTCCTGCCGGGTGTCGGCTTCGTGGATGTCGTCGCCGGTGCGGTCGGTCAGGGTCTCCTTGATGAGGTGGCGGCGGTTGGAGGTGGCGTACACCGCAATGTTCCGGGCCCGGCCGCCCACGCTGCCCTCAAGGATGGCTTTCAGGGCGGCAAAATTGTCGTCGTTGGAGGAGAAGCTCAGGTCATCGATGAAGAGGATGAACTTGAGGGGGTTGGCCGCCAGCTGATCCATCAGGTCGGGGATCTGGTAGAGCTGGTTCTTCTTGACCTCCACCAGCCGCAGGCCGTCGGCGGCGTACTCATTGGCAATGGCCTTGACCGTGCTGGATTTGCCGGTGCCTGCATCGCCGTAGAGCAGAACATTGTTGGCGGGGGAACCGGCCAGCAGGGCGCGGGTGTTGGCAATGACCTTTTCCCGCTCCTTCTCGTAGCCGGGCAGTTCGCTGAGCTTCTGGGGGTCGGGGTACTTCACGGGTACCAGCTGGCCGTTCTCCACCGTGAACACGTGGTGCTTGGCAAACATGCCGTAGCCTTTCTTCCCGGCTTCCCGCATCCGCTGGTTATAGGCGGCGGTCAGGTCGAGCTGCCTTGCCTCCCAGCGGGGCAGGAACGCCAGCTCCCGGTTCTGCCGGTCGGCAGCTTCCAGCAGCGTGTCCAGCGTCAGGCCGCAGAGCTTCTGCAAAAAGTTCAGCTCACTGTTCAGGGCGGCCTCCATCACAGGGGAGAGCTGGCCCGCAGCGGCCTGCCGCACACAGACGGTCTCGGTCTCCAGCACGGCGTTGGAAAGATAATCGCCCAGATTGGTGGTGTGGGCAAACAGGGCAGCTTCAAAGGCGGCCACAGCATCGCACAGGGGGGCGATGGTATCGTCAGCCGCTTCCAGCCGGTCGGTCAGCGCCGCCAGCTTTGCCACAACGGGGTCGCCCAGCAGGGCACGGAAAACAACAAGCCCGTGGAGCCGGGCGTTCCATTCACGAAGTTGCATAGGAAAATCCTCTCTTTTTAACGGCCTTGCCCTCTCAGGCGCGCCGCGCCAGCTCCCCCAAAGGGGGAGCCATTGGCAGGCCGGTCAGAAGGCTGTTTATTTTTATAACAGTGTAGAATTGATTATACTCTTGGAAAAGGCGCTTAGCAAGGGTGTGTTCAATTATCTTCATCTTTCGGCTGATTCACTTTACAAATCGTCGATTGACAAAGGCCCGATTTATAGTATAATTGACCCAACGTTCAAATCGGAATGCAAGATGCGAAAAGTAACGTGTCTGAGGGAAATTTTGTTGAGAGTGTAAGAGGAAAAGGAACAGGAGCAACTTACCATGCAGTTGAATGGTTCGCAAATTTTTGTTGAAGTCCTCTGCGAACAGGGCGTGGACACCATCTTCGGCTACCCCGGCGGTGCTGTGCTGAACCTGTACGACGAGCTGTATAAGAATTCTGACCGCATCCACCATGTGCTGACCGCCCACGAGCAGGGCGCTTCTCATGCGGCCGATGGCTATGCCCGCGCAACGGGCCGCACCGGCGTGGTGCTGGCCACCAGCGGCCCGGGTGCCACCAATCTGGTCACCGGCATTGCCACAGCCTATATGGACTCGGTGCCCATGGTGGCCTTCACCGGCAACGTAGCCACGGCGGGCCTTGGTAAGGACGGCTTTCAGGAAGCCTACATTGAGGGCATCACGATGCCCATTACCAAGCACAACTTCACGGTGCGCCGGGTGGAAGAGCTGGCCGATACCATGCGCTCTGCCTTCCGTATTGCACAGAGCGGCCGCAAGGGCCCGGTGCTGGTGGATATCCCCAAGGACGTGACAGCGGCGGTATGCGAGTTCACCCCCAAAAAGCCGGAGCCGATCCGCACCGTTACCACCTTCAACGCGGAGCAGGTCAAGTGGGCAGCGGATCTTATCAATGCGGCCCAGCGCCCGCTGGTCTACTTTGGCGGCGGCGTGCGCAGCGCAGCCTCCTGCCAGCCGCTGCGTGATCTGCTGCACAAGGCAGAGATCCCGGCCACCTACACCCTGATGGCCGCAGGCGTTGTGCCCTACGGCGACCCGATGAACATTGGCATGGTGGGTATGCACGGCTGCTACACCTCCAATCGTGCCGTGGCCGACTGCGATGTGCTGATCGCGGTGGGTACCCGCTTCTCGGACCGTGTGGCCCTGAACCCCAAGACCTTTGCAAAGAATGCCACCATCATCCAGATCGACATCGACCCCAGTGAGCTGGGCAAGAATGTGGAGGTCGATCTTTCCATCGTGGGCGATGCCGCTTACGTGCTGAACGCCATGCTGCCGCAGATCGAGGAAAAGAAGCATCCCGACTGGATGAAGATGATCCATGAGTGGCAGGCACAGGATTACCACCCGGTGTCCGACCCCACCCGCCTGATGCCCCATCAGGTGATCGGCGAGGTGTGCAACCAGTGCGGCCCGGAGGCCGTGTATGTGACCGATGTGGGCCAGCACCAGATGTGGGCGGCACAGTACCTGCGCCACGCCAAGAGCCGCGGCTTTATCACCAGCGGCGGTCTGGGTACCATGGGCTTTGGCTACGGTGCCGCCATTGGCGCACAGATGGCTCTGGGCCGCGACCAGCGGGTGGTCATGTTTACCGGCGACGGCTCCTTCCACATGAACCTGAACGAGGCCTGCACCGCCGTGAGCTATGAGCTGCCCATCATCACCGTGATCTTCAACAACTCGGTGCTGGGCATGGTGCGCCAGTGGCAGACCACCTTCTACGAAAAGCGCTACAGCCAGACCGACCCCCACCGCAAGACGGACTTCGTCAAGCTGGCAGACGGCTTTGGCCTGAAGGGCTACCGCTGCACTAACCTGCCGGAGTTCCAGACTGCCTTTGCCGATGCAATGAAGCAGAAAGGCCCTACTTGGATCGAGTGCATCATCGATAAGGACGAAAAGGTGCTGCCCATGATCCCCGGCGGCGGCGACATCAACGATATCATCATGGAATAAGGAGGGCACAGCAATATGGAATCCAACAAGCGCAGGGTCATCAGCCTGCTGGTGGACAACCAGAGCGGTGTTCTGGCCCGTGTGTCCAACCTGTTCTGCCGCCGCGGCTTCAACATCGACAGCCTGACGGTCTCGGCCACCAACGACCCGGCAGTCAGCCGCATCACCGTGACCATTACCAGCGATGACAAGGCCCTCAAGCAGCTGATCCTGCAGACCGAACGGCTGGAAGTTACCCGTCAGGTGTTCGTGCTGGACGGCGAAAAATCTCTGGAACGGGAACTGCTGCTGCTGAAGGTAGCATCCGATGTGCACAACCGCAGCGAGCTGCGGGAGATCGCCAGTATCTACAAGGCCAAGATCATCGACCTTTCGCCGGACAGCATGGTGTTCGAGCTGATCGGCAAGCCGGATAAGATCGATGCCTTCCTGAAAATGTTTACAGATTACAAAATTTTGGAGCAGTGCCGCACCGGCGTTACCGCACTGGAGCGCGGCGGGATGCATCAGCATATGCAGAAGCCTCCGCAGGAGGTGCGCGAAGCACAGCTGCCTCTGCCGGGGACCCACTGCCCGGAGAGAAAGTAAGAACGAACCCTCTCCGTCACGGCTGCGCCGTGCCACCTCTCCCGAAGGGCGAGGTTTTATGCATCATCAAAAGAGAAGGTATGATAAAAGCTCCCCCCTCGGGGGAGCTGGCATCGAGCAAAGCGAGATGACTGAGAGGGTTAAAACTTCGCTTTTCCGCTCCACAGTGAGCGAAAAAATAAAATGTTTACAATCAGCCACTGAATAAACACAAAACAAAAAAGGAGAACAACTACCATGGCTATCAAGAAATACTACGATTCCGACTGCAACCTCGGCGTGCTGGACGGCA
>OGYH01002880.1_pt1 | contig 12863 bp, 9 predicted proteins | sample 1576511 | NCBI WGS metagenome assembly OGYH01 (sample SAMEA3541522, study PRJEB24748) | human gut metagenome | biome: human gut; feature: human-associated habitat; material: faeces | place: China | collected 2012 | reverse complement strand
CCCGGCGGACCATGTCGGGGCCGGATCCATCACCCGTTTCCTAGACTGTTAAAAAGCAAAATTATGCCTCTGTTCTTATTTTTCTCATGCTCGCGCTTCCCGTTTTGCTTCAGCTTGTTTATTCAGCCGGCCCCTGTATTCCTGTAATTTCAGCAAGTGATGTTTTAACGTTCTGGGGCGTTGTTTTGGGACTCGCTTCTGGTTTCTATATCTGGCAGATTCAAAAAGATAAGGACAGGCAGGATGAAATGAATCGCTGCAAGCCTGTGTTTAACGTCTCGAGCTTCAGAAACGAAAATAAAGAACTCGCTGGTGTTCGTATTGATAGTAAATGCCTGGTCGCATTTGATGTCGTCAAAGTTTGTGGACTTGATAGAAAGCGCAGCGTTCAACCATTCGCTTCTGAAGTCTTTGAGTTATCGAAGGAGGATTTCGATAATTTCAAAGCGGAAACTACCAGTTCCAAATCAGGCGCTTCTTGGGGAAAAGGCACCTTTTTATCGTTTGAAGTTGTTGCCTCTGATGGGACTAATTGGGTATTAAATTACTCGTTTTCTCGTCCTGGTAAATATTGGACTTTATGTTCAACGCTTTTCTTTTCAAAAGATATCGAATAGTTGTTTGCTTTGCTCGATGCGACGCCCTTCGCGGCTTGACATCCGCGAATCTTAACGCTCTTTGGCCTTGGGTCGTTTGGCGTAATAACAATGTGTCCGTTAGCCGAGCTGTTTTAGGTTTATTGAAATCTAATGGAGAGAGTTTATTCATTAACTCTAAAAAGCCACGCGCATTCCCCTTCCGAAATTTCGACTAATAGAGAGGCGGTCTACGATGCCCACTTTACTTCAAGATAAATACGAGGCCCGCAAGGCTGAGGTCAACGAGCGGTTTGAGCAGCTTCGCGCTAACGAGGAAGAGCTCAACCGAATCTTTGCCAAGATCTACAACATGGAGGGCGAAGTGCCCATCGAGGTCGAGGATAAGTACGTTTCGGTGGCGCGCATCTTCGATACCGCCGACGAGATTCCCGAGAGCTATAAGGGCAACAAATACGTGCGTACCAAGCGCGACGAGATCACCTCGCTCATAAGCTATGCCGTGGGCTGTATGTTTGGCCGCTATTCGCTGGATGTGGACGGGCTGGTCCTGGCCGATCAGGGCGCCACGGTCGACGACTATCTGGCAAAGATGCCCAACCCTGACCACGTGACCTTTATGCCCGATGGCGATAACGTGCTGCCCATTACCGATGACGAGTACTTTGACGACGACATCGTGCGCTACTTTATCGACTTTGTGCGCACCGTGTACGGCGAGGAGACGCTCGAGCAGAACCTGGCCTTTATTGCCGAGGCGCTCGGCGGCAAGGGCACCTCGCGCGAGGTAATCCGTTCCTACTTTTTGAAGGACTTCTTTAAGGACCACTGCCAGACCTATAAGAAGCGTCCCATCTACTGGCTGTTCGACAGCGGCAAGAAGAATGGCTTCAAGTGCCTTGTTTACATGCATCGCTACCAGCCCGACCTGTTGGCTCGCATCCGCACCGACTATGTGCATGAGCAGCAGGAGCGCTATCGCTCCCAGATCGGCTATGCCAACGACGCCCTTGCCAGTGCCGAGCGCGGCGAGCGCGTGTGTTTGGATAAGCGCGTCAAAAAGCTCAATGACCAGCTCAAAGAGACCATTGCCTACGAGGAGAAACTACACCACTTGGCAGACCAGATGATTAAGATCGACCTGGATGACGGCGTCAAGATCAATTACGCCAAGTTTCAGGATGTGCTGGCGAAGATTAAATAACTGCAGATACGGTAAGGATATTCATGCCCAAGATCGATGTAGAAGAACAGCTCAAGCTGCGATTTTTGCAGCCGTTGACCGCATGTATGCTGCGCCGTGTGGTGATTTGGCACGATGCGGACGGCGAGTTTGCTCCTGAGTTTGAGCGATTGGCTGCCGAGGGTTTCGACGGCGCGGGGGCCGATGACGGCGTTATGCCCGCTCACGGTGACTTTGAGCGCCCGGTGCGGTTTGTTGAGGCTTGCGAGGGCTGCATGTTTGCCGTAAAGAAGCTCATCAACCGCGATGACCTTGCGAACGATATCTTGCTGTATCGTCGTTGCCCGCGCGGCAGGCTTGAGGGCGATTGGCTTGCCGATGTTGAGCTGTATGCCGATCAGTTCCAGGCTGACTATCTTTCGCTTTTGGCCGATCAGCTGGGAATCGAGAATATCGACGCCGTGCGCGAGAGTCTGCGCGAGCACAAGACGTTCTTTGATGCCAAGACCCGCTGCGTTAAGTTTGCCGCGTGTGTTCCGCATGCTTCGGGCGCATCAGATATCGAACTCGGTATCCTTACGGTGATTTTTGGCGGTAAAGAGGTTGGCGACGCGCGCCCCGCGTTTGTGCTGCGCGGCTGTATGACCACGCTGCTGCACGAGGGCCCCGAAGCGCTGGCCGAGTTGGTGGACAAGTACTGCGTGCGCGATGTCCTCGCTGCCTTCATTGTACGTTGCTATGGGTTTGAGGGACCGCTGTATGAGCGCGATTCGCTGCTTGCGCTGGCATCTCATGTGCTCATCACGGCGGCATCCACCGTGCTTCCCGAGGGGGCGCTCAAAGGACTCGAAAGCTATGTGGCTCCCGCCTACGGACCCTATTGCCTTGAGGCGGTGCGTACGTGGGACCAGACTGCCGATGCTCGGGCGTCGAGCGAGGATTTATTTGAGATCTGCCGTTTGGTGGAGGATGCCCGCGGGCTCTTTGCACGGTTTGAGGCCCTGTCGATCGATGTGCTGACCTCGCTTGATGTGTTCCCGTGCGTCAATGAGGCCGTACTCTCGCAGCTGTTCTGCTCGTTTGCTCAGGGCGCGGACCGTGTTGCGGATGCGCGCGCCTTTGCGGCGCGTCGCTGCGACCTAAGCTGGTACCGCCGTGTCGAGAGCTACTTTGACCTGCTTGTCGCTGTGGCCGATATGTGTGCGTTTAGGCAGGCGCACGCGGGCGGGTTCCATCTGGCGCAGCCCCAGCAGGTGTGGGATGCCTACACGTCCGATTGGTATGCCATGGACGCTGCCTATCGCCATATGTGCACCGCGTATCTGCGGGCGCGCTCCGTCGAGTGCGATGTGCTCGAGGAGCCTGCCCGAGCTGTGGTGGACTGGGCGGAGAATCTCTACAGTAACTGGTTCTTGGCCGATGCTAATGCATGCTGGGCGACCGCTGCGCAAGGGGAGTGGGCCGATTGCGGCTACATCGAGGGTCCCGCACGGCAGGATGAATTCTACTGGCATGTACTGCCCACCTTTGTGGGCTCTACCAAAACGACGGTCGTTATCGTGAGCGACGCGCTGCGCTATGAGGTGGCCCGCGACGTTGCGGCGCTGCTCGAGCGCGAGCGCGGCGGCAACGTCAAGGTCTCTAGCATGCAGGCGGTCTTTCCCTCCATTACCGAGGTGGGTATGCCCGCGCTGCTGCCGCACCAGGCGCTTGGGCTTGCAGCGGATGGCACGTACGTGCTGGCTGACGGCATGCCCACTTCGACGACTCCGCAGCGCGAGGCCGTGCTTGCCAACGTTGAGTCTACGGGCCGCGCTTTGCGCTCGAGCGCATACCTCAACATGGCGGGAACCGAGCGCAAAGCGCTGCTCAAAGACTCCAAGCTCGTTTATCTCTACCACAACAAGATCGATGCCACGGGCGAGAAGGCCGCTACGCAGGATGACGTCTTCGATGCCTGTGCGGACACCGTGGAGGAACTTGCCACGTTGGCGCGTCGCGTGTGCACCGACGCCCCGGGCGCACGTGTTGTTATAACGGCGGATCACGGCTTTATCTACACGCGTCGGGAACTCAACGAGTGCCAGATGCTCGGCAAGTCAGACCTTCCCTTCTTTGACGCTCCCGTTATGCACGGCAAGCGTCATCTGGTGGTGCCCAACGAGGCCGTGACCAAGCTTTCGGACGAGGCGCGCGGGGTGTTTGTTAATGTTGATATGGGACTTTTGGGTGCCGGCTTTGAGGGGTTTGCCCCGCGCGAGAACGTGCATTTTAGGCGTCCCGGCGGTACTAACAACTACGTCCACGGCGGCATGAGCCTGCAGAAGCTTTGCGTGCCCGTTATCGGATTTTGGCGCGCACGCTCGGGTTCCAAGGACTTTGTCGATACGCGTGCAGCGACGCTACGCGTACTAAGTGAGGGACGCCGTGTGACCAACTCGCTCTTCTCGGTCAACCTGATCCAGGAAGAGCCCGCTCGGGGCAAGATCCTTCCGTGTGAGTACGAGCTGGTGTTTACCGACGCAAGCGGCAACGAGGTGAGCGATACGGTCAAAGCGCATGCCAACAAGGTCTCTGCAAACTCGCAGGATCGCGTGGTGCATGCCAAGTTTGCGCTGCATGCGGCCAATGGGTTCTCGGCCAAGGATCCGTACTATCTGGTCTGCCGCGAACGTGAGACGGGCAAGATCGTTTGGCGCGAGACGTACACCATCGCTGTTTCGTTTGCCCCTGTTGCTGACTTTGGTTTTTAGGAGTGTGCCCTATGTTTGATAGCCATGACGACGATCTATGGGAAGTTCCCTCGATTGATGTGAATACGCCCGTGCAGGCTGCGGTGCCTGCAGGGGAGGCCGTGCCTGCCCCGGAGGCTGAGGCTGCCGCAGAGGCCGTGGCCGCTGCGCCTGTCCCGGAGCCGATGGAGACCGCTGCGCCCGCTGAGGTCGTGGCGCCCGCCGAGGACGAATCCTCGACCGATGGCTATGCCCAAGCCGTGGCCGAGGCTCCCGAGGACGACGGCTACGATATGGATGGACTGGACGGCAAGCTGCTCGAGCACTTTGGCGGCAAGATCGTGCGCAAGGACCTCACGGCCCTTATGAAGCGTGGCGCCAACGTGCCCACCTTTGTGCTGGAGTACCTGCTGGGCATGTACTGCTCAACCGATGACGAGGATGCCGTGGCAGAGGGCCTGGAGCGCATCCGCAAGATCCTCACCGATAACTACGTGCGTCCCGACGAGTCCGAGCGCATCAAGTCCAAGATTCGCGAGCTGGGTCGCTTTACCATTATCGATAAGGTGACGGCCAAGCTCGACGAATACAAAGACATCTACGTGGCGTCGTTTGCCAATCTGACCATTGAGCCGTTTGTGATGCCGGCCGAGTACGTGCGCGACTACTCCAAGATTCTGCAGGGCGGCATTTGGTGCATCATGAGCATCGAGTATCGTCGTCCCATGGAAGAGGAAGACGAGTTTGGCATGGAGGTCTTTGGCGACGATGCGCCGCGCCGTTCCAAGGCCAAGCGCAAAAAGCGCGGACCCGAGGACTCTCCGTTTAGCGTGGCGTCGCTCACGCCTATCCAGATGCCCAACCTGGACCTGGAGGCCATGATCGACGAGCGCCAGTATTTCTCGCGCGACGAGTGGCTCAACATGCTGCTGCGCTCTGCCGGCTATGAGCCCAGCGAGCTTTCGGAGAAGGAGCGCCTGCACTTTATCGAGCGCATGGTGCCGCTGATCGAGCGCAATTACAATCTGTGCGAGTTGGGTCCCCGTGGCACCGGCAAGAGCCATATCTACAAAGAGGTCTCGCCCTATGCCATCTTGCTTTCGGGCGGCCAGACCACCACGGCCAACTTGTTCGGCCGCATGAACTCCATGCGCGCCGATCGCGTGGGCTTGGTGGGTCACTGGGATTGCGTGACGTTCGACGAGGTCGCCGGCATGCGCTTTAAGGACACCAATGCCGTGCAGATCATGAAGGACTATATGGCGAGTGGCAGCTATGCGCGTGGCCGCGACCAGATCAATGCCGATGCCTCCATGGTCTTTGAGGGCAACATCAACGACACCGTGCAAAATGTCCTTAAGACCACGCACCTGTTTGATCCGTTCCCGCCGGAGTTTAACAACGATTCGGCCTTCTTCGACCGTATCCACTATTACCTGCCGGGCTGGGAGATTCCCAAGATGCGCTCGAGCCTGCTGACCGGGCATTACGGCTTGATCACCGACTGCCTGTCGGAGTTTTGCAAGGAGATGCGCCGCAAGGACTTTACGCATCATATCGACCGTTATTTCCGCTTTAACAGCGACTTTAACAAGCGCGACGAAATCGCCGTGCGCAAGACCTTTAGCGGCCTGGCCAAGCTGCTGTTCCCCGACGAGGCCATGGACAAGGACGACGTGCGCTGGCTGCTGGACTACGCCATCGAGGGCCGTCGCCGCGTAAAGGAGCAGCTCAAGATTATGGCGGGCGTCGAGTTTATCGACGTCAACCTGGGCTACATGGATGCCGACAATCCGCAGGACGTGCACGTGGTGCGCGTGCCCGAGCAGTCCGAGGATACGTTGATTCCCGATGGCCCGCTGCTGTCCGGTCACGTGTTTGGCGTGGGCAGGTCGCAGAGCGGCGAGGTTGCCGTGTACAAGCTGGAGAACAAGGCTGTCGCCGGAGAGTGCAAGTTTAAGCACGAGGGCGTTGCCTTTAACAAGCCGGTGCGCGATACGCTGGAGGCCGCGTTCGACAACTTTGTGAACCTGGCGAACCGTGTGGCGCCGGGCATGCACATTGGCTCAAAGGACTACCTGCTGTTCTATAATGACCTGCAGAGCAAGGGTCTGTCCGAAGAAGTCTCGCTTGCCGAGTTTGTGGGCCTGTGCTCCGCGGCGTGCAACCGCCCGGTGATGTCCGCGCTGGCGGTTCCGGGAATCTTGCGCATGTCGGGCTCTATGGATGAGATCCGCGGGCTCGAGGACATTATGCGCGTGGCCAAAAACGCCGGCGCCAAGCGCGTGATATTGCCGCTGAGCGCCATCGCGGGCCTGCAGAGCGTTTCGTCCGAGATTATCTCGGGGTTGAGCCCGGTGTTCTACATGGATGGCGACCCGGTCGATGCTGCGAAGAAGGCGCTGGATCTATAGGGATGCGAGCGTGTGGGCTTGCGTGCGCGAGGCGTTTGATGTGCACATGGGCCCGCGAGTATGTTGGCGCGCTGCGCGTGAGGAGGCCTTGCCATGACAGAAGAGCGTTCTGTTGGTGAGCTGCTCGATGAGTTGTTTGGCTTTGAGTCGGTAGCCAAGCGTCAGACGGCGCTTGAGCAGTACGATCGCGGGGAGTTATTGCGCAAGGCGCGCTCCCGCGAGCTGCTGGGCGTGATCGGGGGCGTCGAGGCTGCCGAGCGTGCTGCGCGTGAGTCTGCCGTGCGGGCCGTTGACGGGTATGTGCGCCGCGTTGAAGCCGAGTCGCTTGCGCGCGCTCGCAAGCGGGTGGGCGTTGTGGGCCCGTTGCAGATGGAGCGGCGCTACGCTGCCTTTTTGCGTATGGAGGACAAGGCCGAGCTGTTGGTCCGCCTGGAGCAGACGCTTGCGTTTATCGATGTAAAGCTGCGTGCCAATACGGCGGGCAGGGTTCGTGCGGCCTACGATGCTGCGGGGGCTTTGGTGTTGCAGGGCGCGGCGCGTCTGAGTGACGTGCGCGTTGTGGATGCCGTGCCCCTGGACGCCGATCTGCTGTGCACGCAGTTGGAGCAGCTGCGTTGTGCCGCCGATACAACGGACCTTGCCGGCATGATTACGGCGACGTTTGAGTCCGAGCTGAGTGCGACCGGCCCGCAGGGTGCTGACGCGTTTGCGAGCGATGTGGCTGGCGATGTGGCGCTGGAGCGCGAGCTTACTAACGTGCGCGGTGCCGCGCAGCGAGCGCGCTTGGCAGCCCAAGCGTATCGGGCCGAACGCGCTGCCCGCGTTGCAGGGAGCACGGTGGAGCCGGTATCGTTGCCGGGACTTGTTTGCATTACGTGCGAGACGGGGTGCGATGCCGGGGAGCTTGACGAGTTGCTCGCTCAGGTTAAGAAGTCGTTTGAGACCTATAGGCGCGTTGTTGCCGACGGCGGGTTGTTCTGTGCCTTTGGTGCCGGTTCGCCGCATGGGATTTGCCGCGGCAGTAGTTATTTCGACTACGATGATCGACTTGACGAAGACGTATTGGTGGGCGAGTACGACGGTGCTACCAGGCACAATGTTCGGCGCGAAGTTACGATTCCCGAGCTTGTGGACGAGGCTTCGGCCGACGGCGGCGATTCGCTCGAGGTTGCCGTGGCGCGCATGCGTGAGTTTAACGGACGGCGCTACGATGGTGTACTGGACGAGGATCCTGTGCGCCATGTGAATGCGTTTTGGTATGGACTCAAAAAGCTCAGCCAGTATTGCGAGGACGCTGTGCGTGTGGATGAGCGTGCTTGGGATTGCTTTATCGATAAGGTGCAGTTTGCCTACGACGAGCCTGTGGGGCGTTTGGCCACACAGATGGATGACAAGCAGGTTGCGGCTTTCGTTGCAGCCGTGAATGTGCTCGGCGCTGCTGAGTAGGGGCCTGATCCGGTAGGGGGTTTCACCATGAAGATCGACGTTGATGTGGACCAGTTGCGCGAGAGCCTGCTCGACCGCGCAGGGAGTGCGGCCGGCGTGGGCTTTCCGGCCGCTATGCTCGACGTAGTGGATATCGAGGACGAGTTGCCCCAAGAGCTGCTAGCCCGAGCCGAACGCGAAGGCCTCGACCTCCGCGACTTTGCTGTCGATGACGACGCTGAATGATGGCTACCTTTGCTATTGACGAACATATGTTTGTATTTTATACTCATGCTTGAATATACGTCCAACTTCATGGTATAAATTAGGTGGTCATCTCTTAAGAGAGGGCTTCCAAGTGCCGGGGACGTTTTCCCCGGCTTTTTTATTAAGGATTGCCCATGCGAGAGCTGAGTATCTTTATTGATGAATCTGGAAGCGATGATCTTCGTGAAAGATACTATCTTGTGGCCTTTGTTTTTCATGAACAAAATATTCCCATCGCTGAGGGAATAGAGAAATATGAAAGGGCGGTAGCCGATAGCGGATTGCCGCTCCTTCCGTTCCATGCTTCTCCTCTCATGAATGGAAAAGATCAGTTCAAGGACTTGGACATCAGTGAGAGAAAAAGGCTGTTTTCACTATTTCGAGTTATGTTTCGACATTTGCCCATCTCGTACAAGGTGTTTGTATTCAAGACGCATCGGTACCGAACTCTCAAACAGATCGCTGATGCGATGCGGCGTGAAATCATCGATTTCATATTCGACATTTTGAGTTGGTTTCAGCAGTTTGATGCTGTAAAGATTTACTACGACGGAGGACAGGGTTCGGTTTCGAGTGCGCTTCACAAGGCAATCGATTACGCTTTGGCTAAAAATGCAGTTATCTATAAGCCGACAACTTCATCGGATTACTATTTGGCTCAGGCTGCGGACTATATCTGTACCATTGAGTTCACGAGTCTGAAATATCAGGCGAATAAGCAGACTAATACTGACCAGAAATTTTTTGGTGGTAGTACTGCGTTTAAAAAAGGCTTACTAAAAGAAATAAGAAAGAAGGCTGTCGTCTAATGGGCAGGCCTCGTATTGCATAAAAAATGCCGGAGGTAAGACCCCGGCTCTTGGAGGCCCCTCTATTCGAGGGTACCGACATCTTTATAACAGAAACCGCATGTCGGGTCTACACGAGACATTTCGCTCGATTTCCTGTTGACCTAAAAACAAAAATGCCGGGGGGATCCCCCGGCCCTTGACTGCCCTCCATAAAGGAGCGCATTCCATTTATACCATGGTTGCGATGCGAGCGGTGGCTCATTCGGTCTTCTTTTTCCTCAGCTTCTTGCTGAAGTTCTATTTAATGTGACAAAGGGACTGCCCCTTTGTCATATGGGGCGACGGGGTGTTTGTGCCCACGGCTGTGCGAAAATGCATGATAAACCGTCGCAACGGAGTCCAACGACGTCGCGACGGTTCTATTATGGCCACCCGCTGGCTAAGTGAGTAGGCTTTTTTGGAAATGCTGAGCACCCGAAGTCTTTGCTTCAACAAACCCGCAGGTCACAGACTTATGCTTTGGTGACGTGGTCGGCGATTCGACAAAAGCCTACTCACTTAGTCTCGAGAGACACTAACTGTCCTCAACGAGACCTCTGTCGGGGCGATTGATGCTCAAATGTAGCCAATACGGGACGGCTGTCCCTGGCCGCTACGACGCCAGCGTGGCGATGACGGCTTCGTCGCCAGCGTATATAAGGGTGTTGCCGTCGGGGATGATCGTTTGGTCTCCGCGCTTGAGCATCACCACGATAAACGGGTGCTTGCCCTGCGGCACGTCGCGCAGGCGCTGAACGGCCAGGCGTCCATGGGTCGTCACGGTGACCTCGCGCAGTGTAACCTCGGCACGCTCTTCAAACGTCTGCGCGGCCATAACCAGAAGGTCGCCTTCCTCAATGACCGTATCGCCGTTGGGGAGCACCGGGTGCGCGCCGTCGCGTAGCGCCAGGACCACAAGCATGTCCGTCGCACTGCCAATGTCGGCAAGCGAGCGACCGGCAAACGGATGCCCCGCTCCCACCTTGAGCTTGACGAACGACATGCCGTCCTCGTCGCGGTAATCATTAAAGGTGCGGCGCACGCCGCGGGCCGCATCGATCATGTCGAGCTTTTTTGCCACTGCCGGCAGCAACGAGCCCTGCACCACAATGCTCGACACGGCAATCACAAAGACCAGGTCAAACAGGTCGTGTCCACCGGGAACGCCGGCCATCACGGCAAAGAGGCTAAACACGACCGAGGCTGCGCCGCGCAGGCCCGCCCAACTGATGAGTGCAACCTGGCGGGGGGTTCGTCTTAAAGGGCGCCAGCAGCGCACCGACAGCGATGGGGCGGCTCACGAAGAGCATAAACGCCATGAGTGCTAGGCCCGGCAGCAGCATTTGCGGCAGGCGGGCGGGCGTCACGAGCAGGCCGAGCAAGAAGAAGATCGTCATCTCGGCCATCTCGGTGAGGGTATCAAAGAAGTGCGCCATCTCGACCTTGCCGGTGATGTCGCTGGCCCCCAGCACAATGCCGGCAAGGTACACGGCCAAAAAGCCGTTGCCACCCAGGTAGCTCGGCAGTGCGTAGGCCACGATGGCCACGGCAAACAAAAAGATGGTCTGCGCGCCCTCGGCTGTTGCATGCGCGCGCTCAATCAGGCGGCTGGATGCCCAGCCGATGGCAAGGCCCAGCCCCACGCCCAGGATAATCTGCTTGGCCAGCAGCATGGGGGTGTCGATATTGCCGCCGGCCGCGAGGGTCGCGAGCACCGCGGTGAGCATGTAGGCGACGGGGTCGTTTGAACCCGATTCGACCTCGAGCAGCGAGTCGGTGCCGTCACGCAACGACAGGTTGTGCTCGCGCAGCACGCTAAAGACGCTCGCTGCATCGGTGGACGCCACAACCGAGCCCAGCAACAGGCCGCCGATCCAATCGAAGCCCAGAACCAGGTGCGCAAACACGCCGGTGATGCCGGCGGTGATGACCACGCCGAGTGTGCTCAGCAGCACCGCGGGCGCGGCGACGGGCTTGGCGCGGTCGATATTGGTGTTAAAGCCGCCGTAGAACATGATGAACAGCAACGCCGTGCTGCAGACGGTTTCGGTAAGCGCGTAGTCGTTAAAGTCGATGTGCGCCGGGCCGTTGACGCCCAGCAGCATGCCGAGTGCGATAAAGATGAGCAGGGTGGGGAAGGGGAGCTTTTTGCCGACAGGTTTGATGGTCAGGCACAAAATAATGACGAGGCCGATAAAGAGAAGTATCTGGTTCATGGATGGTGTCCGCTCCTGGGTGGTCGGCGTGGCACGGTCAGTTGTCGGCGGTTATTTGTACCCAAAGATGGTGGGTTTATGGGACTGGATTGCGGGCGTGCGCGATATCGTCATAGACGGCTGCCGTCTTTGCCTCTGCTCGGAAACCCTTTCCAGCTTTATTGCAACGGAGTACAATGGATAACGTTTAAGTTCAACTTGAAGTTTTAGTCGTGGCATCGGGCTTCGGCCGCAATGCAGGGAAAGGCGTTCCATGGCGATCTATGTGACATCCGATGCTCACGGGCACGTGCGTGCGCTTGACGAGGCCCTGTCCAAGATTTCGCTGGCGTCCGACGATACGCTGTATGTGCTGGGCGACATGATCGATCGCGGGCCCGATCCGGTCGGCGTTATTAAGCTTGTGCGCTCGCTGCCCAACGCTCGCGTGCTCAAGGGCAATCACGAGCAGATCATGCTCGACGCCATCATTGGCCAGGATCCGCTCGATGCCGAGACCTGGGATATCAACGGCGGTTGGACTACCCGTCAGCAGCTCAACGACATGGAATTTGAGGCGTACGAGGAGCTGATCCGCTGGGCTGCCGCCCTGCCGCTCTATGCAGTGGCCCAGACTGCCGAGCGCCCGTATTTGCTGGTGCATGCCGGCATCCAGACCGAGGCTGCTCGCGCGTTTTTGCTTGAGCACGGTGTCGATTGTGGCAACGGCAGGGGAGCGGTCGATGCCGATGCCGAGTTGCTGCAGCAGATGCTTGCGGTGCAGTCGTCCGATGACCTGCTGTGGATTCGCCATGGCTATTGGGATGCGCCGACGGGGCTGCTTTCTGTCGAGGGCAAGGGCCCGGTCGTGGTGAGCGGCCACACGCCCACGGTGTCGCTCGGGCGTTATTGCGAGGTCGGCGGCCTGGCGGGGCTCGATGAGGAGTCGGGCCGCGGGCAGATCGTGCGCCTGGGCGGCGAGGATACCGCCGGCGTGCCCGATCGCATCGACATCGACTGCGCCGCCGCCACTGGGTCGGAGTTTGGCCGCGTAGGTATCCTGCGGCTCGATGATGGGGCTGAGTTCTACGCGAATATCAATCCTGGAGAATGATGGCGCAAGGGGTAGCTAATTTGGAAATGATTTTTCTGGGACGGGGATTAAATAAGGCTCTGTTAGACCAGGATTGACATACATGTGTCCCCACGGTGCCATATCGT
>OGYH01002870.1_pt1 | contig 12901 bp, 9 predicted proteins | sample 1576511 | NCBI WGS metagenome assembly OGYH01 (sample SAMEA3541522, study PRJEB24748) | human gut metagenome | biome: human gut; feature: human-associated habitat; material: faeces | place: China | collected 2012 | reverse complement strand
ACTACACACAGCAATTCGTTGTTTCACTCAGGGGATTTCCATGCTTATAAATCAATATGTTGATTTATAACCGTGAGCTAATAGTAGGCATACGGACTTTTTGCGTCGATCAGATTCGTCTCATTAGTTTAAAAACTGTAAAGAATTTGCGACAGGTACTACCAGCTGAATGGCGGTAAGCAGGAAAATATGGGGAAGAGCAAGCAAATATCAATTAGCGGTGGTTAACAATCAGGCGGCAGAGCCGCCTGATGAGAAATTACTTATTCGGTTTCTCGATTTCGCCAAGTTCTTCGAGAATTTCTTCCGGTTGGTCCGTCGGCGGCGGGACTTCTTCCACCCACGCGGCAAACAGACGCCAGGAAACGGCTAACAGAACCGGACCAATAAACAGACCGATCATCCCGAAAGCAATCAAACCACCAATAACGCCAGAGAGGATCAGGATCAGCGGTAAATCGGCACCCATGCGAATTAACATTGGGCGGATGACGTTATCCAGCGTGCCAACCACACCGCTCCACACTAACAATACCGTTCCCCAGGTGGTATCGCCGGTCCAGTAGAGCCAGATAATCGCCGGAATCAGTACCGGCAACGGGCCAAGCTGGACAAGGCAGGAGAGGATCATTAACACCGTTAGCAACGTTGCATAAGGTACGCCGGATACGGCGAGGCCGATACCGCCAAGCACTGCCTGTACTAACGCCGTCACCACCACACCCAGCGCCACCGCGCGGATAGCCTGTGCCGCCAGCAGTACGGCGGCATCTCCGCGAACGCCTGCCAGACGGGTTGCAAAATGGCGAATGCCTTGTGCCACCTGTTCACCGCGCCAGTACAGCAGGGCACTGAAGAGAAGCATCAGCGCACAATGCACCATAAAGCGCCCGATATGCGCCGCCTGCCCAACGAACCAGGTGGTGGTGGTGCCAATATAAGGGCGGACTTTCGCCATGATCGCCGTCCCCCCCATATCCAGCAAGTTGTGCCAGCCTGCATACAGCTTCGCGCCAATCACCGGAATGGTATTAAGCCACGCCAGATCGGGTAACGTCATGTCGCCGCTGGAAATGGCTTTAATTAGCGGGCCGCTGCCGTCGACGATACTGTTAACCAGCAAAGCAATAGGGATGATAAACACCATCACTAATAACAGCGTCATCACCAGAACGGCGAGAGAGCGGCGGCCAAACATGATCTTTTGCAAACGTAACAATACCGGCCAGGTGGCGATAACCACCGTACCGGCCCATGCAAAGCCGAGAATAAAGGGTTGAACAATCCACAGACATGCCACAATCATGATGGCTAAAAACAGCACCGAAAGCAGAATTTGTGCGACATCCCTGGGCAGACGAACATTTACCATAACTACTTTTCACCTTTTTTGTGCGTCAAATCGTCGACGCGACGTGAACACGCGAAACTCACCTGCATAATGATGAGCAATTTCAGCGGTTTTTAACAGGCCGATTCTGCCCTTAATTCTGATGGGCGTGTTAGAAAAAAATGTGGTACAACAACTCAGGCAACACGCAAACGATTTACTCGTCGTATTTCAAGTTGCATGTGCTGCGGCTACGTTCGTTCACCCCAGTCACTTACTATTGTAAGCTCCTGGAGTTCACTCGCTTGCCGCCTTCCTGCAACTCGAAATCCATAGAGTAAATAAACATCACCTTTCAGTGCGCTATTGCAGCCGCCTGAAAGAATAGTGTATCGACCTACATCACAGACCGCAGGAAAGGGTCAATATAATGATTCCACAGATTTCCCAGGCACCCGGCGTCGTTCAACTGGTGCTTAATTTTTTGCAAGAGCTGGAGCAACAAGGTTTTACCGGCGATACGGCGACAAGTTATGCCGATCGTCTGACAATGTCGACCGACAACAGTATTTACCAACTTCTCCCCGATGCGGTGGTATTTCCGCGTTCAACCGCAGATGTGGCGCTGATCGCCCGTCTTGCCGCGCAGGAACGCTATTCATCGCTGATCTTTACCCCCCGCGGCGGCGGCACCGGCACTAACGGTCAGGCGCTCAACCAGGGGATTATTGTTGATATGTCCCGCCATATGAACCGCATCATCGAAATTAACCCTGAAGAGGGCTGGGTGCGCGTTGAGGCCGGGGTGATAAAAGATCAACTCAATCAGTACCTGAAACCGTTCGGCTACTTTTTTGCGCCGGAACTTTCGACCAGCAACCGGGCAACGCTCGGTGGGATGATCAATACCGATGCATCCGGTCAGGGATCGCTGGTCTATGGCAAAACGTCGGATCACGTACTTGGCGTACGCGCGGTGTTGTTGGGGGGCGATATTCTCGATACGCAACCTTTACCCGTCGAATTGGCGGAAACGCTGGGTAAATCCAATACCACAATCGGGCGAATTTATAACACGGTTTATCAACGTTGCCGTCAGCAACGCCAGTTAATCATCGACAACTTCCCCAAACTTAACCGCTTTCTTACCGGTTACGATCTGCGTCATGTCTTTAACGATGAGATGACCGAGTTCGACCTGACGCGCATTCTGACGGGTTCAGAAGGGACGCTGGCCTTTATTACCGAAGCGCGGCTGGATATTACGCCCTTGCCTAAAGTGCGCCGTCTGGTGAACGTCAAATATGACTCTTTTGACTCCGCGCTGCGTAACGCGCCGTTTATGGTTGAGGCGCGGGCGCTTTCGGTAGAGACGGTGGACTCAAAAGTGCTGAATCTGGCGCGGGAAGATATTGTCTGGCATTCCGTCAGCGAGTTGATTACCGATGTGCCTGACCAAGAGATGCTCGGGCTGAACATTGTGGAGTTTGCTGGTGATGATGAGGCGCTGATTGACGAGCGAGTTAATGCTCTCTGTGTGCGGCTTGATGAGCTGATTGCCAGCCAACAGGCAGGTGTGATTGGCTGGCAGGTGTGCCGCGAGCTGGCGGGTGTTGAACGTATCTATGCGATGCGTAAAAAAGCCGTTGGTCTGCTTGGCAATGCCAAAGGTGCCGCTAAGCCAATTCCGTTTGCTGAGGATACCTGCGTACCGCCGGAACATCTGGCCGATTATATTGCTGAATTTCGCGCGCTGCTCGACAGCCACGGCTTAAGCTACGGTATGTTCGGTCACGTCGACGCAGGTGTCTTGCACGTCCGTCCAGCGCTGGATATGTGCGATCCTCAACAAGAGATTTTGATGAAGCAAATCTCTGATGACGTAGTGGCGCTGACTGCGAAATACGGTGGTTTGTTGTGGGGCGAGCACGGCAAAGGTTTTCGCGCTGAATACAGCCCGGCGTTTTTCGGTGAGGAACTTTTTGCAGAACTGCGCAAAGTGAAAGCGGCATTTGACCCGCATAACCGACTCAACCCAGGGAAGATTTGCCCGCCAGAAGGTCTCGATGCGCCGATGATGAAAGTGGACGCGGTGAAGCGCGGTACATTCGATCGGCAGATCCCCATTGCGGTACGCCAGCAGTGGCGCGGTGCGATGGAGTGTAACGGCAACGGTTTATGCTTCAACTTTGATGCCCGTAGTCCGATGTGTCCGTCGATGAAGATCACCCAGAACCGGATTCATTCACCGAAAGGGCGCGCAACGCTGGTGCGTGAATGGCTGCGTTTGTTGGCGGATCGCGGCGTTGATCCACTCAAACTGGAACAAGAACTGCCTGAATCCGGCGTCAGTTTGCGGACGTTAATTGCCCGCACGCGCAATAGCTGGCATGCGAATAAAGGCGAATATGACTTCTCACACGAAGTCAAAGAGGCGATGTCGGGCTGTCTGGCCTGTAAAGCGTGTTCGACCCAGTGCCCCATCAAAATTGATGTGCCGGAGTTTCGCTCTCGTTTTCTGCAGCTCTATCACACCCGTTATTTACGCCCGCTGCGCGACCACCTCGTCGCTACGGTCGAGAGCTACGCGCCGCTGATGGCACGCGCGCCGAAAACCTTTAACTTCTTCATTAACCAGCCGCTGGTGCGCAAACTCTCGGAAAAACATATCGGCATGGTTGATTTGCCGCTGCTGTCGGTCCCCTCGCTACAACAACAAATGGTGGGGCATCGCTCGGCAAACATGACGCTGGAACAGCTTGAATCTCTCAATGCAGAGCAGAAAGCGCGCACAGTGTTGGTGGTGCAGGACCCCTTTACCAGCTATTACGATGCGCAAGTGGTGGCGGATTTTGTCCGTCTGGTCGAAAAATTAGGTTTCCAGCCTGTGTTACTGCCATTTTCGCCAAATGGCAAAGCCCAGCATATTAAAGGTTTTCTTAATCGTTTTGCGAAGACGGCGAAAAAGACGGCGGATTTCCTCAACCGTATGGCGAAGCTGGGTATGCCAATGGTAGGCGTCGATCCGGCGCTGGTACTTTGTTATCGCGATGAATATAAACTGGCGCTGGGCGAGGAGCGTGGCGAGTTTAACGTCTTACTGGCGAATGAATGGCTGGCAAGCGCACTTGAGTCACAGCCAGTGGCTACAGTCAGCGGTGAATCATGGTATTTCTTTGGTCACTGTACCGAAGTTACCGCCTTGCCGGGTGCGCCAGCACAATGGGCCGCGATATTTGCCCGTTTTGGCGCGAAACTGGAAAATGTCAGCGTGGGTTGCTGCGGCATGGCAGGGACTTACGGACATGAAGCGAAAAACCATGAAAATTCGCTCGGGATCTATGAGTTATCCTGGCATCAGGCTATGCAGCGACTGCCGCGTAACCGCTGTCTGGCGACCGGATATTCCTGCCGTAGCCAGGTAAAACGGGTTGAAGGCACGGGGGTACGCCATCCTGTGCAGGCTTTACTGGAGATTATTAAATGATATGGAAACGGAAAATCACCCTGGAAGCACTGAATGCCATGGGTGAAGGAAACATGGTGGGGTTGCTGGATATTCGCTTTGAACATATTGGTGATGACACCCTTGAAGCGACAATGCCAGTAGACTCGCGGACAAAGCAGCCTTTCGGGTTGCTGCATGGAGGAGCATCCGTGGTACTGGCCGAAAGTATCGGTTCCGTTGCCGGTTATTTATGTACCGAAGGTGAGCAAAAAGTGGTTGGTCTGGAAATCAATGCTAACCACGTCCGCTCGGCACGAGAAGGGCGGGTGCGCGGCGTATGCAAACCGTTGCATCTCGGTTCGCGTCACCAGGTCTGGCAGATTGAAATCTTCGATGAGAAAGGGCGTTTGTGCTGTTCGTCACGATTGACGACCGCCATTTTGTGACGTTGTCACCAGAAAAGTGTGACGCATATTGCTTTTGGTCATTATCTGCACAGTAAACGGTGGTATACTGTGCAGGTCTTGTCTAAAAGCGAGGATGCTATGTCTACTCAACTTGATCCCACCCAGCTGGCCATTGAATTTTTACGCCGTGACCAGAGCAATCTTTCACCTGCCCAATATCTCAAACGTCTGAAACAACTAGAACTTGAATTTGCTGACCTGCTTACTCTCTCTTCTGCTGAATTAAAAGAAGAAATCTACTTTGCCTGGCGTCTGGGCGTGCATTGATCCTGACTTAATGCCGCAAGTTCGCCAAATCGACCTGGATTAACCTCCGTCCAGGTTCGATGACCTTCTTAATACTGCTTATCTACCGCCTGATATTGTTCAAAAATAATACTAATCGCAGTTTGTGTTAAAACGGCGGGTTAGCTTTATGAGATTATTCTTATCGCCCCTTCAAGAGCTAAGCCACTGAGAGTGCCGGAGATAAGCGCCGGATGGGGTAGAAACCCTTAAGCCTGTGTTGCACAGAGTTAAGGGTTTTCTTATTTCTGAACGCTGCACTTTTTTACCTATCTCTTAAATAGTCATTTTCAATACAACTTTTTCTTTTTCATCACAGCCTTAATGCTCCTTAGATAATAACCATTATCTAACAATGAGATACCTAATTCTTAGCGTGCCTGTTAACCCACACATCAGGGTCTATGCTTATTAAAAGCAGGCAAAAAGCATGTTTTACGGTAAAGCCCCTGCGTTTGCTGGGTTGTACTGATAATCATTATCACTAACATGCTGTTATACGCTGAAAGCGATGAAGTGAGGTAAATCGATGGACATGCATTCAGGAACCTTTAACCCACAAGATTTCGCCTGGCAAGGCTTAACGCTGACACCCGCAGCGGCGATACACATCCGTGAGCTGGTGGCAAAGCAGCCGGGTATGGTCGGCGTGCGCTTAGGCGTGAAGCAAACGGGCTGCGCGGGCTTTGGCTATGTGCTCGACAGTGTTAGCGAGCCGGACAAAGACGATCTGCTGTTTGAACACGACGGCGCGAAGCTGTTTGTCCCGCTGCAAGCGATGCCGTTTATTGATGGCACGGAAGTCGATTTCGTTCGTGAAGGACTTAATCAGATATTCAAATTTCACAACCCTAAAGCCCAGAATGAATGTGGCTGTGGCGAAAGCTTTGGGGTATAGGCGGTACTATGTCTCGTAATACTGAAGCAACTGACGATGTCAAAACCTGGACCGGCGGCCCGCTGAATTATAAAGAAGGATTCTTCACCCAGTTAGCCACCGATGAGCTGGCAAAGGGGATAAACGAAGAGGTGGTGCGCGCAATTTCGGCGAAGCGTAATGAGCCGGAGTGGATGCTGAAGTTTCGTCTAAACGCCTATCGCGCATGGCTGGAGATGGAAGAACCGCACTGGTTGAAAGCGCACTACGACAAGCTGAATTATCAGGATTACAGCTACTACTCAGCACCATCGTGCGGTAATTGTGACGACACTTGCGCGTCTGAACCTGGCGCGGTGCAGCAAACTGGCGCGAACGCCTTTTTAAGTAAAGAGGTGGAGGCGGCGTTTGAGCAGTTGGGCGTTCCCGTGCGGGAAGGCAAAGAGGTGGCGGTGGATGCCATTTTCGACTCAGTTTCGGTTGCCACTACTTATCGCGAAAAACTGGCGGAGCAGGGAATTATTTTCTGTTCCTTTGGTGAGGCGATCCACGATCACCCGGAACTGGTGCGTAAATATCTCGGCACCGTGGTGCCGGGGAATGACAACTTCTTTGCCGCGCTTAATGCGGCGGTAGCCTCTGACGGTACGTTTATTTATGTGCCTAAAGGCGTGCGCTGCCCGATGGAACTTTCCACCTATTTTCGCATTAACGCGGAAAAAACCGGGCAGTTTGAGCGCACCATTCTGGTGGCCGACGAAGACAGCTACGTCAGCTACATTGAAGGCTGTTCCGCTCCGGTGCGTGACAGCTATCAGTTACACGCGGCAGTGGTGGAAGTCATCATCCATAAAAACGCCGAGGTGAAATATTCCACGGTACAAAACTGGTTCCCTGGCGATAACAACACCGGCGGTATTCTCAACTTCGTCACCAAGCGTGCTTTGTGCGAAGGCGAAAACAGCAAAATGTCATGGACGCAATCAGAAACCGGGTCCGCGATTACGTGGAAATATCCCAGCTGCATTTTGCGCGGCGATAACTCCATTGGTGAGTTTTACTCAGTGGCGCTGACCAGCGGTCATCAGCAAGCGGATACCGGCACCAAGATGATCCACATCGGTAAAAACACCAAATCGACCATTATCTCGAAAGGGATCTCTGCCGGACATAGTCAGAACAGTTATCGCGGCTTAGTGAAAATCATGCCGACGGCAACCAATGCGCGCAATTTCACTCAGTGCGACTCAATGCTGATTGGCGCTAATTGTGGGGCGCATACCTTCCCGTATGTCGAATGTCGCAATAACAGCGCACAACTGGAGCACGAGGCAACGACATCACGTATTGGTGAAGATCAACTGTTTTACTGCCTGCAACGCGGGATCAGCGAAGAAGACGCCATCTCGATGATTGTTAACGGTTTCTGCAAAGACGTGTTCTCAGAACTGCCGCTGGAATTTGCCGTTGAAGCACAAAAACTCCTCGCCATCAGTCTTGAACACAGCGTCGGATAAGGAATAAACATGTTAAGTATTAAAGATTTACACGTCAGCGTGGAAGATAAAGCTATCCTGCGTGGATTAAGCCTCGCCGTTCGTCCCGGCGAAGTTCACGCCATTATGGGGCCAAACGGTTCGGGCAAAAGTACCTTATCGGCAACGCTTGCCGGGCGCGAAGATTATGAAGTGACGGGCGGCACGGTTGAGTTCAAAGGCAAAGATTTGCTTGCACTGTCGCCGGAAGATCGTGCAGGCGAAGGCATCTTTATGGCCTTCCAGTATCCGGTGGAGATTCCAGGCGTCAGTAACCAGTTTTTCCTGCAAACGGCACTTAATGCAGTGCGCAGCTATCGCGGCCAGGAAACGCTCGACCGCTTTGATTTTCAGGATTTGATGGAAGAGAAAATCGCTCTCCTGAAGATGCCGGAAGATTTATTAACCCGTTCGGTAAACGTTGGTTTTTCCGGCGGCGAGAAAAAGCGCAACGATATTTTGCAAATGGCGGTGCTGGAACCGGAGTTATGCATTCTTGATGAGTCGGACTCCGGGCTGGATATTGACGCATTAAAAGTGGTCGCCGATGGCGTGAACTCGCTGCGTGATGGCAAGCGCTCATTCATCATTGTTACGCACTACCAACGCATTCTCGACTACATCAAGCCTGATTACGTCCATGTGCTATATCAGGGACGAATTGTGAAATCCGGCGATTTCACGTTGGTCAAACAACTGGAGGAGCAGGGTTATGGCTGGCTTACCGAACAGCAGTAACGCGCTGCAACAGTGGCATCACTTGTTTGAAGCTGAAGGGACAAAACGCTCCCCGCAAGCACAGCAGCATTTACAACAATTGCTGCGTACCGGACTGCCGACACGTAAACATGAAAACTGGAAATATACGCCGCTGGAAGGGCTGACCAATAGCCAGTTTGTCAGCATTGCGGGGGAGATATCCCCACAGCAGCGTGATGCCTTAGCGTTAACGTTAGACGCTGTGCGGCTGGTATTTGTCGATGGACGTTACGTGTCAGCACTGAGCGATGCGACTGAAGGCAGCGGGTATGAAGTGAGCATTAACGACGACCGTCAGGGGGTACCCGACGCTATTCAGGCGGAAGTGTTTCTGCATTTGACGGAAAGCCTGGCACAAAGCGTGACGCATATCGCCGTGAAGCGCGGTCAACGGCCGGCAAAGCCATTGCTGTTAATGCATATTACCCAGGGCGTGGCAGGTGAAGAGGTCAACACTGCCCATTACCGACATCATCTGGATCTGGCGGAAGGTGCCGAAGCAACGGTGATCGAACATTTTGTCAGCCTTAATGATGCTCGTCACTTCACCGGCGCACGGTTCACTATCAATGTCGCAGCGAACGCCCACTTGCAGCATATCAAGCTGGCGTTTGAAAACCCGGTCAGTCACCACTTTGCCCATAACGATTTGTTGCTGGCTGACGATGCCACCGCATTTAGCCATAGTTTCCTGCTGGGTGGCGCAGTGTTACGACACAACACCAGTACGCAACTCAATGGCGAAAACAGCACGCTGCGGATCAATAGCCTGGCGATGCCGGTGAAAAACGAGGTGTGTGATACCCGTACCTGGCTGGAACACAATAAAGGTTTTTGTAACAGCCGACAGTTGCACAAAACTATCGTCAGCGACAAAGGCCGCGCGGTATTTAACGGTTTGATCAACGTCGCGCAGCACGCCATCAAAACGGATGGTCAGATGACCAACAATAATCTGCTGATGGGCAAACTGGCAGAAGTGGATACGAAACCGCAGCTGGAAATCTATGCAGATGATGTGAAATGCAGCCACGGCGCGACGGTGGGGCGTATTGATGATGAACAGATGTTCTATCTGCGCTCGCGCGGGATCAATCAGCAGGATGCCCAGCAGATGATCATTTACGCCTTTGCTGCCGAACTGACGGAAGCACTGCGTGATGAGGGGCTTAAACAGCAGGTGCTGGCCCGAATCGGTCAACGGCTGCCAGGAGGTGCAAGATGACTTTTTCCGTCGACAAAGTGCGGGCCGACTTTCCGGTGCTTTCTCGTGAGGTAAACGGTTTGCCGCTGGCTTATCTCGACAGCGCCGCCAGTGCACAGAAACCGAGCCAGGTGATTGACGCCGAGGCCGAGTTTTATCGTCATGGCTACGCGGCGGTGCATCGCGGTATTCATACCTTAAGCGCCCAGGCGACCGAGAAAATGGAGAACGTGCGCAAGCGGGCATCGCTGTTTATTAATGCCCGTTCGGCGGAAGAGCTGGTGTTCGTCCGCGGCACGACGGAAGGGATCAATCTGGTCGCCAATAGCTGGGGTAACAGCAATGTGCGGGCGGGCGATAACATCATCATCAGTCAGATGGAGCACCACGCTAACATTGTTCCCTGGCAGATGCTTTGCGCACGCGTTGGCGCAGAGCTGCGTGTGATCCCGCTCAATCCCGACGGTACGTTGCAACTGGAGACGCTGCCTACGCTGTTTGATGAGAAAACTCGCCTGCTGGCAATTACTCATGTCTCCAACGTGCTTGGCACAGAAAATCCACTGGCGGAAATGATCACGCTTGCGCACCAGCATGGCGCAAAAGTGCTGGTGGATGGCGCTCAGGCGGTGATGCATCATCCGGTGGATGTTCAGGCGCTGGATTGCGACTTTTACGTGTTCTCCGGGCATAAACTGTATGGCCCCACCGGAATTGGCATTCTTTATGTGAAAGAAGCCTTGTTGCAGGAGATGCCGCCGTGGGAAGGGGGCGGTTCTATGATCGCCACCGTCAGCCTGAGTGAAGGCACTACCTGGACCAAAGCACCATGGCGGTTTGAAGCCGGTACACCCAATACCGGGGGCATCATTGGTCTTGGCGCGGCGCTGGAGTATGTTTCGGCGCTGGGGCTTAATAACATAGCCGAGTATGAACAGAATCTGATGCACTACGCGCTATCACAGCTGGAATCTGTACCGGATCTCACTCTCTATGGCCCGCAGAACAGGCTTGGCGTTATTGCTTTTAATCTCGGTAAACACCACGCCTATGATGTTGGCAGTTTTCTCGATAATTACGGCATTGCTGTGCGTACCGGACATCACTGCGCTATGCCATTAATGGCCTATTACAACGTCCCTGCGATGTGTCGGGCGTCGCTGGCCATGTATAACACCCATGAAGAAGTGGATCGTCTGGTGACCGGCCTGCAACGTATTCACCGTCTGCTGGGATAACAGGGAGGCACTATGGCTTTATTGCCGGATAAAGAAAAATTGCTGCGTAATTTTTTACGCTGCGCCAACTGGGAAGAGAAATATCTCTACATTATTGAGCTGGGCCAGCGTCTGCCAGAATTACGCGCCGAAGACCGAAGCCCACAAAATAGCATTCAGGGCTGCCAGAGTCAGGTGTGGATTGTCATGCGCCAGAATGCGCAGGGAATTATTGAATTGCAGGGCGACAGCGATGCGGCGATTGTGAAAGGGCTTATTGCGGTCGTCTTTATACTCTACGATCAGATGACGCCGCAGGATATTGTCAATTTCGATGTGCGTCCGTGGTTTGAAAAAATGGCGCTCACCCAACATCTCACCCCATCTCGTTCACAAGGTCTGGAAGCGATGATTCGCGCAATTCGCGCCAAAGCCGCTGCACTTAGCTAAACTAAAGGGACAGCTTTCATCCGGTTGGCTCACATTGCCGGATGGTCAATGTTTACACTGACCTGCACAGGAGTGTTTCGGTTTCAGGTGAACATAAGCGCCATCCGACGTTTCAGCGTGAGTCTCCGGCAAATACAGGAGGTTTACAATGAAACGCGCGTCTTTGCTTACACTCACGCTTATCGGCGCTTTTAGCACCATCCAGGCTGCCTGGGCGGTTGATTATCCGCTACCACCAACCGGAAGCCGACTGGTTGGGCAAAATCAAACGTATACGGTGCAAGAAGGGGATAAAAACCTTCAGGCCATCGCCCGACGTTTTGATACTGCGGCAATGTTGATCCTTGAAGCCAATAACACTATCGCCCCGGTGCCAAAACCTGGTACGACGATAACTATTCCTTCACAACTGTTATTACCTGATGCACCGCGTCAGGGGATTATCGTTAACCTTGCAGAGCTGCGCCTTTATTATTATCCGCCGGGAGAAAATATCGTGCAGGTTTATCCGATAGGTATTGGTTTGCAGGGGCTGGAAACGCCAGTGATGGAAACGCGTGTGGGGCAGAAAATCCCTAACCCAACCTGGACGCCTACGGCAGGCATTCGTCAACGTTCGCTGGAGCGTGGCATTAAATTACCGCCAGTCGTTCCTGCCGGACCAAATAACCCGCTAGGACGTTACGCACTGCGCCTCGCGCATGGTAATGGCGAATACCTCATTCATGGTACCAGTGCGCCGGACAGCGTCGGTTTGCGCGTCAGTTCAGGGTGTATTCGCATGAATGCACCGGATATTAAAGCCTTGTTCTCCAGCGTGCGGACGGGAACGCCGGTGAAAGTGATCAACGAACCGGTGAAATATTCCGTGGAACCTAACGGGATGCGTTATGTTGAAGTACATCGACCACTATCAGCAGAAGAACAGCAAAACGTTCAGACAATGCCATACACACTGCCAGCAGGCTTTACGCAATTTAAAGACAATAAGGCTGTAGATCAGAAGTTAGTCGATAAAGCGTTGTATCGTCGGGCAGGGTATCCGGTTTCGGTGAGCAGTGGAGCAACTCCCGCAGCCAGCAATGCGCCTTCAGTAGAGTCAGCGCAGAATGGTGAACCAGAGCAAGGGAATATGTTACGCGCGACGCAGTAGCGGTAAACGGCAGACAAAAAAAATGGCGCACAATGTGCGCCATTTTTCACTTCACAGGTACTATTACTTGCGGTATTTAGTAGCCATGTTGTCCAGACGCTGGTTAGCACGAGCTGCGTCATCTTTAGCAGCCTGAACGTCGGAACGCATTGCGTTCACGTCGTTGCTCAGCTGGT
>OGYH01002866.1_pt1 | contig 12916 bp, 7 predicted proteins | sample 1576511 | NCBI WGS metagenome assembly OGYH01 (sample SAMEA3541522, study PRJEB24748) | human gut metagenome | biome: human gut; feature: human-associated habitat; material: faeces | place: China | collected 2012 | reverse complement strand
GGTGGCGGGCGCCGGCGCGCTGGCGGCCTTCGGCCTTGCCGGGTGCGCCCCGAAGGCTGCGGCTGACGCTGAGCCTATGGCCGACACGGGCGCCGTCGAGGGCGCCGACGCCGCGTCCGACTGGCTGGGCGTCGCCCCCGAGATCTCCGAGGGCGATATCGTCGCCACCAAGGAGTGCAACCTGCTCATCGTCGGCGCCGGCAACGGCGGCATGGCTGCCGCGGCCTACGCGGCCGACCAAGGGGTCGACTTCATCATCTGCGAGAAGGGCGAGACCGTGGGCGCCACGCGCCACTGGTTCGCGGCTCTGGGCACGCGCCCCTTCAAGGATCAGGGCGTCGAGGTGGATCGCCAGCGCCTCATGGGCGAGATCGTGCGCTATTCCCAGGGCAACTGCGACCAGCGTCTTATTCGCATGTGGATGGATGAGTCCAACGACATGTTCGAGTTCGTGGACGGCATCATGACCGCCTCGGGCGCCGTCGTCATCGCTGACGAGTTCGACATGCCCGGCGGCATGGGCGGCACCCCCTACTATACCTCCCCTTGCGAGCACCACTACGGCGACGCCAACGGTGGTCGCGACATCGAGGAGCGCAACGTCCTTTTCGAGAAGCACATCAACGAGGCCGGGAAGGAGATCTCCTTCGGCCACGAGTTGGCGAAGCTGGTGCGCGAAGAGGGCGGACGGGTGACCGGCGCCATCTTCAACACCCCGGACGGTTATGTGCAGATCAACGCGGCCAAGGGCGTGCTGCTCACTACGGGCGGCTATGCGGCGAATCCCGATATGGTGACGGCGCTCTCTCCGGTGACCGCGCAATCGGTGACGGCGCTCGGCTACAACCAGAACAACACCGGCGGCGGCATCAAGGCCGCGCTGTGGGCCGGCGCCGCGAAGGATCTCACCTCGGCGACCATGATCTTCGACCGCGGCCTGGTGGCCCCGGGCACCCCGGCTGGCTACACTGCTGAGTCTATCGAGGCTGGTCAGCCCCAGTTCCCCGGCAACGGTCAGTTCAACCCCGGCACGCAGCCGTTCCTTAAAGTGAACATGCGCGGCGAGCGCTTCGCCAACGAGTCGGCCGACTACGATTACCTTCCCCATGCTGCGGCCCAGCAGCCTGGCGGCACCTATGTGGCCGTGTGGGATGGCAACTTCGGCGAGGACGTGCAGCGCTTCCACACGCTCGGCTGCTCGGCCATGACCCGCAATATGGTGCAGATGTACAAGGCCGAGGACGGTTCCTACGACTTGGACAAGTTCTTCGAGAAGGAGCTGGGCGACGGTCGTTTGCAGAAGGCCGACACCTTGGAGGAGCTGGCCGATCTGCTCGGTTTCGACGCCGATGCCAAGACGACGTTTTTGGCCGAGTGCGAGCGCTACAACGAGCTGTTCGACGCTCAGGAGGACTCGGACTTCGGCAAGGAGGCTTACCGCCTTTCCGAGCTGCGCACGCCGCCCTTCTTTGGCGCGACGCTGGGCGGCACCCTGCTGACCACCATTGACGGTATCCGCATCAACAAGGATTGCCAGGCGCTTGATGCCGAGGGCAATCCCATCGATGGGCTGTACGCCGCTGGCGACTGCTCCGGCTCCGTGTTCTCGGGTTGCTACCCTGACCAGCTGCACGGCTTCGCCTGCGGCCGTACGATGACCGAGGCCATTCACGTCGTGAAGCAGATGGCCTAATTGCTCGCTTTTTCCGGCGGCGCTTAGGCGCCGCGCATTCGACCGCCCCGGCGCCTCCCTCCCTGCGCCGGGGCGGTTTTGCATTGAGGCGACTAGGCTCGGAGGCATCTCGGTGCTGCGTCTCCACCGTGCGGCGGTCGATGCCCCGGGTTATGTGGCAGAAGCTACGAGCAGCGCAAAAGCGACTTAAAATTTTTTGTTTGGGCACTGGTTCCATGGCCTCAGGCATTCCAAAGGAATAATCATTTTTAATCAACTGCTAATTGAAACTTTGGTATCGTAGACATATCTACTGAAGAATGCGTTCTATCCCTGGGTGTGTTTCTCACATTGCTTGGTGGTAGGGGGTTATGAAGGAGCACGAATGAATTCTCGCGAAAAGTATACCTATGATCGGCTCGTCCAGAAGGCGCAAGAAGCGTTTCTGCTTTCCATCGAGCTCTATAACAGGCCGACCATAAAATATCATGTTGAAGGATGTGCTTTCTTCCTTTGCAATGCGTGGGAGCTTATGCTGAAGGCTCACCTCGTTGAGCGTGAAGGTCTTGATGCTATATATTATCCTGGCAACGTGCGCACGCTGTCTCTTGAGGATTGCCTCAAGAAAGTTTTCACGAACGCCAAAGATCCTCTCCGGAAGAATATGGAGAAGGTTGTTGACGTGAGAAACACGAGCGCCCATTTTGTGGTTGCTGAATACGAAAGCTTCTATGGGCCGATTCTCCAGGCTTGTGTCGAGAATTTTGATCGACAGGCTCGAAAACTGCTTGGAATCGAAATCAGCGACCTTATCCCTGAAAACTATCTTGTGCTGTCCGTGCGGAAATCTGGTATAGACGAAGACGAATGCAGGGCTCGCTATGATCCTCTGGTGCTTGAGAAGATGCTCGAAAAGCAAGAGGGCATTTTGACGATGGCCGATGAGCTTGACAATCGGAAGTTCAGCTGTACCTATGTTACTGAGCTTAGGAGCACGAAGAAGGATACGGCGGATCATACCTTCCGCCTTGCGCAAGATGGCGACACGGCTGTTGCCCTCGTTAAGGTGCCGGTAGAAATAAAGAATAAGTATCCTTATCGGCCCGGAGGCGTGGTGAAGGCGATCTGCGAGCGCCTATCGAAGGGCGGCATTGTTCTTCGACAAGATGGTGTCGACACTCGAATGCGTACGAAGGGGAAGCGGCCCTTCAATTTGTACATGTTTGGCTTATTTACGTCGTTCTACGATATGAAAGGCGACGCCCGCTATTCCTATAACTCTGCTTTAGAAGGGGAGGCCCCTGCCTATATTTATTCTCAGCAAGCGGTGGATTTGATATGGGACAAGATCCGTGAAAACCCAGAGGGAGTTATCGACCGGCTGAAAGACGAGGTTTCGAAACGACCAAAGCCGACCCCAGGAGCAAAGGAATTCTAAGCAGCTTTCGCGCCTACTCCCATTCGGGAACCCAGCTTTAATCCACTCAAGTCGGCTTTGGTACAGCAAAGTATATCAGGTTGCCAGACGGAAGACAAGAATAAAAAGGAAACAAATGTTCTTATTTTACTAATCTGCCATGAGGATGTTTGGCTTGGGTAAGTGTCTTCCTCTACAGCATCATGAACAGCTTGGCCAAGGCCCAGCCGATGAAGCCGCAGCAGGGGAAGGTGAGCACCCAGGCCCATACCATACGGCGGGCGACGCCCCAGTTCACGCGCCGGAAGCTCTTCGATGCGCCCACGCCCATGATGGAGGCGGTGGAGCAGTGGGAGGTGGAGACGGGCATGCCGGTCATGGAGGCCACGAACAGCGTGATCACGGTAGAGATGGAGGCCGCCACGCCCTGGTACTTCTCCAGCGAGACCATGTCCATGGCCACCGATTTGATGATGCGCTTGCCGCCGAGCAGCGTGCCCAGAGACATTGCCGCCGAGCAGATGATCATGAGCCACAGGGGGAAGTCGGTGGCGCCGCTTGTCTCCATGCCGAAGGCGAGCGCGATGCCCAGAAGCCCGATGGACATGAACTTCTGCCCGTCCTGGGCGCCGTGGAGGAACGACAGCGCGCAGGCGCAGATGTCCTGCAGCACCATGCACACCTTGTTGCCGCGCTGGCGGTTGACGCGGGAGAAGAGAAACTCGATGATCTTGGTGGTCGCCATGCCGAGGATGAAGCCGCCCACCAGCGAGAACACCATGCCGTAGATGACGAGCATCCACTCGGAGAGCACGACACCGGCCAGCCCGTTCAGCGCGATGGCCCCGCCGGTGACGCCGGCGATGAGCGAGTGGGACTTGCTGGCGGGGATGCCCCAGAACCAGCAGAAGACGCCCCAGCCGATAGAGCCTATCATGGCGGCTATGAGCGCGAGGAGCGCCTGGTGGGTGTTGCCAGAAAAATCGACCATGTTGAACATGGTGTGGGCCACGGCGGTGGAGATGTAGGTCATGCCCACCAGGCCCACGAAGTTGAACACGGCGGCCAGCGCGAGCGCCGCGCCGGGGGTGAGACAGCGGGTGGAGACCGCGCTGGCGATGGCGTTGGGGGCGTCGGTGGCGCCCGAGATGATGGTCACACCGATGACCAGCGCCAGAATGCCGAGCAGGACCGGATGGTCTCCTGCCTGCGAGAGGAACACCGAAAGAGTCAATTCCATGCCTGAGCCTTATCCCGATGAAGCCGACCGGACGCAAACGCACCTTCCTATTCTAGCGCAACGGCTGCACGCACGAAAGATGACCTTGCGAGTCAACTCAAATCCCGGGTGCGGCCGCACGGGCGTCGTGAGTCTGCGGGCGCCTTGTGGGCGCGCTGCGAAAAATGTCGGCACTCGGGGAAAATTCACAAGGAAGCGCGCGCGAGCGGTGCTATACTGGGCGGGCTTGCCGATAGGCGGCAAGTGTAAGTAACTGTTGGCCCCCGAGACATGTTTGTTGCACCGCGATCCTTGCTTCTGCAAGCGAACATGGTACGTATCAACCATCATGACGAAGGGTCCCCGATTTAGTTTTTGAAAGGGGTCCGTTTTGACCGAAATCAAGAACACCTCCGTGATCGACTTCTCCGACATCTCCGATGAGCAGATGAACGAGATGATCGACGGCACGCTGACCGAGTTCGACGAGGGCGATCTCGTCGACGGCACCGTCGTCAAGCTGGAGCACGACGAGGTGCTGGTGGACATCGGCTTCAAGAGCGAGGGCGTCATCCCGGCCCGCGAGCTGTCCATCCGCAAGGATGCCGATCCGTCCGACATCGTGAGCCTGGGCGACAAGATCGAGGCGCTGGTTCTCCAGAAGGAGGACAAGGACGGCCGCCTCATCCTCTCCAAGAAGCGCGCCGAGTACGAGCGTGCCTGGATTTCCGTCGAGGAGAAGTTCAAGGCCGGCGAAGTGGTCACCGGCGAGGTCATCGAGGTGGTCAAGGGCGGTCTTATCCTGGACATCGGCCTGCGCGGCTTCCTTCCGGCGTCTCTCGTGGACCTGCGCCGCGTGAAGGATCTGGACGCCTACCTGGGCACCGAGATCGAGGCCCGCGTCATCGAGATGGACCGCAACCGCAACAACGTCGTGCTGTCCCGCCGCGTTCTCTTGGAGGAGGGCCGCAAGAACGAGCGCGCCGAGATCCTCTCCAAGCTCTCCAAGGGCATGCGCCTCAAGGGCAACGTTTCCTCCATCGTGGACTTCGGCGCCTTCGTGGACCTGGGCGGCATCGACGGCCTGGTGCACATCTCCGAGCTGTCCTGGAACCATGTCAACCATCCCTCCGAGGTCGTCAAGGTGGGCGACGAGGTGGAGGTCGAGGTGCTCGACGTCGATCTGCAGCGCGAGCGCATCTCCCTCGGTCTCAAGCAGACCACGCCCGACCCGTGGATCCAGCTGGTGGAGAACTACCCGGTGGGCACCATCGTCGACGGCAAGGTCACCAAGATCGTGCCCTTCGGCGCCTTCGTCGAGCTGGGCGACTCCATCGAGGGCCTGGTGCACATCTCCGAGATGGCCGGCCGCCACATCGACACCCCGGCGCAGGTCGTGCATGCGGGCGACGATGTGAAGGTGAAGGTCATGGAGATCAACCCGGATCGCCGCCGCATTTCCCTGTCCATGAAGGCTGCTGCCGAGGAGCTCGGCTTCGAGATCGACGTGGACGAGTCGGTGCAGGCCGAGGAGAAGCCGGCCCGCCGCAAGAAGGACGAGGCTCCGGCCGAGGCCGAGGTCGTCGAGGTGGAGACCGTCGACGCCGAGTAGCCTCTGCGGGTTCGTGCGACTGCGAACGACCAGTGACTTTTCAAAGGCCGCTCTTCGGAGCGGCCTTTCTCGTGTATGATGGTAGCGGAAGTTTTGCAGGGCAATCCCGTAGGGGGCGACCTTGGTCGCCCCTCCCGAGCGGTGAGGTTTCTCAGTCTGGGAGGGCAGACCAAGGTCTGCCCCTATGGATCGCTTCTGTGGGATGTTGGAGAACCCGGGGCGGTGCGCCGGGGTAACCCGGAAGGGGAGGTTCGCATGAAGAAGCTGTTTCTCATCGGCGGCATGGGCGCCGGCAAGTCCACGGCGCGCAAGGCGCTCACCGACGAGGGCCTGGCTTGGATCGATCTCGATCAGGTGGGGCACGAGGTGCTCATGTGGGATACGGTGAAGGACGACTTGCGCGGCGCGTTCGGCGACGACATCTTCGACGAGAACGGGGAAGTGGTGCGCAGCGCCCTGGCCGCCAAGGCCTTCGCGACGCCGGCCGCCACGCGCAAGCTGAACACCATCACGATGCCCCGCATCGAGGAGCGCTACACCGACCTCATCGACGGCTTCGAGGCCGAGGGCAAGCCGGCGGTCGTGGTGGAATACTCGGTGTTCCGCAACCGCCAGAGCTCGCTGGCCTACGGGGCCGATGTCGTCATGGCCGTGCTGGCGCCGCTGGAGACCCGCATCGAGCGCGCCGTGAAGTCGGGCTTTTCCGAGGAGGACGTACGTGCCCGCATCGCTCGCCAGATCACCGACGCCGACCGCATCGAGGCCTCGGATGTCGTCTTCAACAACGACGGTACCCCCGACGAGCTGCGCAACGAAGTTATCTCCTGGTGGAGCGGGTATAAGAAGACGATCTAGTGGGATGTATTCTCAGATTTTAGCGAAGGCCCTGAGAGCGCTAGTTCTCGGGGCCTTGCTTTGGCTGCATGAAGGTAGCGATGAATTCTCTGGCGCGCTCATCCTTGGCTTGCGCAATTAGGTCTTCTGCGCTTAAGCCTTCTGGCCATGGCTTGGAGAAAGCCGCTCTTTCGGCAATCCTCTGGTCTGCTCCCTTGAGTTTATCAAGTTTTCGAGCTATCTGTTCGTCTTCTTCTCTCACGATTACCACAGTCCCAGCAGATGTTGCATTCCCAGGCTGGCACCTGCTATGCAGATCCAGCAGATGAGGCCCATGAGGATGGGCTTGCCGCCGGATTTCACCAGCTTCACGAGATCGGTGTTCAGGCCGATGGCGGCCATGGCCATGACGATGAAGAACTTCGAGAGCGTCTTCAGCGGCGCGAACACCGCCGCGTCGGCACCGGCGGCCACGGCGATGGTGGTGATGATGCTGGCCACGAGGAAGAACAGGATGAACATCGGGAAGGCGCGCTTCAGCGAGAAGTTGCCGAGCCCGTCGCCGCCTTCCTTGCGGGCCATGAGGATGCCGAGTGCGAGCGTGATGGGGATGATGGCGAGCGTACGGGTGAGCTTCACGATGGTGGCGTCGTCCAGCGCGTTCGAGCCGGGGTGCATGCCGTCCCAGGCAGCTGCGGCGGCGGTGACCGACGAGGTGTCGTTCACGGCGGTGCCGGCGAACAGGCCGAAGCCCTCGTTGGACATGCCGAGCATGCCTCCCAGGGTGGGGAAGATGAGCGCCGCTACCACGTTGAACAGGAAGATGACCGAGATGGCCTGGGCAACGTCCTTGTCGTGCGCCTTGATGACGGGCGCGGTGGCCGCGATGGCCGAACCGCCGCAGATGGACGAGCCCACGGCGATGAGCGTGGCGATGGCGGAATCCACGGACAGCACGCGGTACAAGATATAGCCCACGATGAGCGCCGTGGCGATGGTGGTGAGGATGATAGGCAGGCTCTCGGCGCCTACGGCCGCGATCTGGGCGAGGTTCAGCCCGAAGCCCAGCAGGATGACCGCGTACTGCAGCACCTTCTTCGCCGTGAAGGCGATGCCGTCCTGCACGGTGCCGCGCGCGGACTGCTTCCACCAAAGGGCGATGACCATGCCGATGAGGATGGCGAACACCGGGCCGCCCACCACGGGCAGCGTCTCGCCGAGAAACCAGCAGGGGATGGCGATGGCGGCGCACAGACCGACGCCGGGGGCCACGTTCTTCACGTTCGCCACGATGAGCTCCTCACGTCACGAGATGTCAACAGCGATTGCAGAGTATAGCACTCATCATTAGGGGAGGGGTGCCGGCGCCACAGCACGGTCGCGCTGTGAACTTTAAGCGAACATCTGTTCATTTCTTGCGGAAGGTGCTAGACTGTTCTCCTTATAGCGAATTACTGCGAGAGGAGGGACGCGCGTGTCCACTCATCTTTCCAATATAGAAGGTATGGAAATGGCGGGGAAGCTGCCCGAGGTGCGGCTGGCGAACACGCCGTTCAAGGTGGTCTCGCCCTTCGAGCCGTCGGGAGACCAGCCCGAGGCCATCGCCGCGCTCGCGAAGGGCGTGGAGGATGGTCTGCGCTACCAGACGCTGCTCGGCGTTACCGGTTCGGGCAAGACGTTCACCATGGCCAAAACCATCGAGGCGGTGCAGAAGCCCACACTCGTCATGGCGCCGAACAAGACGCTCGCGGCCCAGCTGGCGGCCGAGCTGAAGGAGTTCTTCCCCGACAACGCCGTGGTGTACTTCGTCTCCTACTACGACTACTACCAGCCCGAGGCCTACGTGCCCTCATCGGACACCTTCATCGAGAAGGACGCCTCCATCAACGAGGAGGTGGAGAAGCTGCGCCATGCGGCCACCTCGGCTCTGCTCTCGCGGCGGGACGTCATCGTGGTGGCGTCGGTGAGCTGCATCTACGGCATCGGCTCGCCGATGGACTACGCCGGCATGGCAGTGTTCGTCGACAAGCAGAAGGAGATGGATCGCGACGAGGTCATCCATGAGCTCATCGACATCCAGTACGACCGCAACGACTACGAGCAGAAGCGCGGCACCTTCCGCGTGCGGGGCGACGCGCTGGACGTGTTCCCGCCCTACGCCGACCATCCCATCCGCATCGAGTTCTGGGGGGACGAGATCGAGTCCATCGACGAGATTGACCAGGTCACCGGCGAGGTGCTGAACTCCTACGAAGCGCTGCCCATCTGGCCGGCTTCCCACTACGTTACGGCGCGGCCGAAGATGGACAAGGCCCTCGGCACGATTCAGGACGAGCTGCGCGAGCGCCTCATGCAGTTCAAGGAAGAGGGGAAGCTCCTGGAGGCCCAGCGCCTGGAGATGCGCGTGAACTACGACTTGGAGATGCTGGAGACCATGGGATTTTGCTCCGGCATCGAGAACTACTCGCGGCATCTGGACGGCCGCGCGCCGGGCGAGCCGCCCTACACCCTCATCGACTACTTCCCGAAGGACTTCCTCTGCATCATCGACGAGTCCCACGTCACGGTGCCGCAGATCCGCGGCATGCACGAGGGCGACCGCTCCCGCAAGATCACGCTGGCCGAGCACGGCTTCCGCCTGCCTAGCTGCCTGGACAACCGCCCTTTGCGCTTCGACGAGTTCGAGGAGCGCATTCCGCAGTTCATCTACGTATCGGCCACGCCGGGCGACTACGAGGAGCGCGTGAGCCAGGCGAAGGTGGACCAGGTCATCCGCCCGACGGGCCTTCTGGATCCGGAGATCGTCGTGCGCACGAGCGCCAGCCAGATCGACGACATCATCGACGAGGCGAAGGAGCGGGCGGCGCGAAACGAGCGCGTGCTCATCACGACGCTCACGAAGAAGATGGCCGAGGACTTGACCGACCATTTGCTGGACCAAGGCGTGAAGGCTCGCTACATGCACTCGGACATCGCCACCCTGGAGCGCACGGAGATCCTGCGCGATCTGCGCCGCGGCGAGTTCGACGTGCTCGTGGGCATCAACCTTCTGCGCGAAGGGCTCGACTTGCCCGAGGTGTCGCTCGTGGCCATCCTGGATGCCGACAAGGAGGGCTTTCTGCGCAACCACCGCTCGCTCATCCAGACCATAGGCCGTGCGGCGCGCAACGTTTCCGGCCAGGTCATCATGTACGCCGACCGCATCACCGATTCCATGCGCCGGGCTATCGACGAGACGCGCCGGCGCCGCGACATCCAGATGGCCTACAACGAGGAGCACGGTATCAAGCCCCAGACTATTCGCAAAGCCATCAACGACATCATGGGCTTCATCACCGAAGACGTGGAGGGCACCACCGCCGAGCAGGTGAACAAGGAGCTGGCAGAGCTTTCCCGTGAAGAGGTCCTGCGGCTCATCTCGTCCATGGAGGACGACATGGCCGCCGCGTCCCGCGACATGGATTTCGAGGAGGCGGCGCGCCTGCGCGACCAGGTGGTGAAGCTGAAGAGCACCGTGGAGGACAAGTCCGAGGAAGACGTGCTGAAGGATTTGAAGAAGGGCGCGCGCAAGGGAAGCGCCTACGGCAACCGCAAGCACGCCGCCTACGGGTCGTCGCGCGCGAATTAGGGCCCGATGCCCGGGCGCCTCGCCGCTATCGCGGGCGCTTTTCGGCGCGGGGCGCCCCGACGGGTTGACGAGACGCGTTCAATTTTCGTGGAACTCTTGAGGATTGCGAACTTTACGGAAATGTAAGCTGCTCTGCTGTAGACGTTCTGGCGCTTCGTCGTATAATCGCGAGAAAGCTCCTGCACCACCTGAAGTACTTCCAAAGGAATAAAGCGATGCCCGATCAGCCCGCCTCCCACGGTTCGAACAACCCCCGCAACAATCCGCGACAGCACAAGAAGCCCACGCGCCGCCATCCGGGTGCTCCTGCGCCGACTTCGGTTCCCCATGGGGCCGCGGCGCCGCAGCCGCAGTCGACGGCCGCCCCCTCAGGATATCAGACCCAGCCGGCACCGCAGGCGCCGACCCTCCAGCAGGAGTCGGTTGCGCCCCGCGAGCAGCCGGCCGCTGCCGCCCAGTCGCAGGATCCGCGCCTTCACGAGGCGCAACCCTATCAGCCGCATGACTATCAGCCGCCCCAGCCCCAGCCCCAGCCGCACCAGGCATCGTCGCCGCACGGCTACGCGGGCTATGCGGCCCAGGTGCCCCCGCGGGTCGTTCCCGCCACCAAGGCCGATGGACAGGTGGCTCCCTATGCCGACATGGGGCGCTACAAGAAGAAGGGCAAGAAGAAGGCGAGCGTCGTCTCCATTATCGTCTCCGTGGTCATTCTGGCCGCCATCGGCGTGGGGGTGTACCTGTATCTGAACCCCTTGCAGTTCAACGTGACAGTCAACGGCATGACGCGCACGGTGGATCGGGGCACGACCTTGAGCGACATGATCGCCGAGGGCGTGGTCTCTCCGAAGTCGGGAAACCTGCTCGCGGTCGATGGGGAGGTTCTGGAAGAGGGGGGCGGTGCCGCCTTTGCCGGCACGGTCAACGGCAACAAGGTGACCGACGGCGCGACCGAGCTGCACAAGGGCGATGTCGTTCAGCTGGACGACGGCGCCGACGCGACCGAGGACTATGATGTCACCACCGAGGAGGCGCCCCCGGGCCAGGTGGAGCTGGGCGAGGGGGCCATCCACGTGTACGTGCCCGGCGAGCCGGCCCAGGTGGAGACGCGCACGGGCAAGGTATCGGGCAAATCCGTGCAGGAGACGGTGAAGGAGGGCTCCGACAACGTCTACCTGAAGTACAACGCGAACACGAACGGCGAGAAGGTCATCGCGCTCACTTTCGACGACGGCCCGTGGGATACGACTGGAGAACTGCTCGATGTGCTGAAGGAGAACGATGCCGTGGCGACGTTCTTCACCATCGGCGAGCAGATTTCCGACAAGACCGACTACGTGGACACGATCAAGCGCATGGCGGCCGAGGGGCACCAGATCGGCACCCACTCCTACGACCATGCGGCCACCGGCGGCGGCAACGGCGTGGACATGACGCGCCAGAGCCCGGAAAAGCAGATCGAAGAGGTGCAAATGGGCCAGCAGGCCATCGCGGACGCGACGGGCAGCGAGGCGTCGAAGGTGTTCCGCTCGCCGGGCGGCAACTTCCACGACGAGATCATCTGGAATCTGCAACCCTATATCACGAGCGAGATCGGCTGGAACGTGGACACGGAGGACTGGCGGCGACCGGGCGCCGATGCCATTGCGGAGCGCCTGCTGTCGGTGAAGCCGGGGGATGTCGTGCTCATGCACGACGGCGGCGGCCCTCGCAGCCAGACGATCGAGGCGCTCAAGATCGCCCTGCCGCAGCTTAGGGCCGAGGGCTACAAGTTCGTGACCATCGACCAGCTTCTGGCCTACGACGATGCCAAGGCGCTCGCCCAGGAGTTGGCCGATCAGCAGGCAGCGGAATAACAGCATTCTCCGAAAAACTTGTCGGATAATCTTCGTAGGGGGCGACCTTGGTCGCCCCTTGTCGCGAGCATGGCCGTTGTCGGGAGGGCAGACCAAGGTCTGCCCCTACGGGTGGGGATGCGCGTCGGCCGTTGCCGGGGGTAGCGGCCGATCTGTGCGGAAGCGCCGGGTTATTGCCTGAGGAGCTCGCGGGCGTGGGCGAGGGAGGTCTCGGTGGCGGTGCCCGATAGCAGGCGCGCCACTTCGGCCACGCGCTCGTCGCCCTTGACGGGGGTGAGGATGGTCTCGGGCGTATCACCTGCGGTCTTCGTCACCGTGTAGTGAGCGTCGGCGAGCACGGCGACCTGGGCCAGGTGCGTGATGGCGATCACCTGATGGCTGTCGGCGAGCTCGGCCAGCACGGCCGCGAGCGCATTGGCGGTGCTTCCGCCCACGCCGGCGTCCACCTCGTCGAAGACGAGGGTCTCGGTGCCGTCCTTCGCGCCCAAGGCCACCTTGATGGCCAGCATGACGCGGCTGATCTCGCCGCCGGAGGCGATGCGGGCCAAAGGGCGCGGCTGCATGGAGGCGCCGGGCTTGAACTCGAAGACGACGCTCGCGCTGCCCGCGGTGCTCCAGTTTTCGCGTCTGCCAGCGAGATCAGGGGCACAGACTTGCTGTCCTGATACAGTAGCACCCGCA
>OGYH01002860.1_pt1 | contig 12939 bp, 15 predicted proteins | sample 1576511 | NCBI WGS metagenome assembly OGYH01 (sample SAMEA3541522, study PRJEB24748) | human gut metagenome | biome: human gut; feature: human-associated habitat; material: faeces | place: China | collected 2012 | reverse complement strand
AGGGCAAAAAGAAACATGAAGTGTCCTTTCCGCCGGATGCGGAGGTTGAGGACACTTTACTGTGTGACAGCTTGCGGGCTTTTCTTGGCAACAAAAAAGAGATGCACTAAAGAAAAGGGTCCCGACACTGTTTTCCATCCGAGAATGGAAAGCGGTATAAGTATCCTCGGCCTTTAATGCATCTCAGGCTTCGATATGTTTTTGTTCCGACGCATCGAAGCCTATAAAAAAGAAAACCGCCGTGCGATCAGCTTACAGGGCATCGATTCGTGCCCTGTAAGCATATCACACGACGGTGTTATGAAAGTCATCTGGCGGTGTTATGAAAGTGTTATGGAGCCATTTTTGCCCCTTTCTGAAAACTTTTAGGTGTTATGAAAGTCACATGAAGGTGTTGCGAAAGTGTTATAGGAATTATTCTTACCAATTGGCTCCAAATGCAAGGATTTCCTCGTATTCTTCCGTGGTCAGATGTTCCTTTGCTGCGGCCAGCTCGTTGGTTGCAAGTTCATTCATTCCCTGTGCTTTCAGGGAGCGGATCAGCCAGCAGTATGCTTTCGGATTATCCGGAGCGATGGTCAGAGACTTCATGGCGTACTGATTGAGCAAGTCATAAGAATGCAGCGAATCCAGCTGCTTCAGCAGTTCACTGACAGCACCCATATAGGAAAGATGGTATTTTGTGGAAAACTGAATGAGCCAATGCTCCCCATCTGCGGAGGACAAGACCTTCCCATGATAGAGGTCAAGAGCATTTTTGAGAATGTCCACTTTGTTGATTACGGAGGACGCTCTGACAGCGGAAGATACAAGTTCATCAAAACGCTGATAATCTGTCATAATGTGAAGCTCCGGGTTGAGCTGATATCCGGATGCGGAGGATAAAACCAATGGTTCATCCGAAATAATACTGAACTTCTGGCGTAAACGGTAAACCAGCCCTTTGACGTTCTTGGCTGGATTGTCTGAATCATCCGACCAGAGCGTTTGGGTGATTTCCTGCGGAGAAATGGCATTTTTACGGGAAATCAGCAGGTAAGAAATCAGTCGGTTGATGCTTGGAGAGCTAAAGTCAGCTTCTTTCAGAACGCCTTTGGACGTACTGATGCTCAGTTCGCCAAACAGACTGACATAGATGTCCTTGCTGCTTTGAATCGAAGTGGGAATATACGCCATCTGGAGCCGGTTCAGCATCTTCTGTTCGTTGTACGACGCAAGCAGCACATAGGCCAGAATCCGCAGCATACTGGTCTGCTGAATATACCGCTTAGGATTCCGGATGGCAAGCAGAGCGACTGGGCGCGGCTCCAAGGAAACGGCAATAACAGACCGGATGCCAAGCCGCTGGTACAGGTTATACTCCGCAGGATAGGCTTCTTTTGTTGCTTCGGCGTCCGGGACGACCATTGGAATTCCCTTGCGGACAGTTTGTACCCACCGATCAAGAAATTCAGCGGATTCATATTCTTCGGTTAAAAGCATCGTCTTGTCTGTTGCGCCAGCGTTGAACCACCAGAATGGTGTCCACAAATTCAAATCAAGATCGACCTGAATTAAACCGCACCAGTCAGCATCGTAGAATTGGCAAGTGGCTTTCAGCACCTGCTGGGCAACTTCTTTCGGGGAAAGATGCTGGTAATACAATTGCGATTCAAGGTCATTCATACTGTTCTCAAAATCAATTGCACGTTGAATATCTCCAAAGCTCCGTTCTTCGTACTCATGATCAGGCTGACGCATAAAATTTCACCTCGTGTCAAATAAAAAAGCACAGCATCAGGGATTCACTCGCTCTGTACGGTGAATCCCAGTGCTGTGCTGGTATCAATCATGCAACCGCAAGAGCTGAACAAAGCTACATCGTAGTGTGGTTGGGCGGCTCAAGCAAAAATGAATCTCATTTCGTCAAAAATCAACCAGAAAATTATTAAAGGAGTCATTCAAATGAAACGAAATCAGAATTTCGACCATAATCACTCTCAAAAAGTGCTTTCCTGCCGCTACAACATGGACACTAACCGAGTGGAAGCCCGATTCGAGGATGGAACCATTCTTTCCATCGACTGCATCGTCATTGAGGACGAATATGGCAACACCCCGGCACAGCGAGCAGAACTGGACTGGCTACTTATATAACAAGCCCTTGGAATATACCCAGCTTGTGCTGAGTGGGGAAATCGAACATTATCTTTCACTTGGTTGCGATCACGGTAGACTAGAAGATTGACCTTTTTTCATAGAAATGTGATTGGCTGTTACAGAATGGCTCTTCAAAAAGCATTACAGAAAATCCGGAAACTTTTTTGAACCATAATAACTCAAAAAAGTTTCCGGATTTCTGTTTTTGTACGATTGCTATCGTATTTTCATTTTGCAATAGTTTTCATAATTGACCATTGTCCATTACAGAGAATATAGGTCTCTTCCTATAATTGGCTGACATTTTATAGCACACACATTTATTTCTGCATGGAATACCCACTGCTTCCATAAAATATTTACTCGAATAATTTTCCGCAAAATGGACAACGATCTTTCACTGTTAGTACAATTGAAAAGTGCTTCCCACAAAAAGGACAACGACGTGTTATAAAATCAAAAATATAGTCTATCAAAAGTACAACAACAGCTGCTATACGAAACTCAAATGCCCATAGTGCGCATACGACTATTGCTATGAAGATGAATACAGCTTTGCATAATGTGAGTTTTGTTTGGAATTTCATTTTTTATTCTTCTTTCAAGCATTTTCCTTATAAGACGGAAGATTATGCTCAAAGCAATAGTAGGCTTTTTCCAAGATATAGCTATCGTTGTCATAGTGAGTAGCTTTTCTATATTCTGTCTTCTTTGCAGTTTGTGAGGTAAATCTTTTTGTTTTAGGATTTACCAGTGCATAAGTTACAGTCGTATCCTCAATGGTTGCTCTTTCCAAAAAAGCATTTGGCTGCCATGAGTAATCCTTATAAAATTCACATTGTCTAATTTTCAGATGTGTATAAATATTTGTTGATGCGTATTGACTGGGATCACTGTAAATGAAAATCTGAGAGGGAGTTAGCCCAGAAGCTGTAAATGGAATCCAAATATAGGGTTTTGTTAATCCAATCAGAATATTAACACCTCTGTCTAGTACCGCAGCTGCAGCAGGACTCACAACACTTCTCCTTTCATTTTTTACAGGTTTATTTCCGTACGTTATCTGAAAACGATATGGAACTCCCTTATAAGAATCTCGCGCTGCAGGTCTTTCGACAACAATTTTTTCATATGTAATTGTCGAATCATATGGGATGTTACGTTCGGTAAGGATTTTTTCCTGTTCGACAGGCGACAAGCCGCTTAAATCAACCACTTCACTTATATACATTCCTGCCGATGGAGCATCTATCTTCGACGTGTCTGCATATGCCGAAGTGGGGATAATATGGGACATTGCCAACAATGCGGTACTTGCACCCGTGAGTTTAAGAAATTCTTTGCGAGTCATCTCTTTCATATTTATTCTCCTTGAAGTTTACTGATTATCGCATACCGTTACTTGATATAATATATTGTTTATACGTTTCTTCAACTCTGCATTGGAATCACCCTTTCATGTAAAAACAAAAGACACGAAATTGTTACGTCCACCTTAATTCTTAGATTAACTATTGATAGCATCAAAGCACAATAAGCAATCAAAGTCCACGATTTTGTATCAAAGTAGAGAAAACTTGTAACGAAATCGGTGTGGCCGCAAATAACATGACCCTCAACACTGGGCATCCAGCATTGAGGGTCATACTTAAATAACCGTTTGTATTGCACTCGCACTATGCCTCAAGTCGATTGTCAACCGAAGGCTTTTATTATGTCATGAAGAATTTCCATCTGCTGCGGCGAAAGATCATTTCCTTTTTGACTTGGTGAAAGCAATTCATTACGGAGTTTAATTAAAGTTTTCTTTTGCGCACCAGTCAATCCAGAAAGAGATAGTACTTCTGGCGCATCCAGTCCTAGGAGTTCATCTGTTGAAATGCTTGCAAGAACATCCAACGGAATTGCATGTGCATCACTTTCATATCCACTGACCGTGGATACAGCCTTATTTAACCGTTTAGCCAAATCCGCCTGCGTCCAGCCACGACTTTCTCTCAGCTTTTTTAGCTTTTCTCCTAAATAATGCTCCATTCCTGTACACTCCTATCCTATATAAAGTGTACTATTTGAAATTTCAATATAATCGTACTATACTACATATAATGTTCGATTATATTGAAATTCGATTGACTTGTGAGGAGCAGGGCTGTATGTTGTGTGATAAAAAGCATTCCCATGTGCAATGGAGGAATTTCAAAATGAATGTCTTGGTTTGTGACGATGACCAGCAGATCGTTGATTCTATTATTGAAGAACTCAAAAAGAAAAGCGAGGAAACGCATGTATCATCAAGATTTTATGGTTTTTTTCAACCAAGTCAAATAGACTTATCACTTCCTTATGATATTGCGCTTCTGGATATTGATATGGGCGAAACAAATGGAATTGAGCTTGCCAGAAAGTTACGAGCGAGCAATGAAAACATTGTGATTATCTTCATTACGAATTTCATTCAGTATGCTCCAGAGGGATTTGAGGTTCAAGCCTTTCGATACTTACTAAAAGCAGATCTCTCTGCTAAACTTGATTCCTACTTTGATTCAACTGTCCAAGAAGTACTTCGGCGGAAACAGCTTGTCACAATTTCAATCAACTCTGAAATTATCGATGTACCTGTAAATGACATTCTGTATTTAGAATCTCATCGAAGAATCATTGTTATGCACTTGTTGGACGAAAAACGCCCAGCATACCAATTTTATGGCAACATAACGGAACTATCTGAAAAAATCGAACCACTCGGTTTCCTTCATATTCAAAAAAGTTATCTTGTCAATATGCACTATGTCGAAATCTTTCAATACAATAAAGTCCAATTGCGCGGTGGTCTTTGTCTGGCTCCAAGCGAAAAGAATTATAGTGAGCTAAAACAGAAATATTTACATTGGCGAGGTAAAAGTAGATGGATGCTTTGATCAGTTTAGTTTACACAATCATAGATTCAGTCTGCGTATGTCTGTTTTTAGACGCTTTTGCTTCGCACCGTTGGAGGGATCATAGATTTCTTGTCGGTGTAATAGTTCAAACTATTTTAATGTATGCGTCCATTGAATTCAATGCTGCTTTCTTAAACCGAAATCAAATTATCAAGATTCTTTTGATTTTGCTATCCTGCTTTATTGCTGCCAGAGCCCTATATAAAAACATTACAGGAAAGTTTTTGCTGTTTCTTATCATTATAGAATATCTTTTAACATACAGTTTGTCTTTTGCTGCTGGAATGCTTGCAACTGCAGTTTGTGGGATGGATGCTCAGACGTTTCAAGCTGACAAGACGCTATCTCTAATCTATGGAATCTCTTATTATTCTGCCGAATTATTTATTATTGCACTGTTTCGCAAAATAATGCTTCAGCGCATGACAAGCAGACCAAGAAGCCATGCTCAACATTCGCAGCTGATTCTTTACTTTCTATTTCCATGCGCATCGTTTGTAATGCTTGTGATTCTACTTTACGTTACAAGCGGACACAATATAGAAGAATTTGTTTCTGCTGGCTGTTGCATTCTCATTTTTATTTCAAACATCGCAATCCTCTTTTTATTGGAGCGAATGGAATATGCCGCATCGGAAAGAGAACAATTATTGATGCTTAATCAGCAGATTCAGCTGCAATCGAAAAGCATGGCCTCGGCAAGCGAACTTTATTCCGCTCAAAGGAAAAAGGTTCATGATTTTCGGGCCCACCTGAATATTCTAAATCAACTGATGAAAAGCCAAGAGTATTCTGCTGCTGAAGAGTATCTTGGAAAAATCACCAAACAGCAATCAGATCGACTATTTCTTGTTAACACGCACCATCCTATCTTGGATGCGCTTTTCAACACAAAAGCTGCCGAAGCAACTCAAAAGAAGATCAGCATTGATTTTGAAGTGAATGATTTATCAAATCTCCCATTTGATGCCTCCGATATGGTAGTGCTTCTATCAAACCTTTTGGATAATGCCATTGAAGCGTGTCAGCGGTATGACAAGGGCGATAAAGCGATTCATGTTATGGCAGTTGTTCAGCAAGACTTTTTTATCTCTGTCCGAAACACATCGGAACCTGTTGTAATTATAAATGGTTCCATTCCAACTACAAAACCAGAACCACAGCTGCATGGTTTTGGACTTGCGAACATCCGACTGATTCTTGAAAAATACAGTGGAGAGTATACGATGTTCTATGAAAATGGGTGGTTCCAGTTCACCGCTGATATACCGCTCACTCCGATTTCGTGACAAAAGAAGTCCATTTCGTTACATTATTGTGGAAATTGCGGCTCAACTTGTGTATTCTTTGTTTCAAGAAAGTTCTTTTAATGAGGATTGTCGCAATGAAAGATTTTGCAAGGCAATTAACACAAAAATGCGTGTCGATGGGATTGCTTGATGAATCTTATTCTGAATGGTTTGCATATAGCATCGAAAAAAGAGTGACAACCTTATTAACTTGGCTTGTGCAGTGTCTGATTGGCGGTTTTTGCTTTGGTTGGACTTTAACAATCTCATTTTCTGTTTTCTTCCTTTTAATTCGGAAATACACAAACGGTTATCATGCTGCCACTTATAGTAAATGCCTGTTCCATTCCATTTTATTAGAAGTCGTTCTTCTTGCTTCAATCTCCTACGTTTTCCATACAGGTCTGGCGTTGCTTTTCTTAACTATAGTTTCAGATGCTACAATTTTGTGTATTGCACCAGTTAACAATGAAAGCATTCACTGGTCAACAGATGAGTTCAAGGCTGCAAAGACATCTGTTCGTTGGTTATTATTGCTTCTAAATATTTTCGCAATTCTGTTGGCGAGAGTTCAAATCGCACCCTCCATACTACAAGGGTTGGTCGCAGCATTAACTGCTGATGCAATAACACTATCCATTTCACGCTGTCAAAATTGAAAGGAGGGCATACAAATGAAAATTCAAATCAAACAGTTCGCCAAAAAGAAAATTGAAGCTCTGGTGAAGAGGGATATGCAGGAGTGGCCTCCGGTTTGTGCGGGCTGGATGTATCAGCCGAAACGTCCCTGTGTACCTGAGAAGCATCTGCAAGAAAAACGAAAATAAGTTCAATCCTGAAATGGCATGGTCGCTTTCCTGTTTCAACAACAAAAAGCACTATGCCATTTTTCTTTGTTGGTGACTCCGATTTCGTTACGAATTTTCTCCATCTTATTACAGAAATGTAGACAATATTGCTTGCTGTGTATACAGTGTAAGAAAGGATGGCACAATGCACAAATCGAAAGGAGTTACTCCGATGCAGCAATATAGCTTTGAATGAAATTCAAACTTATCCATTTAATGAGAAAGGATTGCTTATTATGAAACATAAAAAAGTATCACAGCTTTTAGCTGCTTCGCTTTCTTGATGATTGCGATGCTCTGCGTTTCTAGCGTTGCAATGGAACCTTCTATGAGAATCGGCAGTGTCACCGTTCATTCTTCGCTCTTTGCTAAAATGGCTTCTGAATCGCCGGAAAAAGATTTGATTACCCAATCCAATATTGTTAAGGCAACCGATGAAATGATTCAGTTCGAGGAAAAAACCGTTCTGGATGTTCAACATTTGGATGATGGTTCGTCCCTTACTTCCTATCGAAAAGATGTCGCAACCATTCTGCCTAGCGAATTTCCAACATCTATAAGCCCCTGTGCAGATGGAAGCATCAACCAAGATTCTTGGGACTCAAGCATGGCCGCACAGAATGCCGCCGTCAGGGCCGAAAGCTGACAGCCGGTGCCGGTGACGGCGCTCATCATGGGGTGGCCGTTGCGGATGCAGAAAGCCCTCTCTCCGTCGGCCACGATGTCGATGGCACCGGTGACGGCGACGACCGCCCCTGTGCGGGCCGCAAACGCTTTGGCGAATGCCACGGTCTTGTCCAGCGTCTCGTCAGTCACTTTGTCGGCGGTGTCGGCGTCCACGCCTTTTGTGGTGCCGCTACCTGCCGCCAGCGTCCGGATCTCGGAGATGTTGCCCCGGATGACGGTGAACTTCACTTCCCGCAGGAGGCGCAGTGCCGTTTCGGTGCGCAGATGGGAAGCGCCTGCGCCCACGGGGTCCAGCACGACAGGACGGCCCAGCCGGTTGGCGGTGTGTCCCGCCAGCAGCATGGAGGGGATGGTGCGGCTGTTCAACGTGCCGATGTTGAGGTTCAGCCCGGCACACAGCGAGGTGATGTCCTCGACCTCGGCGGCATCATCCGCCATGATGGGGGACGCCCCGCAGGCGAGGACGATGTTGGCACAGTCGTTGACGGTGACGTAGTTGGTGATGTTATGGACAAGCGGGCTTTTGGCCCGGACGTTGGCAAGGATGTTCCGAAACATGGCTTCTCCTTCGAATCAGCTCAGGCTGGCCTGCATGGCGCGGAGTGCGCCTGCGCGGGAAAGTGCGCCCAGCAGTGCGCCTGCAATGATGGCACCGCCGGCGGTGGAGACGAGGAAGGGGACGATGTAGGCGTAGAACGCGATGTCGCCGGCGCTCTTGCCCATCAGCAGGATGGCGACGGGGTAGGCGCACAGACCGCCGAGGATGGAGGTGCCGAACACCTCGCCCACGAGGGTGGGCAGCAGCTTATTGGTCTTGTGGAAGACGATGCCGCAGAGCAGTGCGCCGAACATGCTGCCGGGGAAAGCCATCAGACTGCCCAGACCCAGCAGGTTGCGCAGCAGGGAGGCGACGAAAGCCACGCCCACGCCGTAGTAAGGCCCCAGCAGGACAGCGCAGAGGATGTTGACCATGTGCTGCACAGGGGCGCATTTGCTGCCGAAGACCGGGAAGGAGAAGACGCTGCCCACGACAGCGACAGCGCAGAACATACCGGCGAGGGCCAGCTTTTTGGCAGAATAGTGTTTCATAGTGAGTGCTCCTTTTCAATAAAAAATAAGTGCAGGAGCAGACCGCCGCTCCCGCACACGAACAGACCCGGCACCCGCGCAGAGATGCCGGAAACGGAAGAAGCGGTCGAGGCTCACTGGCCTCCTCTCACGCCGGAACACGGCTTCCCATCGCATACAAAACCCCAGACTCAGGGCGCTCCCCCTCAGTCGGCAACAAAAAAACAGGAGACGCCTCGAGCGGTGTCTCCTGTAAAAATCCATAAACAGTGTTATGACTTCCTACGGCGGCATTATCCGCATCAGGTGCAGAAACTGTCCGAAAACAATTTCTAAGGGTCGAAGTTCGAGAACTCCCTCTCAGCCTGCTTCTACAAGCTCCCCTGTATTTGTTTGTCGGGAGTATTTTACACCCATCGGGGATAAAATGCAAGGGTTTTCTTTTTTCGCGGCGCGTTTTGTGGTATACTGAAAAAAGCCCGCATTTGCAAAAAACGGGCAGATAAAGGAGATATGGCTTATGGGTCTTGTCAAAGCGGCATTGGGCGCAGCATCCGGCGTGATGGGCGACCAGTGGAAAGAATACTTTTACTGCAGTGCTCTCCCGGCGGAAGTGCTGGCTGTCAAGGGACAGAAGAAAGTCTCCGGGCGCTCTTCCAACCGCCACGGCGCCGAGAACATCATCACCGACGGCTCCATCGTGGCGGTGGCCGAGGGCCAGTGCGCCCTCATCGTGGAGCAGGGCAAGGTGGTGGACCTCTGCGCCGAGGCCGGCGAGTACACCTACAACACCGGCACCCAGCCCTCTTTGTTGAGCGAGGGTCTGGCCAAGAATATCGACGAAGTGTTTGCTGAGATCGGCAAGCGGTTCAGCTTCGGCGGTCAGGCTGCCACCGATCAGCGCATCTATTACATCAACACCAAGGAGCTGATGGGTAACAAGTACGGCACCCCCAGCCCCGTGCCGTTCCGCGTCGTGGACCAGCGTGCCGGCATCGACATCGACGTCAGCATCCGCTGCTTCGGCGAGTACAGCTACCGCATCGTCAACCCCATCCTGTTTTACACCAATGTCTGCGGAAATGTGGAAAACGAGTACACCCGTGACGCGCTGGAAGGCCAGATGCGCACCGAGATGATGACCGCATTGCAGCCCGCCTTCGCCCGCATCAGCGAGATGGGCATCCGCTACTCGGCTCTGCCCGGCCATACCACCGAGCTGGCCGAGGCTCTGAATCAGGAGCTGTCCGGCAAGTGGAGCAAGCTGCGCGGCATCGAGATCGTCTCCCTCGGCGTGTCCGGCGTCAAAGCCAGCGAAGAAGACGAGCAGATGATCAAGGAGCTGCAGCGCAGCGCCGCCTTTATGGACCCGACCCGCGCCGCCGCCCACATGGTGGGCGCACAGGCTTCGGCTATGCAGGCAGCGGCTTCCAATACCTCCGCCGGTCCGGCCATGGCCTTTATGGGCATGAATCAGGCCGCTGCTGCCGGCGGCATCAACGCCCAGGCCCTCTACCAGATGGGCGCACAGCAGCAGCCTGCCGCTGCTCCTGCCCCCGCAGCCGCCCCGGCGGCTGGCAGCTGGAGCTGCTCCTGCGGCCAGACCGGCAACACCGGCAAGTTCTGCACCGCCTGCGGCAAGCCCCGCCCCGAAGCAGGCTGGGTGTGCAGCTGCGGCGCACACAATACCGGCAAATTCTGCTCGGAGTGCGGTAAGCCCCGCCCGGCGGCCAAGTGCCTGAACTGCGGCTGGACCCCTGCCGACCCGGCCAACCCGCCCAAGTTCTGCCCCGAATGCGGCAAGCCTTTCGGAGCCTGAAAGGGGAGCTGAGATATGGCAGAAAACACCACGAATTACCAATGCCCGGCCTGTACCGGCCCGCTGCGGTTCGACAGCGCCAGCGGAAAGCTCTGCTGTGATTACTGCGGCTCTACTTATGATGTAGCACAGGTCGAGGCTCTTTACGGCGAGAAGCAGGCTCGGGCCGATAAGGCCGCCGAAGCCGCCGAAAAGGCAGCGTCCAGCGGTCCCGTCTGGGGGGAGATGGAGACGGGAGATCTCAGCAGCCGCACCTGCACTTCCTGCGGTGCAGAGCTGGTCTGCGGCCCCGAAACAGCCGCCACCACCTGTCCCTACTGCGGCAACCCCACCGTGCTGGGCGGACAGCTTTCCGGCAAGCTCAAGCCGGAGTACATCATCCCCTTCCGGATGGACAAAAAGACCGCCATCGAGAACCTGAAGAAGTATTATAAGGGCAAAGCCTTCCTCCCCAAAGCCTTCAAAGAGTCCAACCACATCGAGGAGATCCAGGGCGTGTATGTGCCGTTCTGGCTCTACGATGGCCGGATGGAGGCCCGGGGCGCTTACAAGGCCGAGATCAGCGAGAGCCACCGTGAGGGCGACTACATTGTCACCACCACCAGACACTTCGACGTGGCCCGCGTGGGCGACGCCGACTTTGTTCGGGTGCCGGTGGACGGCTCCAGCAAGATGCCGGACGCCCATATGGACGCCATCGAGCCCTTCGACTACAGCGACCTCAAGCCCTTCTCCACGGCCTACCTGCCCGGCTTTCTGGCAGACCGGTACGACGAGGACGACAAGAAGTGTGCTGCCCGCGTCCTGACCCGGATGAAGAACAGCACCGCTGCGGCCCTCCACGATACGCTGGGCGGCTACACCGGCGTTCAGACTCTCTCGGAGCAGATCGACTCGCGGACGCTGGAACCCCACTACGCCCTGCTGCCGGTCTGGATGCTCCACACCCGCTGGAAGGAGCAGGACTTCCTCTTTGCGATGAACGGCCAGACCGGAAAGCTCATCGGCGATCTGCCCGTGGATAAGGGCAGGGTAGCTGCATGGTTTGCCGGCATCAGCATCCCGCTGATGATACTGACGGCTCTCATCATGCTGCTGTGAGAGGGGGAGACGGGAATATGAAATACTGCAAAAAACTGTTTGCCCTTCTGGCTGCGGCCCTGCTCTGCATGGCCCTGACCCTGCCGGCCGGGGCAGCGGCCCCGCTGGTGCGGGATGAGTGCGGCGTCTTTGACGCCGACACGCTGGCCGACCTTGAGGAGCAGGCCGAAAGCGCCTCCGACGGCCACGACGTGGATGTCTACTTCCTCGTGGTGGACGACATCGGCGATGCCGACCAGCGCGACTACGCGAAAAATTATTACATCTCCAACGGCCTCGGCTACGGCGACGAACAGAGCGGCATCCTCTTCCTGCTGGCGGTCGGCTCCCGCAAGTACGTCACCATCACCTACGGCGAGGGCGTCACGGCTTTCACCGACTACCGCATCGAGCAGCAGGAGGACGAGATCGTCCCGCAGCTCTCCGATGAGGAATGGGCGGATGCCGCCTATACCTACATCGATATGTGCGACTATGCACTGGACTACTATGCCGACTATGGCGAGCCCATCGATGTGGATAATGACATCGGCCTGGAAGACCTGCTCATTGCCATGATCTTCCCTCTCGGCATTTCGGCGTTCATCTGCCTCATCCTCTACCACCGGATGAAGACGGCCCGGCAGAAGACGGAGGCCGACGAGTATATGCCCGGCTTCACCCTGCGGGTCAAGCGTGACCGCTACACCCACACCACCCGGGAGCGCACCTATGACCCGCCCCAGAAGGAGTCCAACTCCTCCGGCGGTTCGTCCGTCGATTCCGACGGCTTCGGCGGCTCGTCGGGCGGCTCGTTCTGAAGCATAAAAGCAAAAACACCTCGCTGCATGACACAGCGAGATGTTTTTATTTTCAGGGTCTCAGCCGAGGCTCACGCCCATCCGGCGGGCGACGGTGAGCAGCTCACAGCCCTCGGGGATGTTGCGGGTCTTACCGGCGATGTCCTCGAGGCGGTTGGCGATGACGCGGTTGTTGACCATGGCGACGGTGACGCCGTAGCGCTCCACTTCCACCAGCTTGGCGGCATAGCTGCCGAACTCGGTGGCCAG
>OGYH01002846.1_pt1 | contig 12994 bp, 11 predicted proteins | sample 1576511 | NCBI WGS metagenome assembly OGYH01 (sample SAMEA3541522, study PRJEB24748) | human gut metagenome | biome: human gut; feature: human-associated habitat; material: faeces | place: China | collected 2012 | reverse complement strand
TGCCATTTTGTTTTAACTCCTCTCTTTTTGGCACAAAAAAAGTGCGCACCTTGTCTTATAAGCTGGACTTACGCTGACAAGCTACACACTTTTTTCATAGCAAATATATTTATTTTAACAAAGCCAAAAACGAGTAGCTGCTAAACTGGATTTACGCTTACCTGCTACTCGTCTGCTATAATTATATTTCCAGTTTTTTCAAAAGTCAAATAAATTTTTATTACACTGCGACAGTCCTTCCCTTCATTTAATTCTCTTTTCTTTTACGGAAAAGATATTCATCTAATTCTTTTTTGATATTTTCCGGAATTTCTCTCTTCACCGGGCATACCACAGCGTTTGTGAAACGATCTGTAAATAAACTCAGGAAATGAATATCTTTCTGCAGCTGCTCCATGGACATCACAGCCTTCACATCGTACCGGCAATGGATCGGTGCAACATTTCCGCTTGCAAGACGGGCAAATGAGACTGCCGGTACACCTTTATCTGCAAATGGAGTGGAATCACTGGGGTACACGCCTGTCTCAGAAGCTATCGGGAATCCAATTTCCGCTGACATATAGCTGATGTAATGAGAAAGCTTCTCTTCTGCTGACACGCATGCAATGAATTTACCCATATAGGTTCCGATCATATCAAGATTGATATTGAATACGATTTTATCCAGCTCTGCCTCATGATCTTTCACATAAGCTTTCGATCCTAATAAACCACGTTCCTCGCTTCCGCAGAACACAAAGCGAAGACCGTAATTGCGTTCTTTGTCTTTCATGTATTCCATAATTCCGAGAAGTCCTGCACATCCACTCATATTGTCATAAGCACCATGTGAAAGAGCGGTTGTATCATAATGTGCACTAAGCATGATCCACTCTTCCTTTTTTCCCGGAAGTTCTGCGATCACATTATGGGATTCTCCGTCATATTCCTTCTGCTTAATCTCTAACCGCATCTTTTTCGCATGATTTTTTACTAACTTAACCGCATCTCCTGTATGAATCATTGCGCAAAGGACTTTCTTTTCTTCTCCGACAACTGCTTCCCGAAGATCTCTCTGGTCAATATCCTGCTGTGGATAATATAAGTTACCATACTGGCAGAGAATTGCCTTTGCACCTGCCTTCATCAGATCCCGGTAAGTAAAGAATCCAAATCCCTGTGTGTCCATCAGAACAATCTTGTCTTTGGCTCCTGCAATCGATACTGGATCTGTTCCCGGCATGTAATACAGCTCTCCTTCTGCCACACCGCTTCCACAGCAGGAAAAAGCCTTGCATGTTATCTCTTCCCCATCTGCATACAAATGAACCTCTTCAATATCGCCCATTGCCACGCGAAAACCTTCGATCTGTGCCGGAACCCCCATGTTCTCACACTGCATTTTCAGATATCCTGCAACCTGCAATTCTTCTTTTGTCCCACTTGTATGGACAAAATCCGTGTCGTTAAAAATCTGCTGTAAATCCATCTCAAAAATACTCCTTTTCTTCTTTTTTCAGATTTTTCCTTCTGACATACATTATAGCAAAATCCCGACAAGTTTAGTAGCACGGTTTTAAGTATCATTCGTATTTTTTTCTTATATTGCTAACAGCTGTTTTTCTTCTGTGATAGAAAAGTCAATTGCCTTTGCACCATCTGAAACAGAATTTACAAGATATTTTTTTATACAAAAAAAGAACCGCCCTGATCGTTTCATCAACCATCTGAGGTTCTTTTTTTTACGCATAACAAAAGCGGGTGATGGGAATCGAACCCACGTATCCAGCTTGGAAGGCTGGTGTTCTACCATTGAACTACACCCGCGTCTCAAAGACAAATAATATTATATCACATCTCAGAAAAAATGCAAGTCTTTTTTTCATTTTTTGATCACTTTTTTAATCACTTTGATTACTTTTTGTCCACTTTATTTTCTAACTGCTATTTTATCTATTTCGGTTCTTTTCCTTCCATTTCCACATATATTTTATCAATCACCTGTTCTTCTATCCGATCGGAGTTCCTTTTATGTTTTCCAGATTAAAATCAAAAAACGTTATACGGATCTGTTTTCTTTTCTTTGCGGCTTTCTTTGTGGGAACCGGCGCTGCATTTCTGCATGATCATTTCTTTTCTGCCGCTGTTCCCACCTCTTCTGAAGGCAACTGGGGGCTCAGCTTCCAGACTGATGGGGATCCCCCTGTCGGCAATGCCACATTTGACGAGTTAAAAAAATTCGATGCCTTTTACGCACAGGACACCAGCGAAAAGGTAATCTACCTTACTTTTGATGCCGGTTATGAAAACGGAAATACACCGGCTATTCTGGAAGCTCTTACGAAACATCAGGCTCCGGCAACATTCTTTGTCGTCGGCACACTTCTGGAAAGCAATCCAGAACTTATCAACCAGATCCTCGCTGCCGGTAACACCATCGGCAACCACACCTGGCATCACAAAGACATGTCACAGATTTCTACAATGGAATCCTTTTCTGAAGAAATCCAGACAGTTGAAAAACTGTATCAGCAGATCACCGGACAGGAAATTTCCAGATTTTATCGTCCACCACAGGGCAAATACAGCGAAGCCAACCTGAAAATGGCGCAGGAGCTTGGCTATCACACATTCTTCTGGAGTCTCGCCTATGTCGACTGGTATCAGGATAATCAGCCATCCCACGAAGAGGCTTTTGAAAAACTGCTTGGAAGGATCCATCCCGGTGCCATCGTTTTACTCCACAGTACGTCCTCTACAAACGCTGAAATCTTAGATGAACTTCTCACCAAATGGGAAGAAATGGGCTATCATTTTGGTTCTCTTGATGATCTTATAAAAGCTGCTGCATCTTAGAAAATTTTCTCTGTAACTTTACCGGAGGATTCTCTAATCGATCAGTCCATATTTCTTCATCGCATAAGCAATTCCATCTTCTTCAACGGTCTTTGTCACAAATTCTGTATAAGGTTCCAGCACCTGGTCATGCGCGCCCATCGCAATCGCATGCCCGGCATGCTGGAACATTGCCAGATCATTGCTGCTGTCTCCAAATACATATGACTGATCTCTCGTCATTCCAAAATGCTCCAGTACCCAGTCAATCGCAGTTCCTTTTGTATAGCCCTTGAGGATACATTCAAATGTATTACTTCCACGGTCGATTACTTCCATATCATCTTTGATAAATTCAAAAAATGCTTTTTCATCACTTTTTTCATCCGTATAAATAAAGATTTTATCATATGGACATCTTCTCTGCTCCATATAACGCTCGATTCCAAGTCCACGGTTATTCATGTATTTTTTTGTATTTTCCAATCTGTCAAATCTTGAAACTCTTGAAGTGAAATACACATCTTCTGCTCCCTCAAAAATCCCATCAATCTGACATTTTGTCATATAATCAGCGATCTCATCGCCCCTCTCCGGATCCAGATGCTTTTCAAAAATAACTTCTTCATCAAATGTAAAATAAATCCCACATCCACACAGATATCCATCAAATGGAAGTTTTTTCAGTTCCACCGGGACACTGCAGTACGTTCTTCCTGTATTGATAAACAAAAAATGTCCTGCGTCGTGTGCCCTTTTAAGTGCATCTACCGTACTTGCGGGAATCTCTTTTGTAATTTCACTGAGTACGGTCCCATCAATATCAAAAAATAATGCTGCTCTATTCATTCTACCTCTTCCTCCCGATTATACTCCAATTACACGATACTCATTATACTCATATCTCACCATTATGCGCAACCCTTTTTCATTTTCTGCAAAATATCTGTGATAAATACCATTTTGACTTCTCCATATAAAAGTAATATAATAGATGTTGTACAATTTGAAAAAGGGGTAATAATAATGAATAAAAGAATCGATAAGAAAAAACAGAAAAGAACACTTGAATCAGCAGTAACTGCTACAGCTACATCATCAGCACCAGCTACAGCAACTCCTGTTGTAGAGATAAAAGAAGTTGTAAAAGAAGTCAAAGTACCAGTAGAAGTTCCTGCCAAAAATCCTGCATTCTATGTTCAGTACCAGAGTGCAGAATATACTGTAGCCGCTATCACAGAACGTGTGATCGCTGACTGCAATGCAAAGGGACACGCTGTAGAAACTCCGGAAGCTCTCTCCATTTATCTGAAACCAGAAGACAAAAAAGCATATTACACCCTTGGAGGGTTCAATGGATATATTGAATTATAAAGGAGTATTTTATGGCGCTTAACTTTCAACAGCTTGGAATGCTTGCAAAACTGAAATCCGCATTTTCCACTTTTCAACAGGAGCATCCTAAATTTATGCCTTTTATTCATGCAGTAAAAGGAGATGCATGCCGCAAAGACAGCATCATCGAAATCTCCGTCAAATCTCCGGAAGGACGGAATTATACCACTAATTTCCGTGTTACCGAAAAGGATTTGGAACTTATCCAGATGCTGAAAGATATGCAGGAAAACCAATAAAGTAAAAAAAGCAGGTAAGAAAGGATAAAATTTCTTACCTGCTCTTTTTCTATCTTACTTTAGCATTTCTTTGCTAATACAAAGGAATGGCCTTCCATTTTTATTGCCTGAAGGCTGACTTTTTTACCGGTATATAAATCCATATACTCTCCCTCTTCTTCGATCCAGGCTGTCCGGTCCTCTTCTGCGAAATTAAAAAGTGCTGTCATCTGCTCGCCCTCCAGTTCCCGCACAACTCCAAGGATTCCATTTTCCCAGGTATCAAGCGTCCAGACATTTGCCGATGCGTCAAATACTTTTTCCTTACTTCGAATGGATCTAAGTTTTCCAATTCCATCAAACAGTTCTTTTTGTACCGTTCCTTTTCTCTTTCGTCCGTCTGCCAGCTTCCAGTCAAATTTTCCTCTGTGGATATACCTGGAATCAACCCGTTTTTCCGGATCATTTTTATAAGTATAATCATTTACCTGACCAATCTCATCTCCACTGTAAAGCATTGGAATTCCGGATTGCACCATCATATATGCATGCAGCATCAGATCAAATCTGACTGCTCTTTTTTTCTTTTCTTCATTTTGTTCAAATCCGGCACTTTCAATTCCACACATGGAAGCTGTCGTTGCACAGAATCTGGCATCTCCTGTTATCGGATCTTCATTATAAAGTTCCCCGCGGCTCACACTTTCTGCGATTTTTCCTGTGAAAAAGTCATTCAGATATCTTTTGTGTGGGACTTCCTGCATTCCCCAACCGGCAAGTGTCTGGAAATCCAATCCCCATCCAATATCATCATGACATCTGAGGTAATTTAAGAAAGTATACTCTTTCGGAAGGTTGTTCATAATATCAAGCTGCATCCGTAAAAGTCTGGTATCTCTCGTCGCAACCGTATTCCATGTAGTAGCCATCATAGTTACATTATAAAGCATATGACATTCCGGCTTTTCTATGGTACCAAAATAAGGAACTACTTTTTCCGGTTCCATCACGACTTCCCCTAATAATACAACCGACGGACACACAATCTCCCCGATCATACGCATCATCCTGACTATCGTGTGTACCTGTGGAAGATTTCTGCAGCTTGTCCCCATTTCCTTCCAGATATAAGGAACTGCATCGATCCGCAGAATGTCAATCCCCTGATTGACCAGGAAAAGGAAATTATACATCATTTCGTTAAACACCCTCGGATTCTTATAATTCAGATCCCACTGGTAAGGATAAAAGGTAGTCAACACGTAGTGTCCGATTTCAGGAAGCCAGGTGAAATTCCCCGGTGCAGTTTCCGGAAATACCTGTGGCACTGTTTTCTCATATTCTCTGACATAGTTTTCATTGTCACAGAAAAAATACCGGCTCATATATTCGCCTTCACCCATTCTTGCCTTCTGTGCCCATTCATGATCTTCGGAAGTATGGTTCATTACAAAATCCATACACAGATTCATGTCTTTTTCATGGCAGGCTTCAGCCAGATCTGCAAGGTCTTCTATGGTTCCAAGTTCCGGCTTTACTTTTCTGAAATCCGCAACCGCATAGCCTCCATCGGATCTTCCCTTTGGCGAATCAAGAAACGGCATCAGATGAACACAGTTTACACCACATTCTTCCAGATACTTAAGCTTTCCTTTGACTCCTCTTAAATTTCCGGCGAAATTATCAATATACAGCATCATTCCCAGCATGTTTTTTTTACGATACCACGCCTGATCCTTTTCCTTCTCCAGATCTCTCTTTCGAAGTTTCGCATTTCTTGCTTGATAGTAATTCTTCATCTGTTCACAGAGCTCTGCAAACATTGCTTCATTATCATATAATTCCATATAGAGCCAGCGAAGCTCATCCATATGCTTCGCCAGTCTCTTTTCAAAAATATCATTTGTTTTTCTCATTTTTACTCGACCATTTCCAGATAAATCTGATATGCTTTGTACTCACCAAATTCAAGAGGCATCGGAATTCCAACTTCCATCAGAGCCTCTGCCGGATAAATTTTTCCGGTTCTTGAATCTTTATAGAATTGTCCGGCACACAGACCTTTCAGTTTCACATAATTTACTGTCATATTTCCATGGATTTCAAGCATAACTACATTTACGAGTACTTCTTTCCCATCTTCTGATGCAAATTCCCATGCGCCGATTTCTTCTGCGAATGGATTACTCAGTCGATAGTAAAGTCCATTTTGTACAAGCTGTGCATATTTTTTGTATTCTACTATCTGTTCCCTGATCTCTCTGCGCTCTTCATCTGTCATTTTCGCCGGATCCAGTTCATAGCCGAAGGTTCCTGCCATGGCACAGACACCTCTTGTATGGAGTGATGTCTTTCTTCCTGTCTGATGATTCGGAACTGCAGATACGTGAGATCCAACTGCAGATACCGGATACCCAAAGGATGTTCCGTATTGGATCCTTACACGATCCACTGCATCGGTATTGTCACTGCACCAGATCTGTGGTGTATAATACAGCATTCCCGCGTCAAAACGACCTCCACCACCACTGCAGCCTTCGATCAGAAGGTCTGGATAGCGGCTTATAATACGCTCCAGGAAATCATAAAGCCCAAGCATGTAGTCATACTGCACACTGCCCTGTTCTTCTGCTGTCATAGAATATACTTCTGCCATACTTCGGTTCATATCCCATTTTACATATTCGATATTTCCCTGATCGAGCACCTGACACATCTGCTCATAAACAGCATCCACAACTTCTTTTCTCGAAAAATCAAGGAGCAGCTGGTTTCTTCCTTTTACCGGTTTTCTTCCCGGAATCTGAATTGCCCAGTCCGGATGTTCACGGTAAAGATCACTGTCTTCATTTACCATCTCCGGCTCAAACCAGAGCCCGAATTTAACACCTAACGCATTGATCCTGCTGATCAGGTCACCAAGACTTCCCTGCAGCTTTTCTTCATTTACTTTCCAGTCGCCAAGTCCACTGTTGTCATCATTTCGACTTCCAAACCATCCATCGTCCAGTACAACCATATCGATTCCCAGATCCTTTGCCTGCTCGGCAAGATGATAGATATCTTCTCCCGTAAAATCAAAATAGCATGCTTCCCAACTGTTGATCAGTACCGGTCTTACTTTTTCTTTATATTTTCCGCGACACAGATTTTTACGGATACATCTCTGCAGATTCTGGGAAAGCTTTCCAAGTCCCTGATTGCTGCAAGTTAAAATAACTTCAGGAATCACAAATTCCTCTCCTTTTTTCAGTGGATAAGAAAACTGTTCTTCCTGCAGTCCCATCTGCATTCTTGTCTGCCCGAACTGATCCTTTTCTACTTCTGCTTTAAATCCTCCGCTGTATACAAAAGACATTCCATAACAAGTACCTGCGTCTTCCGTCGTTTCTTTTTCTGCCAGTATCATCATCGGATTGTACTGATGGCTGGATGTTCCTCTGCGGCTTCCAATTACAAAAGCTCCATGTCCTACCGATGTTCTTTGCATATTTCTTTCCATCGCATGGCGGCCGTAAAATGAAATCACATCAAACTCACCGTGAAGGAAATCAATACAGGCTGCCTGTGCTTTTGTCAGTCTGATTTTATCTTCTTCTGTATTGATCACTTTTGCACTTCTTGTGATCACATCATACTCCGGAAGAACTCCATAAAGTAATTCTACCTGTAATCCTGTCACCTGATCTTTCATATAAATGATCAGAGTCTGGGCTTCCTCTTCTGCAGCATAAACTGCCGGAAGCCCCTTCAAATTGTATTTTCCATCACAAATCTCATATCCCTGATATCTAAGATCGCATCCAAAAGAACCATCTGCATTTACAAGGTCAAGCACCGGACTCCTGAAATCTCCTGTCAGTCGGCATGGAAATTCCTGCGGCAGCACATCAAGGGAATATGTTCTGTCATTTCCTGCATCCTGCGGATTTCCAGAGAAGCCACGGTCTGCATAGGTCAGAAAATAGTCCATAACTCCATCTGTCTTTCTTCCATAATATAAATGCAGTAAAAATCCATATGCATCAATCTGCATCTGATACGTTGTATTATGGGTATGTAATGTAAATGTTCTTGCTTTCTCGTTGTATATGATTCCCATGTTCTTCTCCTTAAGCTTCTGTCAAATTTATTTTACTGCTCCATTTACAACACCGTTCAGAATCTGTTTCTGGCAGATCAGATAGAAAATCAAAATCGGAAGCAGTGCCAGTAAATAGGACGCAAATGCAAGATTATAATTGGTTCCAAACTGTGTCTGGAATGTCATCTGTGCAAGTGGCAGTGTGTTCACATCGCTACCTGCCAGAATTACAAGTGGTGTCATAACATCATTCCATGTACCAAGTGCTGTGAGTACCGCTACTGTTGCATGCATCGGTTTCATGATCGGAAAAATAACACTCCAATAAGTTTTCCAGGTTGTTGCCCCGTCTACATGTGCAGCCTCTTCCAGTGCCATCGGAATATTTTTCAGATAACCGGAATATAAGAGCACATTCATCGGCATATAAAATACAAGATAACACAAAATAACACCGAAAATATTGTCAATTCCCATCTGTGCTGTCTGCTTCACAAGTGGCATCATCAAAATTGCAAATGGAACAAACATACCGCTTACAATATAAAGATAGGCTACTTTGTAAAATTTACTGGTACTTTTACTTCTTCCGATCACATAACCGATCATAGAATGAATCAGAATGGAAAGAACTACCGTTACAATCGTTATCAGCACACTGTTGCCCAGTGAATGCCAGAAATCTGTTACACGCATTGCTTCTGCAAAGTTAGAAAAGCTCCAGCTTTTTGGCAGTGATAAGATTCCGGAAATACTGTTTGTCATTTCCGACGGTTTCTTAAATGCAATCACAACTGTAAGATAAAGAGGAAAAATAACGGTTACAAGACCCAGAATCAATAAAATTGTGATTGGCCAGTTTACTCTTTCTTTCACCTTTACTTTCATTATAACTGTTCCTCCTTATTTCCCAAAAAGTTCATCTGTAATACAGAGATCACAACGATCACTACAAAGAACACAACTGCATTGGCACTCTGGAACCCAAACTGTCCTCCGGCCATACCATTGTTATAAATCAAAAATGAAATTGATTCTGTACTCTGCGCCGGGCCTCCTTTGGTAAGAGCCATGATCTGATCAAATACCATCAGAAAATTCTTCATGCAAAGTACCATATTGATGGTAAAGAATGGAAGGATCAGTGGAAATGTCAGATTCTTGAATTTTTTCCATCCGGTCGCTCCATCAAGAGAACCTGCTTCGTATACATCCTCCGGTACCGTCTGAAGTCCGGAAATATAAATAATCGTATTCATTGCAACAGACTGCCATGCACATACAATTACGATCGCAACCCATGCCCATTTTGAGCTCGCCAGGATACTGTCACCTTTTCCGCCCATCATTTTTACAACTGCCGGAAGAATATAAGTGAAAAAGTAATTGAAAATATAGCCCACTACAAGTGCTCCTAAAATATTTGGAACGAAATACATTCCTCTGAGTGCACTTTTAAATTTAATTTTACTGTTTAATCCAAGAGCTAAAACAAGACTTAACACATTTACAACTATTGTTGCAACAATTGCAAGCTTGAATGTAAACAGGTAGGATTTCCCGACTCTTGCATCAGTAAATAAATCTACATAATTCCGAAGACCTACCCAGTCAAACTCGCCATATCCTCGAAAATTTGTAAAACTATAAATAACACCTTTAATAAGTGGCAGCGTATTAAAGCAGAAAAACAACGCAAGTATCGGTATCGTAATCAGTAAAAATGTTCGCTCTCTGCCATTCATCCTTTTCAATTTATTCATGATCTGTATCCCTCCTACTTGCCTGCTTCATAATCTTCCGTCATACGAATGATATCCCTGTTATATCTGATCCAGTCTTTGTCAAATTTTTTCAGGAATGCGTCAACATCCTGGTTTATGAGAAATGTCTGGATTTGTGCATCGACTGCCATTTCTGACGGATAATAGTGATCCTGGTAATCCGCCATACGGTTATCCTGAATATATGGTTTCATATCTTCCAGTTCCGGAGCTAATGCAAAATCCTCGTCTTTACAAGGCACCGCATTCTGTGCATCTAAGTATGACTGGATACTATCATGATTCATCAGGAAATCAAGTACTTCATATGCCGCTTCTTTATTTTCACATGCATCCATCACGCAGAACTGAAGGTCTACTCCTGAATTTAATACATTGTCCTCTTCAGAATCATTAGCCGGCATAACAAAGGATCCGATATTCATATCCGGATTTACAGATTTGATCTGCGGAATTGCATAGCTTCCGATTGTATACATCGCTGATTCACCATTTGCAAATGCAGTACATGCATCGTTGTATCCGTATCCAAACGGTCCATCTTCACCATAGTTTAACAATTCAAGCATTTTTTCTGCCACTTGCGGATATTCTTTGGAGAAGGTTGTTTCTCCCTTATTCACCTGCTGACAAACATCGGATGGTGCAAGTCCGACTGCAAGTGCATTCCAAGGTGCAAGGCAGGTCCAGGTATCTTTATATCCAAAATAAAGTGGCTGGATTCCTTCATTCTGAATCTCCTCGCAAAGAGAAACAAATTCATCCCAGGTCTGCGGAATCTCCCATCCATGTTCCGCAAACATATCTTTGTTATAGAGCACTCCTGCCGCATTTGCTACATAAGGAAGCCCATACGTTCCTTCTGTTGGAACAAACTCCAATCCTTCGATAATATCAAGATAAGCGGGTTTTACTTCACCAAGTCCTTCATAATCTGAAAGGTCAGCCAGTATTCCTGAATCAACAAAATACGAATAATTGATATCTCCTCCGATTCCGATAATATCCGGATAATCTTCTCTGATAAAACGTGTTTTCAAAATTGTTGTCGCATCATTTGGGGAAGATATTTTTAAATGGATATCATCATGTGTCTCATTAAATTCTTTTTCGAGCTGTTCAAATATATCTACCGCCTCTGGTTTATACTGAACAAGTTCAATTTCCACTTTTCCGCTTTTTGGATTTTGCTGACATCCCTGTAATACAGCTGATGCCATCAGAATACAGGACATTCCCAAAACAATTGCTGCTCTTTTCCTTCTCATTTTTTCTCCTTCCTCACAGGTATATTCGTTTTTAGTTACCGCTCGATATATCAAGTGCTTTCTTTATAGTTGTATTATAACATACCATTATGCGACTATAAATATCATTGTATTTGAATTTTTATTCCAAAATGCTATTATTTTCCTCTTTTTTGCTAAATGCATAGCATTTTGGTATATTTTAGTTGCAATCTATTTATTAAATCAGTAGAATAAATATATATATCAACTGACTTAACATCTGCTAAACATCATTTTTTCACGGCAGAGCACCTATGAGAAAGGAATTATTATGAAAGAACTTATGTTTTCAGTATTTCCAAGCGAGAATTTTGTCGATCTTGGATTGTATCAGTTTGGTTACGAACAATGTGAACCGGCGCATAGTTTTGGTCCTGCCGTCCGTAATCATTTTCTTTTTCACTACATTATCTCCGGCACTGGAATTTTAATGGCAAATGATTCCCACGGTGTGACACAGACCTATCACGTAAAAAGTGGTCAGGGCTTTATGATTTTCCCCGGTCAGATCAATACCTATATCTCTGATGAAAAACTCCCCTGGGAATATACATGGATTGAATTTGACGGACTACGTGCAAAGGAAACCATTGAACTTTCCGGACTTAGTTTGGATAATCCGATTTATAAAGCTACTTCTAAAGATCTTCGCGAAATACTGAAAGAAGAACTTCTCTATATTGCAAGCCACGGAGACGCAACACCTTTTCACCTCATCGGACATCTCTATCTTGCAATTGATGCTCTAATCCGTTCTACGGCTACTATGCAGACATCGAAAATCAGCCGCCTTCAGGATTTTTATATCCATGAAGCGTTATCCTACATAGAGCAGAATTTTCAAAACGATATTTCAGTTGAAAACATCGCTGCTGTATGCGGATTAAACCGCAGTTATTTCGGAAAAATTTTCAAAGACGGAATTGGAAAATCTCCTCAGGAATTTTTGTTGAATTATAGAATGATTAAAGCTGCTGAATTATTAAAACTGACAAAGCTTTCCATTAAAGATGTAGGTAATGCAGTCGGTTATCCCAACCAATTACATTTTTCCAGAGCATTTAAAAATATTTATGGAATATCGCCAAGAGACTGGCGTAATCAGAACAGACTTAAACAATAATAGAAAAAGAATGCTGCAGTTCAGACTGTGCATTCTTTTTTTATTATTTAATATGTAATACTATAAAGAATGTGCCTAGGCTCGTAGTGCCTTTTATTTAACAGGAAGTTCCTACGGATTTTGCTATGCAATAAAAAAACTGCAAACCCTTACGGTCTACAGCTCCCTTACTTTTTCATGTACCTTCAAAACCACATACAAATTTAAATCTTTACTCCATCCATTTTCTTTACCCTGTCCTACCTTCTTGGTTATGCCCTCGACCGATTAGTAACAGTCAGCTC
>OGYH01002839.1_pt1 | contig 13011 bp, 10 predicted proteins | sample 1576511 | NCBI WGS metagenome assembly OGYH01 (sample SAMEA3541522, study PRJEB24748) | human gut metagenome | biome: human gut; feature: human-associated habitat; material: faeces | place: China | collected 2012 | reverse complement strand
GGTGGAGGACTACGGGCCGGCGAGCCATGCGGGCCCTTTCCGATTCTAGCGAGGAGGTGCCGCATGGACCGCGCCGCTAGGCATACCGCCCGGACCGCCGCCCTCTCGGCACTCATAGCCCTGCCCTGCATTTTCGCGCCATCGGCCTTCCCATCGCCTTCGCCATGCCCGAGGCATGGCGAGCAATCTGTTTGAGGAAGCGGGAGGCGCGACCTTCCGCCGATGCGGAAGGGGCCGAGAATGGCGAGCGATTACGGCGACGACGCCGGAGAGAAGATGATAGAGGACTTCGCGCTTCGGGGAGCGCATGGGCGAGAGGGCGATGTACGACCGCGCGAGGCGGATGCGGAGCGCGTTCGAGAACGCCACGGCCGCGACGCGCGGAGCCGCGGGGGAAGGCGATGCCCGCGAGAAGCCCGCCGAATGGGCGAAGCTCGACATGGCCGAGTTTCAGGAGATCGAGGACTATGCCGGCATCAAGGGGATCATCGAGGCGAAGCTCAGGGCGCACGCCGTCGACTCGGCGTGGTTCGTCGAGCCCGCCACGGGTAGGGAGCACCTTCTGTTCCGCGTCGCGGACGCCAGGCAGGCCCGCGCGGCGGCGTCGGCCCTCGAGGCAGAGGGCGCCACCACGCGCGCTGCAACGCGGGGACCCCGCATGCAGGAGGTGCGGGCGAGATGACGACTGCACGAATCATGGCGGCAGCCCTCGCCTCCATCGCCGCCTTCCTCCTCGGGAACTCGTACGCCGCATGCCTGCTCTCGCTTCCGGGCAGTCCCGCGGTCAACCTCACGGAAGCGGCCAAGCGCCTTCCTTCCTTTCTGCTAGGCCACGGCCCCCTCTCGCTCGAGGCTGCCGCGCTCGCGACGGGGCTCGTGGCCGCCTGCGCCGTGTGGTGCGCCTGGGCGTGGTCGCTCACGCACGGGAACCCGGAGCGGCAGGGCGAGGAGCACGGCAGCGCCCGCTGGGGCACCGTCCGCGAGGGCAGGCGATTCATGAACCTCGAGAACCCCGACAGAAACATCGTCCTCACGAAGCACTTTGGGATGGCGATGGACCGGCCCGACCACGACCGACGCTTCGAGCGCAACCGGAACGTGCTCGTGGTGGGCGGCTCCGGCTCCGGGAAGACGAGGGGGTTCTTCGAGCCCAACATCATGCAGCTGAACTCGAACCACCTCGTGACCGACCCGAAGGGCGAGACGCTGCCCCGGATGGGGCACATGTGGCGGGGCGATGGTCGGGGGTCGGTGCCGGGATGGGCGCGGCGGCCGCGACAACAGGCGCTGCTGGTGCGGGGTCGTCCGCCTTTGCGAGAGCGACGCTGTCCCTGAGCTCGGCGCGGCTCAGCTCGATCCACCCGCCGCCCTTGGGCTCGCGGCGCCCGAAGGTCTCCGGGTCCTCGTCCTGGAACCTGTGCAGCCACAGGTAGAAGGTCGACGTGCTCATGCGGTTGAGCTTGGTCCACTCCATCACGCCCATGTCGCTGGCGAGGAACTGCTCGGTCTGCTGCCGGCGCATGGCCCGGCGCTCGTCTGGCTTCATCATCGTCATCGCAACCCCAATCTCTCGTTGACTGGGGGCATTGTCCCGCGGTGCTAGATCAAGCTGAAGACGCAGCAGTTATGGCGCTTACTTTTATCTTCTCCTAGGCGTTTTCCCTCTGCCACGGGGTGGGTGGGCGGTTGAGGAGGCGCTGGGCGTTCTCGTAGAGTTGGGCGAGTAGGGCGGCGCGGGCCTCGGGGGTGTCGGCGCCACGCACCTCGCAGAGCACATCGGCGGTGTAGATGGTGTGGGCCGGGCCGCAGTCGGTACCGCGCACAGGCTCGGGGGTCATATAGGGCGAGTCCGTCTCGGTGAGCAGGCGGTCCGCCGGCACGAGAGCCGCGGCCTCGCGCACTTCGTCGGCGCGCTTGAAGGTAAGCGGCCCCCCGAAGGCGATGTAGCAGCCGGCCTCCACCCAACGCGCCACCTCCGCTGCGTCCAGGTTGAAGCAGTGCAGAAGAGTCCCCGCCTCGGGGAAGCCCTCCTCTTCCAGAATGGCGAAGCCGTCGTCGTGGGCCTCGCGCATATGCAGCGCGATGGGCAGCCCCGCTTCCTTGGCCAGACGGATCTGGGCGCGGAAGACGTCTTGCTGCACATCGCGCGGCGACAAGTCGTAGTGGTAGTCGAGCCCGATCTCCCCCACCGCGCTCACGCGGCGGTCGCGCAGACGCTCGCGCAGGGCGGCCTTAAGCTCCGGCGTCCAGTCCTTGGCGTTGTGCGGGTGCACACCGGCCGCGATGCGCACATGGGGAACCGCCGGGGCAGCGACAATGCCAGCCGCCCCGTCGTCCTCTTCTTCCATGACCTTCAGATCGCGCGCGGCCTCCATGAGCCAGAGAGGCAGGTCGTCGAAGGTGGCGAAGCCGTCCTCGGCCGGATCGACGATGGTCTCCACGAAGGCGACGCCGTGGGCGCCGGCGCGGGCCAGCTCGCAGGCCGGGTCAGCGAGCATCTGCAAGTGCGCATGGGTATCGGCCACGGGCCCTTCCAGCACCGGCGAGGGCATCACGCGCCACTTCCCGCCCTTGCGCTTCTGACGGAACAGCGCGTCATAAAACACAGGATCTTGCTCTCTCATGATTCCTTCTAGCATCTTCTAAACAGGGTTGCTATAATGGAAGCACCAGCAAAGCCCGAAGCTGTAAACTCTGGCGGGCGGCGCGGGTTGTTTTGATTCAGAAAAGACCAGTTACCGCTGGTCTTTTCCTTTCTCCCACTATAGTTCAGGCAAGTTGTCGACATCCAGGCGCGGGAAGAGGGGGTCGCCCACCTCCACGGCGACGCTGGCGGGCAGCTGGCCCCAGGCCGTGGCCTCCTGGATGTCGGTGACGCCGGCGATCTCTCCCAGACCCAGGCGACGGAACACCTCGGCCGAGGTGTTCGGCATGAACGGTGCCATGTACAGGGCGATGATGCGGATGGCCTCCAGGCAGTTGTAGATGACCCCGGCCAGCTCATCGGCACGCGCGGGATCCTTCGCCAACGTCCAGGGGGCGCTCTCCTCCACGTACAGGTTCACGCGGCTCGCCAGCTTCTGCACGGCCGCTGCAGCCCCGGTGAAGTCCACCTCGGCCATGCAGCCGTCGTATTCCGCGTACAGGCTGTCGGCAATCTCGCGCAGCGGGTTGTCCTCGGAGCCCGCGGGCGCCTCGGGCACGCGGCCCTCGAAGTACTTCGTGGTCATGTTCGTCACGCGAGAGACGAGGTTGCCCCAGGTATTGGCCAAGTCAGCGTTGTACACCTGCACCATGCGCTCCATGGAGATGGAGCCGTCGTGGCCGAACTGCACGTCGCTCATGAAGTAGTAGCGGTAGGCGTCCACGCCGAACACGCGCACCAGATCGGCCGGCATAAGACCATTGCCCTTCGACTTCGACATCTTCTCGCCCTTGGTGAGCAGAAAGCCGTGGCCGAACACCGTGTGCGTGATGGGCATGCCGGCGGCCATGAGCATGGCCGGCCAGATGACGCAGTGGAAGCGGGTGATGTCCTTGCCCACGAAATGGTACTGAATGGGCCAGCGGCGATCGAACTCGACCTCGCGCTCGGGGTCGCCGTAGCCGATGCCCGTGAGGTACGCGATAAGCGCGTCGGCCCACACGTAGAACACGTGGCCCTCATCCCACGGCACGGGGATGCCCCAGTCGAAGCTGGAGCGGGAGATGGACAGATCCTGCAAGCCGCCCTTCACGAAGGAGACGATCTCGTTTTTGCGGCTCACCGGCCGGATGAAGTCGGGGTGCTCGTCGTAGAAGGCGAGGAGCTTGTCCTGGAACTCGGAGAGCTTGAAGAACCAGTTCTCCTCGCCCGAGGACTCGTAGCGCACCGGGCGCTTGCATTCGGGGCACACGAACTCGCCGTCCTCGTTCTTCTCCAAGTCGCTCTCAGCGTAGTAGGTCTCCTCGTGCACGCAGTACCAGCCCTCATACGCGCTCTTGTACAGCCAGCCCGCGTCGTAGAGCCCCTGCCAGAACTTCTGCACGGCACGGGTCTGGCGATCCTCGGTGGTGCGCACGAAGTTGGTGTAGTCGATATCCAGCGTCTTCCACGCATCGGTGAAGGCCGGGGCCAGCGAGTCGCACCAGGCTTGCGGGGTCATGCCGTTCTTTTCGGCAGTCTCGGCGATCTTCTGGCCGTGCTCGTCGGTGCCGGTGACGAACGACACGTCGTAGCCGTTCATGCGCTCGTAGCGAGCGATGGTGTCGGCGGCCACGGTGGTGTAGGCGGTACCCAGATGCGGCGCGGCGTTGATGTAGTAGATGGGCGTGGTGACGCCGAAGGTTCCCTTAGGCATAGCGGGTAAGACTCCTTTTCCGGGCGCAGGCGGCCGATGACACCGCCGCTCCCCTTTAGGGTTGTTGCGTGCAGGCTATCTTAACACAGGGAAGGGCCGCACGATCCTTCGACTCCGCGCTGCGCCGTAGGCGCGTGATGGCGCGGGGCCGTAAGGAACGCCAGGGCAGCAAAGGCGGCGGGGACGCAAGCGCCACAAGGATCAGGCGCGTCCGAGGATTCCGCCCAGCGTGGCCGCCAGATCCTTTACGCTTATCGGCTTGGAAAGATGGTCGTCGGCGCCAGCGCGCTTCGATTCCTGCACGTCTTCGGTGAACGCGTTGGCCGAGAGCACGACAATGGGCAATGCGCGCAAATCATCCCGCGCGCTCTCGCGGATGCGGCGCGTGGCCTCCAGACCGTTCATGACGGGCATCTGGATATCCATGAGCACCACGTCGAAATGCCCCGGCTCGCTCGCATCCAGCGCATCGAGGGCCTCCTGGCCGTTGGCCGCCGTCTCGGCCGCTGCGCCGAGGGACTCCAGCAGCGCCACGGCGATCTCGCCGTTAAGCTCGTTGTCCTCCACAAGCAGCACGCGCACGCCGCTCAAGTCGGCGCCCCTCGGCGCGGGCGCATCCCCCTGCGAAGCATCGCGCGCATCGTCGGCGTCGTCGCTTTCCTCGAGGGAGCCTTTCGCATCCCTTTCCACATAGCGCATGCTCACCCGCACCGTGAACACCGTGCCGCGACCCGGCTCGCTTTCCACATCAATCGTGCCGCCCATCAGCGAGACGACGGACTGGGCGATGGAAAGCCCCAGCCCCGTGCCGCTGGCCTTGGTGGTGAAATACGGGCTGAAAATATCCGCCAGACGTTCGGGGGCGATGCCGCACCCCGTATCCGCAACATCCAGCGCCAGCTCTGTACCTTCCATCCGGGCCCGTACCATCAGCCTACCGCCATCGGGCATGGCCTGTACAGCGTTGAGAAACAAGTTGAGCAACACTTGCGTCATACGGTCCCGGTCCAGCCGTACGGACAACGGCGGCTCCGGCAGCTCGGCCTCAAACCGGATCTTGCGGGCGTCCATATCCGACCGCACCATGTCGCGGGCCCGCTCCACAAGCTCGTTCAGCCCGACATCGGTCAGGTTCAGCACATCGGGGCGCGCAAAATCGAGGAGATCGCCCACCACCTTGTCCAGACGGAGCACCTCCCTCGTCATGATGTCAGCCATGCGGCTTTCGTCGCTGCCTTCGGGGCTCGCTTCCATGAAGAAACGGGCCAACCCCTTAATGGCGCTGAGGGGGTTGCGGACCTCATGGGCGATGCCCGCCGCCATATTGCCGAGCGCCACCAGACGGTCCCGCCGCCGCAGTTCGCTCTGGAGGCGCCGGATTTCCCCGAGATCGCGCATGATCAAAGCCGTACCGATGGCTTCGCCCTCCTCGGTCACAATGTGCGAGGAGCTGATCGCCAGCGGAACCCGACGCTCACCGACCGTGCACCAGGCCTCCTGCTCTCTCGCGGCATCCTGCGCCGTCCGCCCTTCGAGCACGGCCCATACGCCGGGCAGCAGGTCATGAAGGCCCCGCCCCGTCGCCGCCGTCCGGGTCAGCCCGGTGATGTCCTGCGCGGCGGGGTTGATGGATGTAATGCGATCGTCCATGTCCGTGGAAATGATGCCCACCGGAAGCGTCCGCAGGATTTCCGAAGAAAAGGCCGTGGTTTCCTGTACGAGCTTGCGCGAGCGCCTGTAACTCTGGATCAGGAACAGGGTAATGCAGCCCACCAAGCCTACAAAAACAAGAATGCCGAACATGACCGCCATATGCTTTTCGTCGGCGGCCTGTGCCTCCTCAAGGGGGGTGAGATCATACTCGACGAAAATAACCAGCGATGTGCCCTCGGCAATGCTCGCTTCCAACATGCCGCACGAGTCGCCGTCCAGCCCGCGCCTCATCATCCTGTGCCCGCCGCCATGCCTGCGGCGTTCCCCCTGCGGGACGGAAAACTGCTTATACACTTGGAATACGGGCATCCCATCGGGCAATTCCGTCGCATTCCATTTGACCTGCCGGGTCGGATCGAGCTCCGCCAGAACTTCCGGCGACAAGAAACTCGTGCCGATGAGTTTTGTATCGGCCGCCATCAGCACGGTCCCGTTACGGTTGGTGATCACCAGCGAAACGATGTCCGGCTGTTCCCCGACCTTGTTGAGCAGATCGCTCAGCACTTCATCGGACCAGTGATATCCCATACCGGTCCGCAACGCACCTTCCAGCGCGCTGATGAGCGCCGCCCCTTTTTCAAGGGTCAGCTGCGACGTGAAATCCGATTCGCGTTTGGCGTTGTGCAGTCCGAACACCACGATCCCCGCTGAAAACAGCAAGGCGCAGACCATGACGAACCACGGGAACAGCGTGAGCCACCGGGGCATTTTCTTTAACGACGACATATACACGTGAATATCCTTTTGCGGAGCGGCATCCGGTTGCCGGATCTCGGATCCGAATTTTTTCTAAGGTACAGCAAAAACCATTCCCGGATTGAAACCGCTTTCGCCCCCCATTATCCGCAGGGTTCCCGGCGTCTCCACCCCGCCCCTGCCCAAGGGGTGTGGCGTTTTTACACACTCGGAAACACGGTGTGGTTCCATTCTACCCACTCACGGGGCCGCTCGTGAAGCGCTGAATGACGCGTTTTTATTTTAATGAATAAAATTCATATATTACAAGACAACACATACTTTGGCACGCCTGTTGCTATATGCTCAACAAGCCGTTTGGCTTCAACCTTTCAATCAAAACACCATTACTGGAGTACACACTATGAAGACTCGCGCTCTTATCGCCGCTTTCGCCCTTTCCGCCATCGTTCTCGGTTCCGGCGTGTCCGCTTTCGCCTACAACGGGTACCACAACTATGGCAACCACGCCGGGATGTACGCGGTTTCTCCCGAAAAGCAGGGTGCCTATGATGCCATGATGAAGGATTACTACAGCCGCGTATCCCCGATTCAGGACAAGCTGAACGCCAAGGGCATCGAGCTCGACGCCCTGTCCCGCAACCCCAACGCCAAGCCCGAGACCATTTCCAAGCTCGCCAATGAGGTGGCGGAACTCCGCTCCCAGCTCCGCGCCGAACGCATGACCCTCGGCGACAAGATGGAAAAGGAACTCGGTGTCCAGCCCGGCCGCGGCATGATGGGCAACGGTATGATGGGCAACGGCATGGGCTACCACAACGGCGGCCGTCATGGCGGCGGTCATGGTGGCCATGGCGGACACGGCGGCGGTTACGGTTCCAACTGCAACTACTAGCCTCCGAGCGCCCGGGGACGCTTCCCTCCCCGGAGCGACACACCTGATACGTTACAGGCGTGAAGGCCGCATGGAACCGTTCTCCGCCTCCCGCAGCAACCCGGAACGTACGCGGCCAGCCGCTTCACCATAACTCCGAACGTTTCTTCAACAACCTCACTTCCGCACCGAGACCGGGGGGACTGCCTCCCTCGGTCTCGGTGTTTTGTGCAAGGTTCTTTGCGGGAAGGAAAAGGATCAAGGCATGAAGCCGGGCGCTGAAACGGCACGGCAACGGCTTTTTGGAACCCCTCGGAGGGAAAGCCTCACCTTTTCGGGAAGGCTCACTGTTTCGCCAACAACAGCCAGACCTGCCCCTGATTGTAAATGGTCATGGCCTGACGGTGGGCGTCTTCGCCTTCCCCGGTGTACATGTCGATGCGCCGCAAACGGATCGCGCCGCCGGTATCGTGTGCGAAGCCGAGCCCTCTCCGGATGCCCTGCCGCTGTCCCGGAAGCGCGTAGGAAACGATGCCGCCAAGCGGCAGGACGCGCGGATCGACCGCCATGCTGACCCACGGCGTCAGTTCGCAACCCGCCGTCCCTTTCGGATGCTCGGCACCGAACCGGAAAAAAACGTAGCCGCTGGAAGCGTTCAAAAAGGCCCTGCGCTTCTGGGGGTGGTTGTCCCACCATTGGCGGATACCCTTCATCGAGGCCTTGTTCCGCGGAAGTTCCCCCGAACGGATCAGGTAGCCCGCCATGCTCTGGCCCGAGTGCCCGTTCAGGCCCGCGAACAGGGCCGCCTGCTGCGTCCCGTCGTCAAAGGCCAGAATGCCGGAACCTTCCAGCATCAGATCGTACGTCTCCACCGGATGCTCCAGCCACGCCATTTCCAGATTCCGGCTCTTGAGCGCTCCGTCCAGATCGATGTCCGCCCGGCTGTAATACGGGTCTTCCGGCTTGATCACCTGCAAAAAGGCGTCCTCGGGGCAGCTGTGCGTAGGCAGGCACCACGCCAGCTCCGGGGCAAGCTCCTCCGGAAGACGGTAGATCGGATATTCGTATCCCGGCTTGCGCGTCCGGCTGGCCTGCATCACCGGCGAATAGTACCCCGTAAACTTGACTTCAGGGGCGACGCTCAGCCACTGGAACCCCTCTTCCAACAGTTCGGGCTGGGCGTCGAGCCGCGGCAGTATCGCTTTCAGCTTTTCCAGCGACGCAACCACTTCTCCCCATGTGATCCGGATTCCGCTGTGTTCGGCTGCCCGCTCGTCCGGATTCCAGCTCCGGGCATACGCAAGGCTCCGCTCCAGCGCGGGGGCCAATTCCATCCACGAACGCAGCCCCATGGATGCCTTGTCCATACGGGCGATCTGCGCACGCGCCTGCTCCGCCGGGGCCTGCCGGAACAACGGGGACGGGGTATCCAGCGCTTCGACGGCGGGATGGGGCAACCGCCGGATCTCGGAAGAGGCGGTTGAGGCAGGGGCGGGGAAAGGCTCGGGGGAAGGTTTGGCCCCACATGCGGCCAACAGGACGGCAAGGCACAGCACAAACGTTTTCAACATCGATTCCTCTTTGCGTGAAAGGGCGCATCCTCTGCCCGCTTCCCCTCAAAAGGAACGGCGGCGCACAGGTGCGCATATACCCGGAACGGTATCCGCCGGGTATGATAATAATGAAATTTTCCCCTGCAATACGATACACGACAGAGGGCGTTCCCTTTGAAGCGGGGACGTCCCGCAACGCCGCTGAACGGTGCGCGGCCACCATAGAGCCAAGCTCTCGAATACGCAACGCAGGAAGACAACGATGGAAACGCTGATACAGGCTTTGAAGGCGATCAACGACGTGATCTGGGGACCGGGTATGCTGATCCTGCTGATCGGAACGGGCCTCTACCTTACCGTAGGGTTGCGTTTCTATACGTTCCGCAACATCTTTTCAGCGTTTTCCATGCTCTGGAAGGGCCGGACCTCCTCGGCTGGCGACAAGGGCGAGCTGACGCCGTTCAATGCCCTGATGACGGCCCTCGCTGGGACTATCGGCACGGGGAGCATCGTCGGCGTGGCCACGGCCATCCTTTCGGGCGGCCCGGGCGCGCTGTTCTGGATGTGGTGCACCGCGATGGTAGGCATGGCGACCAAATTTTCCGAAATCCTGCTTGCCGTCCGCTACCGTGAAGTGACCCCGGCGGGGAATTTCGTGGGCGGGGCCATGTACTTCATCAAGAACGGGCTCGGCGAAAAATGGAAATGGCTCGGCGGCCTGTTCGCCATTTTTGCGGCAATCACCTGTTTCGGGACCGGCAATGCGGTACAGACCAACGCCATTTCCGGCGTGCTCTGGGGGACCTTCGGCGTTCCGACATGGATCACGGCGCTGATCCTGTTTCTGCTGATCGCTTCCGTCCTGTTGGGCGGCCTGCGGCGCATCGGCAGCGTGGCCGGGAAAATAGTGCCCTTTATGGCGATCCTGTACACGCTCGCCTCGCTGCTCATCATCATTTTGAACATCAAGGAAGTGCCCGCGATGTTCCTGCACGTCATTGAGGAAGCCTTCACGCCCACGGCGGCGCAGGGGGGCTTCGCCGGGGCCACGGCCATGATGGCCGTCCGGTTCGGTATGGCGCGGGGCATCTTCGCCAACGAAGCCGGGCTCGGCAGCGGGCCCATCGCCCACGCCACCGCGACCTCCACCCCGCTCAGGCAGGCCACCATCGGGATGCTCGACGTGTTCATCACCACCATGATCGTGTGCAGCATGACCGGTTTCGCCATCCTCGTCACCGGCGAATGGACCGCCGTCGGCGCTCAGGGCGCTTCGCTGACCGCGCGGGCCTTTGAAACCGCCCTGCCGGGCGTGGGGTCGGCCATCGTGGCGATTTCGCTGGTCATGTTCGCCTTCACCACCATCCTCGGCTGGTGCGTGTACGGGGAACGTTCCGCAATATTCCTGTTCGGGGATCGGGTTCTGAAGCCTTTCCGTATCCTCTACACCATCGTCGTGCCCATCGGCGCTCTGGCCCAGCTCGACCTGGTCTGGATTCTCGCCGACACCTTCAACGCGCTGATGGCTTTCCCCAACCTCATCGGCGTGCTTCTGCTGAGCCCTGTGGTGTTCAAGTCCGTACGGGAGAGCACACGGCCCTAAAACGAGCCGAGCCCGGACATTCGCCTTCCTGATATCAATCCGTTTATATCTTGGGATCGTTACTGTTTTTCGTTCTTCTCCTTTTTCCGTGATCCCCATTGACGGGAAGGCTCTTTACAGATATCTAACGGCAAATTTTCGTCATGGGTGCTGAATGACGCTTTTGAGCCGGTATTGGATACGACATTTCACAAAGAGCTTATGGTGGGCGCTGCTGCCTCTGATAAGCTTCTGTTTGTTGTACCCGAACGCCATTGCACAAAGGCACCCCGCGCAGCCGTGCCTCATGCACTGTCAGGATGGCGCGTCCCTGATCCCGGCACAGCCGGATCAGCCGTCCGCCTATCTGGAAACCAAGTCGGCGCACCCTTTGGACAGGACTTCCGGAAAGGACGGCCCTCTCCTTTCGCTTAACGCCTCATCCTACGGGTTCTCCCTCGCGCTCCTTCAATGCGCCGCCTTCATTCCCCTTCCCGATCTCCTGCCCGGGCTTTCCGAAATCCGGGGGATGCTTCCCTTGGCCCTCGCGCCGCCTTCCGTCTCCATCTCTCTGTAGCCTTACGCATTCAGCGGTTCTCGCGTTGCGCCCCATCGGGCGGACGAAGCCGTGCGTTATCCGTATCATATGCGCACCCGGGCCGCTTTTCCCGCCCTCAAACTGAAAAGAGATGGATATATGGATCACTCGACGGAATCTCAAACGGATCGCAAGGAACTCAAAAAAACCATGAGCCCGGCCGAAGTCTGGGCACTGGCCGTAGGGGCCATCATCGGCTGGGGCTGCTTCGTCCTTCCCGGAACCCGTTTTCTGCCGGATGCCGGGCCGCTGGGGACATGCCTCGCGTTTCTCATCGGCGGAGGGCTGCTGTGCACGGTGGCGCTCTGCTACAGCATTCTGATTAAAGTCTATCCCGTTGCGGGCGGTTCCTTCACCTACGCCTACGTCGGCTTCGGGACACGGGCCGGTTTCATCTGCGGCTGGGCGCTGGTTCTCGGCTACCTCTGCGTCATCGCCGCCAACGGCACGGCCCTCGCGCTGCTCAGCCGCTTCGTCCTGCCCGGCGTTTTTGATGTGGGCTATCTGTATACGGTCGCCGGATGGGACGTCTACGCGGGCGAACTGGCCATGATGTCGGCTTTCTTCATCTTCTTCGGCTATATGAATTTCAGGGGCATGGACATGGCGAGCAGCCTTCAGCTCATTCTGGCCTTCGCCCTCGCGGGCGGCGTGCTGGTGCTGATCCTAGGAAGCGTCGCCACGGAAACATCCCACGTCGATAACCTGTTCCCCCTCTTTGCCGAAGGGCGTTCCCCGGTAGCCTGCGTGCTGTCCATCCTCGCCATTACCCCGTGGCTGTTCGTGGGTTTCGACACGATCCCCCAGACCGCTGAAGAATTCGACTTCCCGCCCGAAAAATCCCGCCGCCTGATGATCAATTCCATCGTCTGCGGCGCGCTTCTCTACGCGCTGGTTCTGATCGCTGTCGCGATCATCATTCCCTATACCGATTTGCTCGGCCAGAATCACAGCTGGACCACAGGTGCCGTGGCCAATATGGCTTTCGGCAGGTTCGGCGGCGTCATCCTCGCCATTCCGGTCATGGCCGGGATTTTCACGGGCATGAACGGCTTTTTCATGGCGACGACGCGCCTCCTGTTCAGCATGGGCCGCGGCAAATTCCTGCACCCTTGGTTCGTCAAGGTGCACCCCAAACACGGAACGCCGACCAACGCCGTCCTGTTCACGCTTGGCCTGACCCTCATCGCCCCGTGGTTCGGCCGCTCGGCCCTGAACTGGATCGTCGACATGTCCGCCATGGGCACCGCGCTCGCCTATCTGTTCACCTGCATGACCGCGTACAAGTATGTCGCCAATTTCCCCGACATCCCCGAAGCCCGCTGGGGCAAGCCTGTGGCGATCATCGGTGGCCTGACCTCCATCTCCTGCTTCGCCATGCTCGCCCTGCCCGGTTCTCCCGCCGCCATCGGCATCGAGTCATGGTTCATGCTGCTCGTCTGGGTCGCCATCGGCACGGCTTTCTATTTCAACCGCTCATCCGAGCTGAACGCCATCCCGCATGAGCAGATGCAGTATCTGCTGCTCGGCACCAAGGATCGGCCTCTCCTCTTTGAGGCCGCCCAGAGCACTTCCGCAGGGATGAACAAGTAATATTGGGGATTATTCGGGGAGGGGAGGGAGAAACTTTCTGAGAAAGTTTCCTTCCCCCCTCC
>OGYH01002830.1_pt1 | contig 13033 bp, 5 predicted proteins | sample 1576511 | NCBI WGS metagenome assembly OGYH01 (sample SAMEA3541522, study PRJEB24748) | human gut metagenome | biome: human gut; feature: human-associated habitat; material: faeces | place: China | collected 2012 | reverse complement strand
CGAGTCTTTTAATAATAAAATGCCCGCGAGCCATATCTTGATAATAGTCGGTAAACATTATATTTAATGTGGCCCCAGCAAACGCCCCAATAATAGGAACAACCTGAGCCGCTGTTTTTTCCGTAATAACTATACCAAATCTTGTTGCAACTTTTTCTATTAAAGTGGTTAACCATTTTCCTGTTTGTGTCGGAGTTAGATTCATGGCTGCATTTACAGATGCTTTCTTCGTAGCAATTTCAGAAAGCTCTTTAGATAAAATTTGCATAGCCTCAGCAGTGAAACTCCTTGTTGCATAGTATGCAGTATCGACTGCATCATCATTCTCAGATGGTCCTCCCAAGGCAAACACCTCCAAACAAGCTTGTTTTGTCTCCACCTTATCCAGATCAAAACCTTCACTTCTTGCTATGTCAGCAACTGAACGAAGCATAATTGTTGTTGAAAGCGGTAACTCAATCGCTAATGCAGAAAAGCCAAAAGTTCCACCGACGGCTCCTGATACCGCGGCAAAAAACTTATTTGTCTTAGTTGACGCTTCTCGATTGGGCTCATTGTTTAAACTCCATAAAGCAGCATCAGCAGCCTTATGAAGAGCCTTTTCCACCAGACTGTAAATTTGTGCTTCTGCCCCTTTGGGAAGTTTATTCATCAAGTAATCTATTGGCTTTCCAACCATTTGAGTCATTTTTTCTGTAATTGTAGCCTGCTCCAACAATTTTACAGCTTTTTCTAAATCTAGCAGTTCTCTTTCTTCAAGACTCATATAATTTAATTATATCCTTTTATATTAATCAGTAGTCTAACTTTTTAATAAGACATTAAAAAATGTGAGTAGAAATTATTTTTTCATAAACTTACATCTTCTTCGTCCAAATGAGTAGTAGCCTAACAGTAAATCGACAACAACAAACACAGTTTCTATTCTAACAAGAGCAGTATAGTGATACGCAGTTGACTCTTTTTGCGAAAAGGACCAAGTTTACCGAACTCTGCCTGATAGTCTGCCCATCCACCGTTAACTCTCCAACCGGGTGACTTTTATCATATATTTTACTCAGTTCACTCACCGGCTTACCGTACATCTGTGTGGCTATCATCCCCACCACCTCGCCGGTGGCTGCACCTGTGGCACCGGCAAGAGCGTTATTACCCTGTGCCACCGCCAGTGCGGCATTCACCACGGCATGGGCGGCCACACGTCCCGCACCGTCCGGGGTAGTCTGTTTGATAATTTCAGCAATATACGGCGCAGCACCACCTGCCACTCTCTGTAAAGCATCCTAAAGGTTTAATCTGGATCAGAAGGTTGCGATTTACGAGTCTTTCGTTCATCTATCTTGGCAAAGATCCATGCTCCCACGCCCCCAGCAATACCAGCTATCGTACTTACAACTATGATATCTATAATAACTTCTCGTGTTACATTTACCTTATCATTAAAAACCACGTCAATAACGATACTGGCAATAAGAAAAAACACGCAACAACAAGCAATAAGATAAACAATACTTAATAATAAAAGTTTCAAGTTTATGTCAGGATGTTTTTTATTTATTAACATTACTTCCTCCTATCTTATCTTTAACTTTATTACCAACAAATTCACCGCCTACGGAACCAATAACATCACTAACAAAACCAGAATTAGTACCCAAAACTGGATTCAATACAGGTGGCGCAACAACACTAACCATACCACCTACAGCCCAACCTGTGCCTGCACCAACTAAAGCGCCTTTATCAAGACCATCGGTAAATAACGTTCCTCCTGCTACAATGCCCGCGTTTTGCCATACATTACGCCCAGGAGCCAGCGCTCCGGTAATGCCTGCCGAGGCACTTCCCCAGTAATCCCAGCTCTTGTTTTCATTGCCTAGTTTGCTCAGGTCGTACCACTGATACGTACCATTGGCAATAGCTGAGATGACTGCGCCACTGACTACTTTACCTGTTGATGCTGCAGGTCCCAAATACCAGGCTCCTGCAATCAATACACCATCTTTATAACCATCAACTATAACTTTGCTTATATTGGCTCCATCTGGTAACTCACCTTTGGCAAGTTTATCCAGTCCTGCCAGCTTCTGTTCCGGGGTGAGATTATTGGCATCAGCATACTGATTCCAGGAGGCAACCGCCTGACCATAACTCACCATTCCTGATGGCAGACTGAGCGCATTATTCTCAACCGTTGTCTTACCTGACTGTGCGCCGGCTACCGCTGCCCCCCCCGAGTCTCCCACCAGACCACCGGCCAGGCCGGCAGCAACCGTTGCCAGTGTCGAGACCGTCTGTTTCTCTGTCTCACTCAGTTCACTCACCGGCTTACCGTACATCTGTGTGGCTATCATCCCCACCACCTCGCCGGTGGCTGCACCTGTGGCACCGGCAAGAGCGTTATTACCCTGTGCCACCGCCAGTGCGGCATTCACCACGGCATGGGCGGCCACACGTCCCGCACCGTCCGGGGTAGTCTGTTTGATAATTTCAGCAATATACGGTGCTGCACCACCTGCCAGGGCAGCACTCAGATTACCGCCGGCCAGTCCCTGTACCGCTGCCGTTGCAGCCTGTATCGCCTGCTGGTATTTGCCTCCCGTTCCAAAACCGGAGGCTGCCATACCGTTATTGTAGGCCCGCTGTGCCACATCCTGTTCCGTGAACGGTTTTCCTGCTGCCTCAAGCTCCGCACGGGCCTGATTCAGTGCTGCCGGGTCCCGCTTCGCTTTCTCACCGGCTATCTGTCCTTCCGTTCTGGCAATATCTGCCACCTGGTTACCAATCTCACCAATGAGTTGCGCCTGCTGCAGTCGCTGCTGCTCTTTTTCCCTGTCAAAGATGGGGGACAGCGTCTGATTTGCATGTGCTGCGTCACGGTTCAGGTCTGCCACATCCTGTTTCTGGCTCTGCGTATCCCGGATGGTGATATTCCCGGCAGACACTGCCGACTGCGTGGTACTGTCCGCATGGCCTTCATGATTTGCACCGACCAGCAGATTGTTTGCCATGTTCCCCAGGAAATTTCCAGCAACACTGCCACCGGTACTGAGCCCTGTACTCTGATGTTCCGTTTTAAAGTCGGCCCGGTTTTCAATGTCACTGAAGCCCAGTGTGCCGGTATCCAGCCTGTTTTTATCTGCCGTTGCCGTGGACGCAATCACCGCACCGTTCAGTTGCGTATGCTGTCCGGTGGGGACATCAACCCCGCCCCTGCCGGCAAAAATCCCCGTCTGCTCCTGTACACTGTCGTAGTTACTGTGCATTTTATCCCGGCTGAGGTTCACACTCGCCGAACCGCTCATGGACCCGAAAATGAAGCTGCCTCCGGCGCTGGCATTCTGCTGCTTACTGTCATAACGGTCACTGTCCTGCTCACTGGTCAGTGTCAGATGACGACCGGCATCCACTTTCACCGTTTCACCGCCAGCCTGCGCGCCGGTAAGCGTGGTGTCCCGCCCGCTGATAATGGTCAGCCGGTTTCCCGCATCCACCGTGGTTTCTGTATGGGTGGTACCGTTGCCTTTTTCACTACCCTTACCCTGGTTTGCGCTGGCTGAAACACTGATACCCCAGCCTCCGGAGCCCACACCAACACCGACACCCACGCTGCCACCACTGGATGTGTTCTTTCCTTCCAGCTTTGACGTGTTTTCTGCTGATACCAGATTCACGTCACGGTTTGCCTGCAGCAGAACGTTGTTCCCGGCCTTTATCTGACTGCCCTGTATCGTCAGGTCACCATCCACGCCCTTCACGCCGGAGCCGGTGGCCTGAATACTGAGGTTATTACCTGCGGTCAGTGTACTGCCCTTCGCCACCGTCTGCTCTGACTGCTGTTCTGATTTCGAAGACTGGCTGCCGTAAGAGAGGCTGATGCCCACCGTGTTATTATTTCCGGCATCGGCTCCCTGCGCGTCTGCCAGTCGTCCGGCCTGCACGGCCTGAGCCCCCGAGAGCGCGGCCTTCACCCCCTGCAGGGCTTCAAGCCGGCTGTTTCCGGCAGATTTCGCCGCCTGTACGGTCTCCACCGTCGTATTCAGGGCGCTGCCCGCTGTGCCGGACAGGGCAAGCGTCAGACCGGAGGTTTTCTGCTCCACCGTATGTGTCTGTACATGCTGGTCTGTGGCGGCGGTAATGCTGACCTCCTTACCGCTGAGTGCCATGTCCCTGCCGGCAATCAGGTCAGAGCCGTTGACGGTCAACCGGTTACCTGCCTGAAGGGAAACATCACCGTGAACACTCCCCACCGTGCTGCCTTTCTGTGTGGTGTCTGTTGCGGTGTCCGTGACTTTCAGACTCTGGCTGCCCATGCTGAATCCCACACCTCCGGAGCTCATCAGCCCAGATTTTTTCTCCTGTTTCAGGTGTGTTTCACGGTTGCTTTCTGTCAGCGTACCGATATTCAGGTTATTTCCGGCAGCCAGGGAGACACGGTTATCCCCGGCCACACTGCTGCCCGTGACGTTCAGATTATGTCCGGCGCTGATACTGACCGTATCCCCGTTCAGTTCACTGCCCGTCATGGTCCGGCGGTCAGTGACATCATGAGTGGTTGTGGTGGTTTTCGATAACATCCCGCTGCTGCCGGTCACTTTATGGTATTCATCCAGCGAGCTGGTATTCTGTGCACCGGTCAGCGTCACGTCATGACCCGCCATCAGGGCCAGGCCTTTCTGAGCTGACAGCGATGCCGCCTGTGACGTCATATCCCGTCCGGCGGTCAGCGTGACATCACCGTTACCGGCAAGCGTGCTGCCCGTACTTTGTGTGACACCCTGCGACAGACGATTATTTTTGTCCCAGGTAATATTGTCCTGCGCGGATGTGGTCACTGTGGAAAGCGTCATATCCCTGCCCGCACTGAGTTGCGTCAGGCTGTCCTTACCCTGATTCACCACCGTTGCAGCCGTCAGGTTTATGTCCCGTCCGGCCTGCAGCACCAGTCTTCCCTGGTCGTTCTGCACATACACGCCGGCCACACTGTCGATACTGGTACGTTCAAAATGGTTCTGCCCGGCGTCGCGCTGTGCCGTACGGGTGGTGGTGGTCAGACTGATATCCCGTCCGGCCATCGCCAGCAGGCTGTCCGTAGCCTGCAGCAGCCCGCCGGTACTGTTAATATCCGTCCGGGCCGTCAGGCTGACATTTGCTCCCTGAATGGTGCCGGCCTGGTTGTGAATGTTTTCTGCACTGAGCTGCACGGTCTGCTTCCCGGCCAGTTTACCGCTGTTAAACAGGTCACCATCCAGCTTCATCACCATGTCCCTGCCGGCAATCAGCGCACCGGCGCTGTTCACATCACCGGGTTTTACACGGGCATACACCTGAGGTACCTGAACCGTCTGCGTGCTGCCGTCCGGCAGTGTCACCGTGGTGTTAACCAGCCAGACAATATCACCGGTCAGTAACGCCATCTGCTCAGCAGTCAGCGCCACACCTGGTGTCAGGTTGTATTGCTTACCAAATGCAATACCCGCATCCATTAACGCCTTAAACTGCTCTTCATCATTACTGTATCCGTCCAGGTACCGTTGCCCGGTCAGAGCGACAACCTGCTCACGAATCAGACGCTGTTCGTAAAAACCATCCCCCAGGCGTTTGAGCATGTTATCCCCGTTCTGAGAAAACGCCTTCTGCATGTAATCACTGCCCAGCCACGTCTTCTGGTTCGTAAAACGCGGGTCCGTTTCAACCAGATATGGCACATTCACTGCCGGGTTTGTTTTAAACAGGCTGCTGTCCGGCAGACGGGTATCCGGCCCGGCAACATGGATACTGCCCTGAGGTGCGCTGACTTCAAACTGCTGCCCCGGCAACAGAATGACCGGTTCACCGGCTGACACCACCGGGCGAAGCGGTATCCGGTCAGTACCGGCTACTGTCACATCCACATTTCCGGTCAGTCCTGTCTGTACATCCGTTCCCTGTGGCTTCAGGGGAGAAAGCGTGACCTGGCTGCCCTGAACCTGTCCGTGGCTGGTGAGCTCTCCCGGCTTCAGCGTGATGGTCTGAATGACAGTGGGCGGAGTGTACTGAGAGGTTTTCTCCCCCTGCTTATCCTTTCCTTTTTTCCTGATACGGTAATAATACGTGGATGTTCCTGAGTCCGTAACATGGCGCTCTCCGCTGACACTGACGTTTTCCACATCACCGGCCTGTATATCCAGCAGGCCACCTGCAACAACCTGACTCTTATCATTAAGCAGTTTGTCTGCCACAATCGTCATGCCGGCACCGGACAGAATTTTTCCCGGGTCGGATTCTTTTACCCGGGTTTCTTCCACGGTACGGGTGTAATCATACTGCGTGAATTTATCTCTGGCGCCTTCCGGTGTATGCAGTTTTTTCAGTGAGTTACTGGAATCGTTATCCACATAAACGCCCGGTTCACCGGCGCTCCAGCGTTTATCTGAGCCGCTGAGCTGATACTCAGTCACCTTTTCCGTGGAAACCACCACGCGCTCCGTGGTGAAATGGTCATTGACGTTATTGATTTGTCCGGCACTCAGTACCAGATATCCGGCGGCTTCAATAGTGGCACTGTGATTATTCAGTACACCGGCTTTCCCCGTGGCGGCACCATTCGCATCCAGCATGCCACCAGTATGCATATCACCTGCACTGTAAATCAGGCTGTGCGTCCGGTTATTCAGGGTCTGTACCCCTAAGTCCACACGCTCACGCCCGGCCAGCGTCGCCGCCACGCCATTTTCTTCCAGATTATTAAATGTGGCAGCGCTGACACCAACAGCATCGCCGTAGATTCGCCCGGTACCGGAATTCGTCAGGGTGTTCGCCTGAAGATGCGTATATTTCCCGTCAATCAGCCCACGGTTCAGCAGTGTGTCCGTCACGTTAAGCCAGGTCTGCCCGGCACTGATTTCACCTTTCTCTGTGTTTTCAAGGCGGATGCTGTTCAGGTCAAGCCGGCTGCCTGCCAGCAGGCTGCCGGTATTAGAGACATCGCCATTAACGGAAAGCGTAAGGTTTCCGTTCGCAATAGTCTGACCACTGTTGCTGAACGTTGTGTTACTTTTCAGCGTCATATCGCCCAGCGAAAGCAGTTTCCCGTCACCACCGAGCTGACCGGCATCCACAGATACTGACTGCCCGGCCTTAACCACGCCGTCACGGTTCGAAAACGCCAGCTGACGGCCACTGACAGACAATGTCGCGCCGGAAGAGAGGACGCCGTCATTATTACTGAGCGTCCTGTCTGCCATAACCGTAAGCGCCCTGTCTGCCAGAATACTGCCCTCCTGGTTATCAAGGTCCTGCGTCGTGATGTGTATTGTCTGCGCTTCCAGCCCCTGACCGGTATTCTGCGTGTGGCGATTGATAAACTGCAGGGCGTTCAGCGTAATGGCGGAACCACTGCGAATCAGACCAGAGACGTTGTCCACAACGCCCCGTACACTGTTGAGCAACATGTCGCCCACAGACTGTATTTGTCCGTGGCTGTTCTGCAGACCTCCCGTATGCAGACGGAGTTCACCTTCACTGACCAGCCGGCCCCCCTCACGGTTATCCAGCGAGGTGGTGCTCAGGTCAGCTGTCGTTTTCGCCCCCACGGTCCCGCCCCGGTTATCCATTGCTCCGGTACTGACAGTCAGTTCCTGCAGGCTGTTCAGCGTACCGCGTCTGTTATCCAGCGTCTGGCCTGCGGTATTAATGCTGATACCCCTCCCCTGAATAAGACCGGACTGATTGTTCAGCGCCTGGCTGTTCCAGCCGAGCAGACCGTTTGCCACCATCTGACCGGATGTATTGTTAACCACGCCTGCAGTCAGGGACAGAGCATCTCCCGACAAAAGCACACCGGCAGTGCTGTCCAGTGTGCCGGCATTCAGCGTCATCGGACCCTGACTGATAACCCCGCCCCGGTCACCACTATTACGGTTACTCAGTGTGTCAGCACGGAGATTCAGCGATGCACCGCTCTGTATCAGGCCGCCGGCATCGTTGATGATATCCGTCGAGGAAAGTGTCAGTGACTGCTGTGCCACCAGTCTGCCGCCCTGATTATCAAACCGTGTGACATCCAGCCTGCTGTTACCGTTGCTGACCACCGTCCCCTGCTGATTTTCCAGCACACTCAGGTGCGTATTCAGGTCCCCGCCGGCGGCAAGCGCCCCTTCCTGATTACTGACATCACCACCACTCAGCAACATATCCGTCCCGGCCTTCAGTGCGCCTTTCTGGTTCATCAGCGTACCTGACGATATCTGTAATGACGTCTGACTCCCCAGCACGCCCTGACGGTTATCGAGCGTTCCGGCGTTCAGGGTCATATCCTTCTGACCCGCCATAAATCCCTGCTGGTTATTCAGCATACCGGCCCGCACTGTCAGGGTACCGGCGCTGCTGATACCACCCCGTGTTTTCGTGTTCCGGTTACTGAGTACCCCGTCCTGTACATCCAGCGTCATGTCACTGCCGGACTGAATCAGACCATCATCAGAGACCAGTTCGCTGCCTGACACAGACAGCGTTTTCTGTGAAAGCAGTCTGCCGGACGTATTATCCAGCGCACCATCCAGCGTCACAGACAGCCCGTCAGCCACCACCGTACCCTGGTGGTTATTCAGATTCCCTGCCGAAATATCCAGCCTGCCGGCGGACTCCATTCGTCCCTCAGTATTGCTGACAGCCTGCTGTGTTTTTATCCTGCCCGTTCCGGCAGCAGCTGAAATCAGTCCGTTGTCGTTATTCAGCGCCTGTGTATTAATCAGGATGTCACGGCTGGCAAGCAGACGTCCCTGCTGGTTATCCACGGCGCCGGTTGTCCTCACCTGCAGACTGCCTGACTGCGCCGCCTGCACTTTCCCCCTGCGATTATCAAGGCTCAGTGCATCCAGACGCACCGCGCCATTTGCCGCAAACAGCCCTTCCCGGTTATCCACGCTTCCCGGCAGACTCAGCGAAAAATCCCCTGTTCCCGTCTGAGTCAGACTGCCTTTACGATTTGACAGGCTTTGTGCCGATATCTGCAGTGTGTCGGCATTTATCGTGCCACCATTATTGCTGAAGTGCCCGACAGTCCGGGCGGAAAGCGTACCGGCACTCAGTTGCGCATTCTGTGTGGACAGATTTCCACTGGTTGCATCCAGCTCAGTATGTTGTCCCTGTATCCGGCTGTTGCTTAAATCCAGCCCCTGCCCCTTCAGTTGCATGTCCCCACCGGACAGAACCTGTCCGTGTGCCGCCAGTTCGCCGGTGGTACTGACAGTCAGGTTGCCCGCTGCCGCCAGACGTCCGTCATCTTTCACCCCGGCGGCCAGCAGACTCCGCTCACCGCCGGTCAGACGCGCTGTCTGAATCCGGGTGTTGCGACGTGATGCCACAGAGCCTGTATGGGTGAAGACACCATCACTCTGTATCTGCGTATCCTGCCCCGCATAAACAGAACCACTGTTATGCAGCTCCCGGGTTGTCGCCAGATGCACATCCGTTTTCGCACTGATACTGCCACTGTTTTCAATACGTCCGTCAGCCGTCAGGGTAACCGCCCCTGCCTGTGCACCAATATGACCGGCGTTACGAACACCCACCCCCGTTTCCGTACCGACAAGGCGAATTTTTCCGGCATACATTCCGCCAAGACTGGCCACATCCAGTGCCATCTGAGGCTGTGAAGAGACATCACCGGTCTTTTTCTCAATCTGCCCGTGCGCGATATCCACATTGTTACGTCCTGTGGTCACTTTCAGATCCTGCGCCCAGATACCCGCATTAATCTTCACAGACCGGGCAATGATATCGGTATAATCCGTGCGCGAGGCATCCATCCCTTTGCCCGTAACCTGAATCTCACCACGTTCAACACTGAATCCGGTCAGACTGCCGTTTTTCATCTGCGGCTGCCCCGTGGTCAGCGTGGCCCGGTTCGCATTAATAAAACCGCACCCGTCGCAACTGATGCCGGCCGGGTTCGCAATCACCACCTGCGCCTTTTTACCGGCAACCTCAACAAAACCGTTCAACTGGCTGGGATTGCGACTGTTCACTTCATTAAGAATGATTCTGGCCTCTCCCTTAGCCAGCCACGGGTTCCCGGCCACCATGCCACCCAGTTGAGTCTGCACATTGTTATGGGCATTATTCAGAATGACGCCCTGGTTACCGACGTCGAACTGGCTGTATGCGTTATGTGAAACCCCGCCGGCAGAAGGCGTCTGAATATTCACCTGCGGAATGCCGCTGGCCGTCTGCGTAATCGTGGGCTGCTGATACCCTGGTGCGCCATGGTCTGCGACAATGCCTGCAGCACTGACAGAATGCACCATCCCCGAAGCCAGCCACAAAGAGAATGCAAGCGGCGTGACACGGCAGATACGTTGCCTGTGTGGATATCCTGTGCGGGAGGACGGTGATGCACCGGCGCGACCGGAACGGGCAATATCTGCCACCACCATCAGCATTCCCCGGGCTTTGTTAAAAATAATGCGGTAACAATTTCTGTTCATTCTGATAAACCTGACTTATCTCTCCGGCACATCCACAGCAAGCGGGTGCTGCACACGCCACTGGCGCACCTCTTCACGACTGACCTGTGCACCCCGGAAATTCATCACCCGTAACCCGGTTTCATGTCCCCGGTGATATAACGAACGCCAGCACTGACGGGGAAAAATATCCTGCCGGACAAGACAACTCATATCCGGGGTATGTCCAAAAGGGGCAACCCAGTCACAGACCCACATCCGGTCGCCACTGTTCCAGTCCGCGCTTTCCCTGCGATTGTCAAATTCGGTGTCAATCCTTTGGTTAAACCAACTGTCGCGAGTGCTGATACACATTCATAGCATGAATCCATAAAAGTCCCATGATCAAATACCAACAGCAATAACACAGATGTCATCAGCACGATCAAGTTGATCACAATGATCGCAAGCGCTTTAGCCAACAGATTCTGTGGAACTCTTCGTTTAAATAACGTAATTGATTCTTCTTGTTTTGCCACAGAGAGCACACAAAATACAAGAATTGCGAATGTCACTGTCTTGACACCGCCTGCAGTACCAGTTGGTGATCCTCCGATGATCATCAGAAACATAGAAACCAGCGAAGATGCATCCGTCAATGCGCCCTGTGCTACCGTCTCAAACCCTGCGGTACGTGTCGTCACAGACTGAAACAGTGATGCCTGTATCTTCTGTGGCAATGACAGACTCTCCATAGTTGCTGGATTATGATATTCAAACAGAAAGATCAATATTGTACCAAACAAGATCAAAAATGACGTAATGGATAACACGATCTTGGTCTGAAGTCTCCATTGTTGTATCATCCTTTTTACAGGAACTTTATCTTTTACGATCTTTTTGAATCCCTGCCAAAGATCTTTCCATACAACAAATCCAAGACCTCCCAGGATGATCAGCCCCATTGTCGTAAAATTCATAACTGGATTCGTCACATAGCTTCGCAGACTGTCGTCTCTTACAATATCCATTCCTGCATTACAAAATGCCGAGATTGAATTAAAGATTGCTGCCCATACTCCATATCCAATGCCAAATTCCGGCACATACTGAGTCGCATAAAGAACTGCTCCAATTCCTTCTATGATCCCTGTCCCGATCAGAATCTTCTTAACTAATGGAACTAAACCTGTCATTGTATTAAGACCCATAGACTCCTGAATCAACATTCTATTTCCAAGAGTGATCCTCTTTCGAAGCATAAAAAACATTCCTGTTGTGATCGTAATGACACCAAGTCCTCCGATCTGTACAAGCAATATGATCACTGCCTGCCCAAATATACTCCAATGTGTCATTGTTGTCTCAACGATCAAACCCGTCACACACACAGATGTTGTTGCTGTAAATAATGCATCAATATAAGGCGTTGCCTGCCCGCTTTGTGTTGCGATCGGCAGTGCAAGCAGTATCGATCCTGCAAATATTGTAATTAAAAATCCAAGCAATATGACCTGTACTGGTCGTAATTCTTTCATAAAATAATGCTCCTATATAGAGAAATAGAGGAATCCTAGATAAACAGGATTCCTCTAAGATCATGTTTTATTTATTTTCCTAATAAATGTGCGATCTGAAGCTGATATTCATCGATATCTTTTGTCATTGCGAGTCCTTCGTCAATGTCCATATCCATGAATCTTCCGTTCTGGTATCCAACAACACGGTTTGTCTTTCCTGCACATAATAAGTCAACTGCGTAAGCACCCATCATAGAAGCGTATACACGGTCTTTTGCTGTTGGGCTTCCACCACGCTGCATATGTCCAAGGATCGTAGCACGTGTTTCAATACCTGTTGCAGATTCGATTCTCTTCGCCATACTGTAAGAATGTCCAACACCTTCGGCATTGATTACCATATGATGTGTCTTACCTTTTGCTCTGTTACGAAGTAAATGTTCGATGATCTGCTGTTCTACTTTAGGAAGGTTTCCATCAAAGCTTTCTGGGATCAGGATATCTTCTGCTCCTGTTGCCATACCACACCATAATGCGATATATCCAGCTCCACGTCCCATAACCTCTACGATACTACATCTTTCATGAGATGTTGATGTATCACGGATCTTGTCGATCGCTTCCATCGCTGTGTTAACAGCTGTATCGAATCCGATCGTATATTCTGTACATGCGATATCTAAGTCGATCGTTCCTGGAACACCGATCGTATTGATTCCAAGTGCTGCTAACTTCTTAGCTCCCTGGAAAGAACCGTCTCCACCAATAACTACCAGTCCGTCGATTCCATGTGCTTTACAGATCTCAGCACCACGTTTCTGACCTTCTTCTGTCTTAAATTCTTCACATCTGGCTGTGAAAAGGATTGTACCTCCACGGAAGATCGTATCGGCTGTTTCTGTTGGTGTTAAATCGATGATGTCTTCGTTTAACAGTCCATTGTAACCTTTACGGATTCCCTTAACTTTTAATCCTCTTTCTTTACCAATTCTGGCTACGGCACGCACTGCTGCGTTCATAGCAGGTGCATCTCCACCACTTGTTAAAACTCCAATTGTTTTAATGTTTGGTTTTCCCATTTGCAAT
>OGYH01002809.1_pt1 | contig 13107 bp, 21 predicted proteins | sample 1576511 | NCBI WGS metagenome assembly OGYH01 (sample SAMEA3541522, study PRJEB24748) | human gut metagenome | biome: human gut; feature: human-associated habitat; material: faeces | place: China | collected 2012 | reverse complement strand
CAGCAGGTCCCCGCACAAAGTCAAAACCGCGGCCCCGGCAACTCAACGGGTGATGGTTTTAAAAGGCAGAAAAACAGACAAAGGAGAAAGCTGGATGAGCACACAAAACGTCAACGAAAAACCCTCCACCAAAGAAAGCACAACCCTCCGGACTGACGGTTTTGTGCGCAACATTCATTCCCGAAACCCGTTCGATGTTATCCGCGCCGATGTAGTGCTGGAACGTATCGAGAAAAAGGCTGGTCGGAGCTGCGGTATGCATTACGAGCTGTATCAGGCCCATCTGCTGGGTGGTGCGCTGGATTATCTGGATGCGCTGCCGTTGAAAGACCGTCCGGTGTTAATGGGCGCTGCGGCAAAGCGCGGCTATCTGCTGACGCTAGCCGAAGAGGAACGCGCGCTGGAAGCACGGGATGTACTGATGAGTGAACTGGCGGCAAACGACTGCTGAGAAATAAACACGGATGGCGGCGTATCGCTGCCATCCCTTAAAGACCAGAGGTAACGCAAAATGAAAGTATACGGCCATCAACACTCATCAGAGGCTTTCTTTCGGGAAACTTCCCCATCCTGTTTTGAACCAAAAGCGGAAAAGGTGATCGCTTTTCATGGAAAGGATGCCAGTTACGCCTATAACGTGCTGGCCGATCTGAAAGCCGCAGGTGCTTCATATACGCGCCGGAATATCATCGCCGATATGTTCCGCCGTCTGGGTGTGAAATGAGGTCTGGGCAATGGAACACGTGAAAGGAAAAATCCAGCAGGGGGCAGGGAACGCCTATTTTGCAGGGATGCAGTGGCGCGGTATTACACTTGGACACGCCGATGCTGCAGCGCTTAATCAGTTTGATATCGATATCAGCAAAGCTCAGGCACCCGAAGCACGCACCTGGTTGCTTCAGAACAAAGCAGAATTCATCGCTCTGATCCTGGGCATTGAAGTCGTAAAGGTCGGGTAGTGAGAAGCCAGCTAACTTAGCTCTTGAGCTAAGTTAGCTTTTGAGCTAATGTGTGCACATACGGACCAGAGATTACATTCATGTTCACAGTCATCTTTCATGATGAGGCTGAAAAAGAGTTTACGGCTCTGCCTGCTGCCATTCGTGCAAAAATGGCCAGGCTACTCATGAAGCTGGAAGCAAACCCTCGCCAGCTACGCGAGCCAGATACCAAGCCGCTTGGAAACGGCCTTTTCGAAATACGTACAATGGGGGCAGATATCGCCCGCGGAATCTGGGTATATCAGAGTGGTGAACGTATTTTTCTACTTCGGATCTTTATCAAAAAATCGCCAAAAACGCCCCCGGCAGAAATAGATCAGGCACTTCGCAGACTGGAGGAAATGCAGAATGAAATATAAAACCCTTAGCCAGGTTCATACCGAAGCAATGAACGATCATGAGTACAGCGCGGCATTCGAGGCAGAAGAAGCCTCGGAGCTACTTCGGGAAACCTTAGCAACATGGAGAAAAGAAGCGGGTTTGACGTCGGCACAGGTTGCAGAACGTATGGGCATCAAAGCGCCTACTATCTCACGTATGGAGAAGAACGCTTCGCGAATGAGTATTCAGACGCTGGTTCGGTACGCCAGAGCCTGCGGTGTTAACTTTAAAATTCAGCAGGTTTGAATGATTAGCGATGCCAATAAAGCGGTGAATGACCTGGCGAGTATTGTCCCTCTGCTGGGCGGCAGTTCGTCCCGCAAAGATTACGAAGAGGCACGTAAACTCGTTGAATATCTTCTGGAACATGATCCGGACAGCCCGCTGGTTGATATGCTGACTGCCCGCATCGATGCCTGGGAAGATAACGCGGTGGAATTTGAAGAATTTAATACGCGCTTCGAAGCAGGCAAAAACGGTGTATCGTTGCTGCGGGTTCTTATGCAGCAATACGGGCTTTCTCAGTCCGATTTCGAAAACGAGATAGGTAATAAATCGCTCGTCAGCCGGTTCCTCTGTGGTGAACGCAGTCTGACCTTTGATCACATGCGGGCGCTGGCAAATCGATTTCAAATCCCGGTCTCGATGTTTGTTGACTGATTCGGGAACAGAGCAGGCGAAGGGGGCATCGGTCCCCGTCTGGCCGCGCCTCGAAAGACCGCGCGCCTGCGGCGCCGGGAAAACCGGGCCGCGCTGACGCGCCGCCCGCATTTCCTTTTCGCGTCTTCCCTGTTTGCTGCCTGCTGTTTGCCTGCTTCCTCTTCTTCTCCCTGCTGTGATGCCTCTTTTTAAACCTTAAAGGCTTTAAAAGCATACCCACACTGGACACCTTCGGCTCCCGGCCAGCTGCGCTGTCCGGTCGTCGAGCCACACTCCGCTAACCGCGAAAAGACGCGGTAAGCTCCGCCGAACCCGCAAAGCGGTTTCGGGCCTGACGGCTAGTGTCTGATGTCTGAAGTCAAGGTCAACGGCAGCGCTTGCTGCGACCGTCCCGGTCGCGCCGCTTTCACCGTGCCGGCGAAGGACTGCCGGCACTCTGCGGGGCAACGCCGTTTCGCGCCCGCGCTCTTCGTCGTTGCGGCGGGTGCCTGCTCCTTTCCCCTGGTACCCGTATCACCCGTTTGAGTCCATTCGCCGGGGCTGAGACAAGCACAACCCGTCTTGCTGTCCAGGGGACGGCAGAGCCTTTCGCAATAAATTTTTCCCGGCCATTCCGCTGCGCTTCATTAGACCGAAAAAAATTTCCCGCTCACCCCCGGACATCTGCACCGGGCCGTGCTCGTTTACGCCCTTGCGGCGAACGGCTCTCAAACGGGTGAAGGTTATATCCAGGGGGCAGGTTCAGCAGGTCCCCGCACAAAGTCAAAACCGCGGCCCCGGCAACTCAACGGGTGATGTTCTTTAAAAATCAGGAAAAAGAAAAATGCAGGATCCTTCATTGCGAACGTATCGGATCGCATTTCTGGGAAGCAATGCCAGCGGCAATCTGCCGATGTTTACCCGGGTGCAGGCCACGACCGGAAAACGGGCGATAAAAGCGTTTATTGAACGCTGTGAACCCGTCAAAGGCTGGTTTCTGGGCGAACCGGAAGACATTACCGATCAGCTTAAGAAGGAGGAAGAAGAAGCGGGAAGCAAACCGCAGGTATGAAAAAAGCAGGGTAAACCCTGCTTCTCCCACGCCGTAAAAATCGCACGAACGGTTTTTCCGGCTTCGTTAACTACCATAAGGAGTCAACTTTATGATCTTTTCTATTTTTTCACCTTCCGCAGGCGCTGTAAAGCCCCGTCGTCATTCGCGCATTCTGCGCGCAGATATCACCGCACCTGAGATTGATCCCGCTCTCAGAGCTTTCGGGCGTCATATCGCCAGAAGTCACCGCAAAGGGCGCGGTGTCCACATCCCCGCGATGAAAAATACCGCCCTCGGGCAGGTACTCCGCACGCTGGAACTGAAACGCGCATTTAACTGATGAGGTGAGCCGCCCCGCGAGGGGCGGCAACTGCAGGAAGGAGAAAACACAATGACACCGACTACCGCACAGATCATGACGGAAAATACCGTCAGCCAGACTTACCGGGCAACCTATTCACCCGATGATAATAAATTGCGACTTTACGCATCATTACGGCTCGATGAAGAAACGTATTCCCTGATCAACAAAGCAGGATTTCGCTGGGCGCCCAAACAGAAACTCTTTGTGGCGCCAGCCTGGACGCCGGGGCGGGAGGATGTCCTGCTTTCGCTCGCCGGTGATATCGAGGACGAGGACAGCACCCTGTTTGATCGCCAGGAGCAGCGCGCCGGGCGGTTCAGTGACTACAGTGACCGGCGGGCGGTTGAATCGGAGCAGGCGCTTGCGCATGTTGATTCGCTGGCATCGGCTGTCCCGCTGGGACAGCCGATCCTGGTAGGCCACCACAGCGAGCGCCGCGCGCGCCGGCATGCGCAGAAAATTGAGAGCGGCATGAAACGTGCCGTGATGCTGTTCGAGCGTGCGGAATACTGGGAACAGCGCGCGCAGGCCTCTCTGCGGCACGCAAAATACAAGGAGCGTCCGGATGTGCGTTACCGCCGTATCAAAAAAATCGAGGCGGAATGACGCAAGTCCCAAAAGCACATTGCCCGGTCTGAAAAGCATATGACGATGTGGCGTGCGCAGACGCTCGATCTGAAAATGGCGTTACTGGTCAGTAATTATGATCATATTCATGCCTGCTTTACGCTCGACAAATACCCCCGCCCGGCAGAGAAAAGCCAGTATGAGGGCTCGATGTCTCTCCATTCTGCCCTGTCGGAGGAGATCATTACTTTTGAACAGGCGCGTGATATTGCGATCCGCTGTCATGAGCGCACGATTAACCACCAACAGCGCTGGGTTAATCATTACCAGAACCGCCTGGCCTACGAACGCGCGATGCTCAATGAAAACGGTGGCGTTGTCACCCGAACACAGGAATTTGAACCAGGCGGGCAGGTACTGAGCCGGGGAGAATGGTTAACCATTCTCCGGGTTAACCGGAGTAAGGGGGAGGTGAGTTCAGTCGAAACGCCCGGTTATCGCTTTCTGGGCTACAGCGGCACGATGAAACTCACGCCCGACCGTATCACGGACTACAAAGCCCCGACAGCGGAGGAAGCCAGCGACGCGAAGAAAGCGGCGAAGCGCCCACCGATCGTCAATTATCCGGGGGAAGGGTTCCGGGAAATGACAAAAGCCGAGTGGGCGAAATTACCCGCTGATTATAAAGGCGTGCGGGGTGCTGCAGAAACCGAAACACACGGCGCCTACCGCTTCCGCCGGTGCATGACGCACGGTTGTACGCTCGTGAATGTGTATATCACAGACATGAAAACCGTTGAAATTCCGAAAAAATAGCAGGAAGGCTCCCCGGCATCTTGCCGGGGAGGTCAGGGAGTACATTCATGCATCATGACCTTAAACACCGTATTCAGGCGATGCGGGTCAAACTGGAAGGGCGCGCCCCTGTCGCTGAAATTCAGGGTAGCTCGCAACTTTTTGTCACCCCCTCCCCGGAATGTCGCCGGCTGGTTGAGCTGGCTGATGTCCGGGAAACCGATCGCATTCTGGAACCCAGTGCCGGAACGGGCGCCATACTGCAGGCGATCAGGGATGCAGTCCCCCGGGCGAAGTGTGACGCCGTGGAGCTGCACGCCGGGTTAGCCCGTCACCTGCAGGCGCATTTCCCGGAGGTCCGGATCTGGTGCGGAGATTTTCTCGAATATCATCCGGAGCGCCGGTATACACGAATTATCATGAATCCGCCGTTTAATCGCGGTGATGATATCCGACATATCCGGCGGGCATTAACTCTGCTTGAGCCTGGCGGGATTCTGACGGGCATATGTCTGGACGGGCCGCGTCAGCAAAAGGCGCTGGAGTCCCTGGCGGACGTCTGGGAGCCGTTGCCACGGGGAACATTCACGTATACCCAGGTAGCGACCGCCATTCTCAGAATAACCGTCTGATGACACGTTAAGCCGGCGGGGCACCTGTCCCCGTCTGGCCGCGCCTCGAAAGACCGCGCGCCTGCGGCGCCGGGAAAACCGGGCCGCGCTGACGCGCCGCCCGCATTTCCTTTTCGCGTCTTCCCTGTTTGCTGCCTGCTGTTTGCCTGCTTCCTCTTCTTCTCCCTGCTGTGATGCCTCTTTTTAAACCTTAAAGGCTTTAAAAGCATACCCACACTGGACACCTTCGGCTCCCGGCCAGCTGCGCTGTCCGGTCGTCGAGCCACACTCCGCTAACCGCGAAAAGACGCGGTAAGCTCCGCCGAACCCGCAAAGCGGTTTCGGGCCTGACGGCTAGTGTCTGATGTCTGAAGTCAAGGTCAACGGCAGCGCTTGCTGCGACCGTCCCGGTCGCGCCGCTTTCACCGTGCCGGCGAAGGACTGCCGGCACTCTGCGGGGCAACGCCGTTTCGCGCCCGCGCTCTTCGTCGTTGCGGCGGGTGCCTGCTCCTTTCCCCTGGTACCCGTATCACCCGTTTGAGTCCATTCGCCGGGGCTGAGACAAGCACAACCCGTCTTGCTGTCCAGGGGACGGCAGAGCCTTTCGCAATAAATTTTTCCCGGCCATTCCGCTGCGCTTCATTAGACCGAAAAAAATTTCCCGCTCACCCCCGGACATCTGCACCGGGCCGTGCTCGTTTACGCCCTTGCGGCGAACGGCTCTCAAACGGGTGAAGGTTATATCCAGGGGGCAGGTTCAGCAGGTCCCCGCACAAAGTCAAAACCGCGGCCCCGGCAACTCAACGGGTGATGGTTTTAAAAGGCAAAACAACGGATTAAGGAGATTCATCATGGCAGCACGTGGCGTTAACAAAGTCATTCTGGTTGGACATCTGGGACAGGACCCGGAAGTGCGTTACATGCCCAACGGGGGCGCAGTGGCCAATCTGACGCTGGCCACGTCTGAAACATGGCGTGACAAGCAGACGGGAGAGATGCGCGAAAACACCGAGTGGCACCGTGTTGTCATGTTCGGCAAGCTCGCGGAAGTGGCGGGCGAATACCTGCGTAAAGGCGCACAGGTCTACATCGAGGGCCAGCTGCGCACCCGCAACTGGCAGGACGATGCCGGAGTCACGCGCTACGTCACCGAGGTGCTGGTCGGGCAGAACGGCACCCTGCAGATGCTCGGCGGCCGCCGTGAATCCGGAGTGCCTGAGAGCGCCGCGCAGCCGCAGAATCCTGCCACCCCGGCACAACCTGCTCAGGCCGCAGCTAAATCCCCGAAAGCGAAGGGCGGTAAGAAAGGCCGTCAGGATGCCGCCCCGTCTCAGCAACCGCCTCAGCCACTCCCGGATGATTTCCCACCAATGGATGATGAAGCGCCCTTTTAAACCACGATGAAGACGCCCCGTTCAGGCGGGGCAGAAAAGGAGAAACACATGGACCATAACGTTTTGTCCCCGCTTGTATCCCTGCCGGATGGCACGTTTACCCGCGAGCAGGCTCAGGTTGTCGCAGCGCAGTATCAGAATGTGGCGATTGAAGATGACCAGGGGACTCATTTTCGCCTTGTCGTCCGTCATCAGGATGACGGCAGCATGATCTGGCGCGTCTGGAATTTTGAACCGGGCGGCGAGGACATGATGAACCGCTACATCCGGGACTACGGAGTACGCAAAACGAAGTAAGCAGTAAGAAGAAGGCCGGACAGGTGGGCTGTCCGGCAGACATTCATCAATAGCTAAGAGGTATCAATTATGTCTGCAACAGAGTCTAAGGTAAAAACTGCACCGAAAACCAGCAAAAAAACGCTTAAGTCTGCCGAAGCTGAGGCGCTTAAAGTGGCTCTCGATGCCGCACAGGTCGAGTATGTCCCGGTGACGGCACTGGTGAAGTCTCCCCTGAACGTCAGGACCATTCCCTATCCGGCGGAGAAAGTCTGTTCAATGGCAGATTCCATTGAAGCCATTGGCCTGTTGCAGAATCTGGTCGTGCATAACCTCCCGGATGGTCGCTGTGGTGTGGCTGCCGGTGGTCGTCGCCTGAAAGCGCTGCAGCTCCTGCAGAGTGAAAACCGTATCGATGCCGGATATCAGGTGATGGTGAAAAAGGTACCTGATGAACTGGCTGTTGCGGCATCAATGGCAGAAAACGAACAGCAGATGGCAATGCATCCGTCTGAACAGATCGCCGGGTTCCGCACACTGGCAGAGCAGGGGAAAACCCCCGCGCAGATTGGCGATTTACTGGGGTTCGGTACGCGTCATGTTCAGCGCATGTTGAAACTGACCGAACTGGCTCCCGAAATTCTGGCGGCGCTGGCGAAGGATGAAATCACCACCGAACACTGCCAGGCACTGGCGCTCGAAAGCGATCAGAAACGCCAGGTGGAAGTGCTGGAATCCGCCCGCAAACGGTCCTGGAATAATGAAGTATCAGTTTCCTCGATCCGTAACCTCATTACCTCAGAAGAGGTTTCCACAAACGGCGACAAATTCCGCTTTGTGGGAGAGGCCGCATTCAGTCCGGATGAAATCCGGGTTGATCTCTTCAGCAGCGAAAACGGCGGCTATGTCAAAAGTGCATCGCTCGATACCGCCCTGCTGGAAAAACTGCAGAACATCGCGGAGCACCTCCGCGAAGCGGAAGGCTGGTCATGGTGTGATGGTCGTCTTGACCCGATTTCACACTACGGGAAGGACACTAAAATCTGGCGCCTGCATGCTGTCCCGCCTGTGGAATATACCGAAGCCGAATCAGAACGTCTTGCGGAACTGGAAGCTCTGGAAGCTAAGTATGAAGACGAGAACCCCGGCGTGAATGATGACGTCTTGGCCGGGGCTCTGGAAGCCGTCTGGGAAGAACAGCAGACCATCGCGCACCGGGCAAAACACCGGGCATGGACGGATGAAATGAAGCAATCTGCCGGAGTGGTGGTTTCCTGGACTGGCCAGGAGGTGAAAGTACAGCGCGGTGTGGTGCTGTGCGCCGATGAAAAAATGGAGGAGAAGGATGCATCCACCGATCAGGCCCCTGAAAAAGTCGATCCGCTGGACGCCGTCAGTGTCCCGTTGCTGACCCGCCTTTCTTCTGAACGCACACTGGCGGTTCAGGCGGCCCTGTTGCAGCAGCCGCAGAAAGCCGTCGCGCTGATGGTCTGGAAAATGTGTAACTCGGTTTTCCATACCACAACGTCCGTCAAAGAGCCGTTCTGCATTAGCGTGAGTGTGTCGCATTACGCGCTGACCCGTGAAGCACCTGACGGTGAAAACAGCGTTGCGTTTCAGGCCATCCAGTCAGAAAAAGAACGTCTTGAAGCCCTGCTGCCGGAAAACTGGCGAAAGGATATGACCACCTTCTTTACGCTCGATGGCGCAACCCTGATGGCACTGATGGCTTTCTGCACCGCCTGCTCCATAGATGGTGTACAGGGCAAGGATGAATTTGGTCGTAAACACCAGAGTTCGCTGGATGGGGTGGAAAACGCCATTCAGTTTGACCTTCGTGACTGGTGGAAACCGACGGCTGATAACCTTTTCTCGCACATGAAGCTGCCACACATTGTACAGGCACTCTCTCAGGCCGGACTGGCTGGCGCAGCACAGGACGCCGCGAAGATGAAGAAAAAGGATGCCGCTGAACATGCAGAGCACTTCCTCTCAAAAATCCGTTGGGTTCCGGAATGGATGACCAGTGCTGACAATCAGAAACAGCTTGCCGCAAAGTCTGAACTCAGTCTGGCAACAAGTCAGAACGATACCGACGCTGATGCCGGCGACGTCACCGACCATAACAACCCGGCCTGCGCCGCCTGATAACGGAGACGCCGCCCTGCGGGGCGGCGATAAGGAGACTGAAAATGAAAACGTTACTGACTCTGGATGTCCTGAAAACCATGTCTTCTGATGAGCTGGAAGACTACCGCGCCGCCGGTGAAGACTTTCGCCGGGAGCTGAGTCACGCTGTCATGCGCGATCTGACCTCACCGTCCGGCTGGTCCGTGAATGCCGAATACCGGTGCGAATTTGGCGGCTTCTTTCCTGTCCAGATCCGTTTTACCCCCTCTCATGGTCACTTTGATGTGGCGGTATGCAGCCCGGGGGAGTTGAATCCTCGCTGGATAGTGGTCTTTGTTACCCGTGACGGTCAGCCGTTCTCTGTCGTTCGCGTGATGGATGCATTCAACCCTGAACTCATCACCCATACTCTGGATCTCATCGAGTGTCTTGACGCCGGTGGCTACTCGTTTGCCAGCATCATCAGCACGCTGTCACAGGAGGGCGCACAATGATCCCGTCATCCAGTGCTCTTGTATCCCTGAAACCAGCCCGTCAGGCAGCGCTGCAGGCCATCATGACGGTGGAAGAGGCTCGCCAGCGCGGCGCACGTCTGCCATCGATGCCACACGTCCGGACATTCCTGCGCCTGCTGACAGGCTGTAGCCGGATTAACAGTGACGTTGCCCGCCGTATTCCTGGCCTTCACCGTGATCCAAAAGACCGCCTTTCCAGCCTGAAACAGGTGGAAGAGGCGCTGGATATGCTTATCTCCAGCCACGGGGAATACTGTCCGCTGCCGCTGACAATGGATGTGCAGGCTGAACTTTTTCCGGAAGTCCTTCATACCCGAACAGTACGCAGGCTAAAACGTCAGGACTTTGCCTTCACCCGAAAAATGCGCCGTGAAGCCCGTCAGGTCGAGCAGTCCTGGTTACTGCGTCAGAACCTGCTGGGACAGGCTGTCACAGAACTGAATTTTCAGTCACCGGAAACCGTCTGCACCTGGTACACCCGGTGGAGCGACGAGTTTGACGCGGCAGAGCTTGCAGCACCGTTCTGGCGCTGGCAGTCGCGATTCACATCGCTGAAGGAACTGGACTGGCTTCGCATCAGCGGTGAGCCGCTGTATGCAGTGATGTACGAAATTCCGTTAATTGTCCGGGAAACACCTGAACATATTCGTGTTGCTGAACGCTGGCAGGTGCCAAATAAGCTGGCTGATCGGAGTGGTGTATGAAGTGGCGCTATTCTCTGCGCTGGAAACTGCCGCACAGGCCCTGCCCAGGTCCACGGGAACTGATTTCCGTTGTCGTGGAGGCTGGGCAGGCGGCACCTGAAGAGGTGATGTCACGCTGGGTGGCTGGCTCAGGTTACGCTGTATGCGTGGATTTTCTCGGCCAGAAACAGATCCAACGCTGGAGCGATGAACGGAAAGCAGCGGTGAGAAGGCGCAACATGCAGGCACGTATTCATCGTGTTGCCCCTTTGTTTGCCGACGAGTTAATCGAGCGTGAACTGGCTGCGCGTCCGGAGTATTTCAATGGCAAGTCCGCCCGATGAATAAGTACAATGCTGTCTGACAACTCAGATGGCCAAATACAAGGAAAGCAGAACTATGAGGTACTGGTTGCTCGTTATCTTAATGAACGTGCTGTTCTGGTTGATCGTGAAGCATGTTGCTCCGGAATGGTATGGTTCCCCTGGTTATTATGCAGGCCAAATTATCTGCACACTAATAGCTGCGGTCATCACATGGCGTGATCCGCCTGACTGGTTAGATGGAATCCTGCTCGGCGTTATAGAATTCGGCGTTCTGATTGCCGGGATTATATTCTTTGTCTGGGGCATCGGGTACAAGCTGGCATTCTGGGGGCAACATGATCCTAATACCATATATGCAAGTGCAAACGATGTTATTTTGCCTAATCTTGCGCTGGGCACGGGCGTCTTGATCGCGGGATGGGTATACATTAGATATTTAAAGCGCTAAGCAGCATAAAGCGTGGATATACCTGGTAAGAAATAGCACCGGCCCGGTATAATCGACGTGGCGCTTGAGGCTTTTTGCCTCATGACGTGAAGGTGGTTTGTTACCGTGTTGTGTGGCAGAAAGCAGAAAGCCCCGTAGTTAATTTTCATTAACCCACGAGGCCCACTGAATGTCTAGTCAACACCAGTATGGCCTCTTACCGTGCAATTTGCAAGGAGGAGTAAACCATGAAACTACCGCGAAACGCCCTGGTCTGGTGCGTATTAATCGTCTGTTTAACGCTCTTGATATTCACATGCCTGACCCGGAACCGCTTATGCGAAGTCCGGCTAAAGGACGGGAACAGGGAGGTCGCGGCAAGCCTGGCTTACGAATCCAACGGTAAGTAGCAACCTGGAGGCGGGGAATACCCCGCCTTTTCAGGGCTGCGTTGGTCTGACATGCCTGAAGCGCCTTTATGAAGGGGTTGCCGGTTCGCCGGTAGCCCCTTTTTCCTGCTTACAGGAAAAAAAAACCGCACGACAGGCGGGCAAAATGCTTTCACCTACCTACAACACGGATTCAATGAATCGCAAGTCACATTAACACCCTTCATTCACCGTAACACCCTGTCATCAGTGTGAAAAAAAGAGCGATTGATTGTGAACATTTGGGTTCTGGTGATAAGTTCGCTCTGTAGCGTAGCCCTCTTTACGGAGGGGTGGAAACAGCAACGGCAGAGTTAAAAGTCCACGAGTCAGTGAGGCTGTCCAAAGGCTCCCCGGGGAAATCCGGCGCTACATCAGGTTGCATAGCACTTAACCCGCCCTCCGGGCGGGTTTTCCTTCCGGAAACGTGCTGTAATACCTTTTATGTGCAATGCGCGGTTTCTACTTTCCTGGTAAATCAGTCGCCCGGTCTGCCAGGTGATACTGCAGTTCATTCCTTATATGATCCAGTGATGTTCGCCTGCTTTTTAAGCAGGCTTTTTTTTGTTGATTATGTATGACATCTGTCATACAGTTGATTGTGTAATGAACAGCAATTTTTCCACTTAACTCAGTGAGGCGAAGCGCAGTCGCGGGTGAGCCAAAGGAGAGCCAGCATGAACTTCACGATAAAATCCCGTAAAACCGGCGAAATTTTCAGTTTTTACGCACCCGACAGTGGTGGCTATGTTCACCTGGAGTCCCCGGGACACTCTGGTAACACAGGTGCTCAGATTTGCTGTGGTGGAGGGTTCATGGGGAGTACGCTTTCCTGTGGCGCTTCTGAGGACGATCTGGCCAGTGTTGCCCGTAAATGGTACCGACAGTTCGTGAGGGAGCGGCGCAAATTCTTAATTATGTCGGGCCAGTATTCTGAGGATAACCCATGAAAAAAGAGATCTCCCGCAACCCCTCTTTCACGCCTTCGCCTAAGCTGCGAGCACATCTGAACTCCCACAGGGAAGGGGTGACTGAAAGGCTGAATAATATCTTTGATCGCTATGCGCATCTGGTTCGGGTCTGTGCCATTCCTCTCGATGACGACGAAACACAGGTTCTGCTTAATGTGCTGAGTGGCTCCGTTGTGGAACCCGCCTTTATTGAATATCTGGCTCAGGAAATTCTGGACTCGGATGATTATCTGGAAGGGATACCCGCAGCTAAATCACTGTACGAAAAGTGTCAGTCAGCGACCTATCCGCAATTGCTGGCCACCGTCGAACGTCTGGAACGATAAGAAAGGCATAACAACACTGGCCCCCTTCGGCTCCTGGCCAGCTGCGCTGTCCAGTCGTCGAGCCACACTCCGCCAGGGCAGCTGCTTCGCACCCGCCGGGCTCCGCCGAACCCGCAAGCGGTTTCGGGCCTGACGGCTAGTGTCTGATGTCTGAGGTCAAAGTCAACGGCAGCGCTTGCTGCGACCGTTCCGGTCGCGCCGCTTTCACCGTGCCGGCGA
>OGYH01002805.1_pt1 | contig 13125 bp, 8 predicted proteins | sample 1576511 | NCBI WGS metagenome assembly OGYH01 (sample SAMEA3541522, study PRJEB24748) | human gut metagenome | biome: human gut; feature: human-associated habitat; material: faeces | place: China | collected 2012 | reverse complement strand
CACCCCGGAGGGGGAGCCCTCCTTCCAGGCGACGGCCCGCGGGCTCCAGACCCTGGCGGCGGCCGGCATGGCGGCCAACCTGACCGCGGTGGTGTCGGCGGGCAGTGTGCGCGGCCTGGACCGTCTGCTGGACTTCGCCCTGTGGTGCGGCAACGTCCACGGTGTGGGCCTGGATCTGGTGCGGCCCCAGGGCCGGGGCGCGGGGGCGGGGCTGTCCCCCTCCCCCCAGGCGCTGGCCGAGGGTTTGAACCGCCTGCTGGCCCGTCACGATCAGCTGGCCCGGCTGGGCCGCCCGGTGCGGCTCAAGGAGCTGGAGCGCCTGCGCCTGCTGCTGCGCACGGGCTGCAGACGGGACTGCTACTGCAACGCCCAGACCGGGCGCTCCCTGGCGGTGACGCCGGACGGCCGGCTGTGGCCCTGCTCCGCCCTGGCCGGGGCGGAGGGGTGCCTCCTGGGTACGCTGGGCGCGGGGACGGCCCTGCCGCAGAGTCCCTGCCCCGGGCTGGAACCGCCGGAGGAATGCGCCCGCTGTCCCGCCTTCGGCCTGTGCGGCGGGGGCTGTCCTGCCGCCCGGCGGGCCGGGCCCTCCCCCCTGGACTGCCAGATGCACCGGAGGATGCTGGAGCACGCCTGCCGGCTGGAGGGGAAATTGGAGTGGTGGAATACGTGGAAAACCGCGTTTCCAGATAGAGAAGAACCAGATGACAAGGAGGAATCGCAATGATACACCATCTGAATCGGGCGGCCGGGCTGTGCCTGACCGCCGCCCTACTGCTCACAGCGGCGGGCTGCGGCCAGCAGACTGTGCCGGAGAGTCCCAGCCCGTCCCCCGTGGTGGAGACCGCTGCGGCAGACAAGAACGACCTGACCGTGGTGCGCAGCATGGAGCTCCAGTATGCCAACAACTTCGCGGTGGACTACTGTGCCAACGGCTGTAAGATCATCACCGACGGCGCGGGACAGAAGTTCCTGTGGGTGCCCGAGGGGGGAGAGGCGCCGGACGACACGGGGGACATGACCGTTCTCCAGGCCCCGCTGACCAAGCTGGGCTGCTTCTCCACCACCCACGCCACCCTGTTTCACGCCATCGGGGCGCTGGACAAGGTGAGTCTGGTGACCACCGACAAGGATAAATGGCATATCGAGCAGGTTGCCCAGCAGATTGAGGACGGCACCACCACCTATGTGGGCAAGAACTCCGCCCCCGACTATGAGCTCATCAGCGCCGCCGCGCCCCAGATCATCCTGATCTCCGCCAACACCATGCACGGCAGCGACGAGGTGCTGGCCAAGCTGGACGAGCTGGGCATCCCCTACATCGCCGACAGCCAGCACCTGGAGAACCACCCCCTGGGCCGCGTGGAGTGGGTCAAGCTGGTGGGCGCCCTGCTGGACATGGAGGAGGAGGCCGACGCCTACTTCGACGAAGAGGTGCAGCGGGTGAATGCCGTGGCCGAGAGCGTGGCCGGGGAGAGTGAGCACCCCACCATCCTCCAGACCTATATCTTCAAGGGTACCGTCTACGTGCGCAATGGCGGCGACTATGTCAACAAGATGCTGGAGCTGGCCGGCGGCACCTATCCCTTTGCGGAGCTGGAGCCCGGCCAGGGCGGCAACACCAAGATGACCGTGGAGAAGTTCTATCAGGGGGCGGTGGACGCCGAGATCTTGATCTATGACAACACCAGCGACGTCAGCGTGTCCACCGTGGCAGACATTCTGGCCAACGGGGACTATCTGGCGGATATGAAGGCCATCCAGGAGGGCAACGTCTGGGGCATCCAGAAGAACTACTGGCAGTCTGCCGACGACGTGGCCACCATGATCGAGGACATTGCCACCATTATCTACCACCCCGAGGACGCGGATCAGCTCCACTACTTCTATAAGCTGCCCGCCGAATAAGCCGCGGAGCCCGGCAGGGGAACGCACGGAAAAGGAGAGAGGCCTATGAGACAACACACGAGAAACGCCGTGGGATTTGTTGTGCTGGCAATACTGATGGCCGCCCTGTTTTACTGGAACATCAATACCGGCTCGGTGCATCTGAGCCTGGAGCGCATGCTCACCCTCCTCCGCTGGGGCAACGACGGCACCACGGAGGGCAATATTCTCTGGAAAATCCGCCTGTCCCGCCTGCTGGGGGCTGCCCTGCTGGGCGGGGCGCTGTCCATCGCGGGCTTCCTGCTCCAGACCTTTTTCAAAAACCCCATCGCCGGCCCCTTTGTGCTGGGCATCTCCTCCGGCTCCCGCCTGTTTGTGGGCTTCTTCCTCCTGGCGGCCACCCCCATTGTGACGGGGGGCTTCTCCCCCTACGTCATCTTCCTGGCGGCCTTCGCCGGGGCACTGGCGGCCATGGCTCTGGTGCTGGCCGTGTCCAGCCGGGTGCAGAACCTAGCCATGCTGCTGGTCATCGGCATGATGATCGGCTATATCTGCGACGCGGGCACCGACTTCATGATCACCTTCGCCGAGAGCAGCCAGCTCCAGAATTTCACCATCTGGACGATGGGCAGCTTCTCCGGCATGACCTGGGCCACCCTGGGGGCCTCCGCCCTGATCACCATCCCCACGGTGGTGCTGGTGTTTCTCCTGTCCAAGCCCCTGGGGGCCTATCTGCTGGGTGAGAACTACGCCAAGAGCATGGGGGTCAACGTCAAGGGCTTCCGTGTGGCCCTGATCCTCCTGTCCAGCATCCTGTCGGCCTGCGTCACCGCCTTTGCCGGCCCCATCTCCTTTGTGGGCATCGCCGTGCCCCACATCACCCGCCTGATCTTCCGCACCTCCCGGCCCATGGTGCTCATACCGGCCACCTTCCTCACGGGAAGCGTGTTCTGCCTGGCCTGCGACCTCATCGCCCGCACGGCCTTTTCCCCCACGGAGCTCACCATCAGCACCGTCACCTCGGTGCTGGGCGCCCCCGTGGTGATCTGGCTGATGATCAAGCGCAGGAGGAATGGCTGATGTATTTTGAGACCCAGAAGCTGTCGGTGGGCTACCATCGCCGGCCCCTCATCGAGGACATCGATATCGGCATCTGGCAGGGGGGCATTCTCTGCCTGATCGGCCCCAATGGCTCCGGCAAATCCACCATCCTGCGCAGCATCACCCGCCATCTGACAAAGCTGGGCGGCGTGGTGGCCATCGGCGGCCGGGATTTGGACGGCATGAGCGACAAGGAGCTGGCCCGCCACGTGTCGGTGGTGCTCACCGACCGCATCGAGCCGGAGCTCATGACCTGCTGGGAGGTGGTGGCCGCCGGGCGCTACCCCTACACAAACCGCTTCGGAAAGCTCTCCAGGGAGGATCAGCGCATCGTGGAGGACTCCATGGCCCGGGTCAACGCTCTGGAGCTGCGGGAGCAGCGGTTTACCGAACTCAGCGACGGCCAGAAGCAGCGGGTGCTGCTGGCCCGGGCCCTGTGCCAGCAGCCGGAGGTGATCGTCCTGGACGAGCCCACCAGCTATCTGGACATCCGCCACAAGATCGAGCTGCTGGACATCCTCCGGGAGATGACCGCCAGCCGGGGGCTGTCCGTGGTGCTCTCCCTCCACGAGGTGGATCTGGCCACCAAGCTGGCCGACGTGGTGGTTCTGGTAAAGGACAACGCCATCTTCCGCTGCGGCGCGCCGGAGGACGTACTGGATGACGACACCATCCGCCAGCTCTACGATATCCACGACGGCAGCTTCAACCTGCTGCTGGGCAGCGTGGAGCTGTGCGGCGCGGCAGGGGAGCCGCGGGTATTCGTGGTGCCCGGAGAAGGCAGAGGGGCCCCCTGCTTCCGGGCCCTGCAAAAGCGGGGGCTCCCCTTTGCCGCCGGGATCCTCCAGCGGTACGACGTGGACTGGGCGGTGGCGGAGACCCTGGCCGCCCGCCGGTATGAGGCGGAGAGCTTTTCCCCTCCCGCGCCGGACACCCTGCGCGCCGCGGTGGCGGCGGCCTGTTCGTCCGCCTGTGTGGTGGACAGCGGGGCCGCCATCGGCCCCTACAACCGGGAGAATCTGGAGCTGCTGCGGGCGGCGGCCGGGGCGGGGGTGCCGGTGCTCACCCTGCGGAGGGAGCGGCTGGAGAGCCTGGAGGCCGCCCGGCCATTTGACACCGTCCGGGCCCTGATGGACGAGGCCGCCCGCCTGGCGGCCGGAAGGGGGGGAGGGGTGTGTCCCTCGTCTGGCGCTGCCTCTGGCGCTATCGCTGGTACTGTCTGACGGCCCTCCTGTTTGTCCTGCTGGAGGCCAACTGTGAACTGCTGCTGCCCACCCTGATGGCGCGGATGATCGACGAGGGGGTGCGCACGGGAGAACTGGACCGCGTTCTGGAGCTGGGGGGCTGGATGGCGGGGGCGGCCCTGGCGGGCATACTGTGCGTGCTGGTGCGCAACTTCTGCTCCGGCACGGCCTCCCAGCGGTTTGGGGCCGAGCTCCGCCGGACGCTGTTTGCCAAATGCCTCCGCCTGACCGAGGGGGGCGTGGATCAGCTAGGGAGCGGCGCCCTGGTCACGCGGATGTCCAGCGACTGTGACCAGCTTTCCAGATCGGTGAACTCCGCCCTGCGCATTGGTGTCAAGGCCCCCGCCCTGTGCGTGGGCAGCGTGGTCTATGCCATGGGGCTGGACATGGGGCTGAGCTGGATTGTGCTGGCGGTGGTGTTGGGGGTGACGGCCCTCATCACGGCCTATCTGGCGGAGAGCGGCCGGCGCTTCCGCCGGGTGCGGGAGGCCATGGACCGGGTCAACACCACCGTGGAGGAATTTCTGCGCGGCATCCGCCTGATCCGGGCCCTGGGGCGGGAGGAGTGGGAAAATCGCCGCTTTCAGGCGTCCAACGGAGAGCTGGAGGAGGCCGGCATCCGGCTTCAGCTCCTGTCGGCCTGGTTCGCCCCCCTGGTCACCCTCACTGTCAATCTGGGCATCGCGGCGGTGCTGTGGGCGGCGGGGCGTGGTGGGGCAGAGGCGGGCACGGTGTCCGCCCTCGTCACCTATATGACCCAGATGCTCACCTCCCTGATGACTCTCGTTGACGTGTTCAAGCTGCTCATCCGGGCCAGAACCTCCGTCCGGCGGGTGGAGGAGGTGCTGGCTCTCCCGGAGGAGGGAACCCTGGAGGGGCCGGAGGAGGCAGGCGTGGAGGAGCCGGTGCTGGAGCTGCGCCATGTGACCTTCGCCTACCCCGGGGGAAGCGGCGTGCCCGCCCTGCAGGACATCTCCTTCACACTGCGGCGGGGGGAGCGGCTGGCGGTGGTGGGTCCCACCGGCGCGGGCAAGACCACCCTGGCCTGGCTGTGCGCCCGGCTCTATGAGCCCCAGAAGGGAGAGCTGTACCTGGGCGGGCGGCCCATGAGCCGCCTTCCCCTGGGGCGGGTGCGGCGGCAGGTGGTGGTGGCCGCCCAGCGGAGCGCCCTCTTTTCCGGCACTATCCGGGAAAATCTATTCATGGGGAACCGGGGCGCGGGGGAGGCACAGCTCTGTGCCGCCCTGGAGACTGCTCAGGCCGCCGACTTCGTGGCGGAGGCCGGCGGCCTGGATGCCGTGCTAGTTCAGGGGGGCGTCAACCTCTCCGGGGGACAGCGGCAGCGGCTCTCTCTGGCCCGGGCTCTAGTGCGGGGAGGCGCGGTGCTGGTGCTGGATGACTGTACCAGCGCCCTGGACCCGGCCACTGAGCGAAGGGTGCTGGATGGATTGGAGCGGCGGCCGGGGCAGGCGGTGCTCCACATCACTCAGAAGGTGCGCGCGGCCCGCACGGCAGATCGGATCCTGGTGCTGGAGGAGGGGCGGCAGGTGGGTCTGGGCACTCACCGGAGCCTGCTGGACACCTGCCCCACCTATCGGGAAATCTGGGCCTCTCAGGCCCCGGAAGAGGAGGGAGAAGATGGCACACGGTGAAGCGTCCGGCGGCCCTGTGCTGCCTCCCCAGCGGCGGAGCCTCCAGCAGCGCTTCGGCCCCCACGCCAGGGCCAGGGACGGGCGGGGCACCGTGCGGCGGCTCCTGGCCCTCTACGCCCGCTGGGGCAGGGAGCTGCTGCTGGTGGTGTGCCTTACCCTGCTCTCCACCGGGGCGGCCCTGGCGGTACCCTATCTGCTGGGACGGGCGGTGGACTGCTTTCTGCCTTGGGGCGGCGTGGAGCGTGCCGCTCTGTCAGTGCTGCTGCCCACTCTGGCAGGGGCCGCGGCGGCACAGTGGCTCGGCAACTGGGGCCGACGCCGCTGGATGGAGATCCTCTCCCAGCGGATGGTGGCCCGCATCCGGAGGGAGTGCTTTGCCAAGCTGGGGCGGCTGCCCCTGTCCTACTTTGACCGCCACCCCCATGGGGATACCATGAACCGCCTGGTCAGCGATGCCGACAACGTCAGCACCGTGGCGGCTGAGACGGTGACTCAGCTCCTGTCCAGCCTGCTGATGGTGGCGGGGGCGTTGGCCATCATGGCGGCCCTCAGCCCGCTGCTCACCCTGACGGCCCTGGCAACTGTGCCGGTGATCGTCCTGTGCACCCGCCTGATCTCCCGGCGGAGCAGGACGCTCTACCGCCGGCAGGCCGACGAGCTGGGCCGCCTGAGCGGCCTGGTGCAGGAGTCCCTCTCCAACAGCCGCACGGTGAAGCTCTACCATCAGCAGGAAGAGCTGTTGGCGCGCTTTGACCAGATGAACGGGGCGCTGTGCGCCACATCGGTGAAGGCGCAGATCTGCGCCGGCCTGCTCAGCCCGCTGGTGAACATGGTCAACAACCTGGGCTTTGCCCTGATCGCCTGCGCCGGGGGCGTGCTGGCCCTCCGCGGCGCGGTGAGCGTTGGGCTGGTGGTCAGCTTCCTGGGCTACTCCCGGCAGTTGGGGCGGCCCCTGAACAGCATTGCCGCCCTCTTTTCCAGCATCCAGCAGGCCGTCGCTGGGGCCGAGCGGCTCTTTGAGATTTTGGACGAGCCGGAGCTGCCCCCCGATGTCCCGGGTGCAGTCTCACCCCGGACGGTGCGGGGAGAGGTGTCCTTTGCGGATGTGTCCTTCTCCTATGAGCCGGACAGGCCGGTGCTGGAGCATGTGAGCTTCCGCGTCAGGGCAGGGGAGGTGGCCGCATTTGTGGGGGAGACCGGCGCGGGCAAGACCACCCTGGTCAACCTGCTGATCCGGGCCTATGAGCCGACGGCGGGGGAGATCCGGCTGGACGGCGTGCCCCTCGGTCGGTACAGCCGGGAAGGACTGAGCCGGTGCTTCTCCGTGGTGCTCCAGGAGACCGTCTTTTTCCGCGGCACGGTGCTGGACAATCTGCGCTATGCCCGCCCGGAGGCCACGGAGGCGGAGGTTGTCCATGCGGCAAAACTGGCCCATGCCCACGGTTTCATCCAGCGCCTGCCCCAGGGGTACCAAACCCTCATGTCGGGGGCGGCCGGGGAATTCAGCCAAGGGCAGTACCAGCTTTTGGCCATGGCCCGGGCCCTGGTGAGCCGGGCGCCTATCCTCATCCTGGACGAGGCCACCAGCAGTGTGGATACTACCACGGAGCAGCGGCTCCAGCAGGCCACCCTCCGCCTGCTGGAGGGCCGCACCTGCTTCCTGATCGCCCACCGTCCCTCCACCATCCGCCGGGCCGACCGCATCTTTGTGGTGGGGGAGCGGGGGATCGTGGAGTCCGGCACATATGATGAACTGATGAAAAAGCGAGGAGTTTATTGGAGTGTGCTTCAATGAATCAGTCGTTTTGAATGTAATTTATGACCAGCAGGCCATTGTTATTTTGACCTTGCGCCTCCGTTGGGGTGTTTTGTCTTATAGTGACGAATTTCTGATAACGTGTTGCTACTTTGACCCATGACTTGACCCAGAACGGGAAAAATCCCAGCGGAGCAGGCAGCATACGACCTCCGGGATTTGGTAGTTTTCTGGAACGAAAAGGGTCGGAAAGCACTTGAAATCAAAGGATTGAACTGCCGGTAGCAGCTCATAACCCGGAGGTCGGTGGTTCAAATTCATCCCCCGCAACCATGAAAAACCCTGGAACTTCAAGGCTTAATAGTGATAAGGTACTATTTAGCTTTGCGAGGGGGCAGAGAACGGTGTGACCGTAATGGTCACGCCGTTTTTCTGCGTCCAGAGGTAGATTTCGCAACAACAGGCTCGGAAATCACAGGAATCTCTACATCATCCACGAAGTTGAAATAGATTTTTACCTTCTGTACCCGCTTGCCGCTGGATTTGTCCGGTGCAAACACCTCAATCTTCTTGATATACTCATTGACTATCGTAGGGGTCAATTCCGGCACATCCACATACTTCTGGGTCAGGGTGACAAAGGCATCTACATCTGCACTCATGGTTTCCTGTGTTTCCAGCCATTCTTCCGTCACTTCAATTTCGAGTTTTAACCGTTCCTGTTCTGTCTCGTAATCGGCGGTCATTTTCTTATACCGCTCCTTACTCAGATCGCCCAGGACAAAATCCTCATAAAGTCGGGACAGAAGAACATCCAAGTCAGCCAGCCGTTTCTTGGCCTGCTCCACTCGCTTCCGATCCTCACGGATGTTGCGTTCCTGATCGGAACGGCGGCATTGCAGCCATTCTTCCTGAAAGCCTTCCACATCCTGCCGGATATAGGTATTGACCGCACGGATGCGCTCCAACACCAGTTCCCGCAGTACATCTTCACGGATATAGTGGGCAGAACAGGTGCCTCGACCACTTTTGTAGCTGGAGCATACATAATGGTCTTGCTTGCCGTCAAAGCTTTTGCAGGTAGCAAAGTGCAGCTTATTCCCGCAATCAGGACAGAACAGAAGCCCAGAGAACAATCCCTGCCGTTCCGCTTTTGTGGGACGGCGTTTGTTTTTTCGCAACTCCTGCACCCTGTCCCACTGAGCCTGAGAAACGATTGCTTCCTGCGTATCAGGGAAGATACACATATCTTCGATTGCATTGGGAATCCGTTTTTTCAGCTTGTAGGACTTGGAATAGGTCTTGAAATTGCAGGTACAGCCGGTGTACTCCATCCGTTCCAGAATACCCGCAACCGATTGACCAATCCAATGGTAAGGGCGCTCCGGCATTTTCTTACGCTTTTTCGGGTCAGGATGGTTTTCCGACTGTTTGGCATACAGCGCCTTGGTAGTCAACACCTTATCCTTCTCCAGTATACGGGCAATCTGTTCCGGCCCCTTGCCGTCAATGGCCAAGTCAAAGATGCGCTTGACTACTGGGGCAGCATCCTCGTCAATGATCCAATGGTCTTTATCGGCAGGGTCAGTGCGATAACCATAGGGCGGTTTTCCCAGATGCTTTCCGCTGGTGCCTTTCTGCCGGAATACGACTCGGACTTTTTTGCTGGTGTCCCGTGGATACCATTCGTTGAACAAATTACGGATAGCGGCAAAACCATCGCTGTCGCCCTGTTCACTGTCCACACCATCGTTGACGGCGATAAACCGCACATCGTAGCTGGGGAAAATGATGTCCGTGTATTGCCCAACAGTCAGGTAATCTCGGCCAAATCTACTAAGATCCTTGACCAGCCAGCAACCGACAAGCCCCTGCTTAACCAGTGCAAAGCCTTCCTGCACGCCGGGGCGGTCAAAATTGGTTCCCGTATATCCGTCATCCACCAGAATTTTCAGGTTGGTGTAGCCATGCTCGGCTGCGTACCGGGTTAAAAACTCTTTTTGATTCTGTATCGAATTTGATTCTCCATCCAGTGCATCCTCATTGCTGAGGCGGCAGTACAGGATGGTGATTTTCTGCTGATCCAACATAGCGTCCTCCTTTACGGTTGGGTCAGCTGACAGAATCGGTGTGCATGATGATATTGTAGCATGAATTTGAGTCTGTGTCATGAACAAAGCGCCTCCTTATCCAAGAAAATGAGCCGTTTTACCTTGTGGGTAAGCGGCTCATTTCCGTCACATACAGTCTCCAGCAAATACCAGGTATTTCCGATTTTTCGTTCTACCGTACCTGTAAAAGGGTTCATTCGGTTTTCCCAGCGTTTCCGGCATTCTTCCAGAAAATCTATCGGCGGTTCGAAAATCGGGTCAAAGCAGGATTCAATGTCGATATAGCCATAGTCGGGTTCGCTCATAAAATCTCTGTGTTTTCTCATGCAGTTTCCTCCATCAATTAAAGTTCCATATCCTGCGACTTGCGGCGAGCAGGTTGATCGTGCTGCCTTGTTTGTCGGGTTCGGGTCAAAATGGCGTCAAGAAAAGCCCGCACCTTTTCGGGTGCGAACTTGACAGCTTCCAGATAAGGCCGTGCCTGTTCTTTCAACGACTCATATCGCTGTTTCCAGACAGCGGCACTTTTTTGTGCGCTTTGCAGTTTTTCTTCCAAACGGCTGTTTTCCGCCTTGGCAAGAATCCCGTTGACCGCATAATCCTTGAGTGTGCTGCACTCGGATGGGGTCAGAGTGATATTGCCGGTGATCGTCTTTCTCCCCATGGAGCGGATTTCCTGTACCGTCAGGGCGGCAGTGCGCTGTTCTTTGGCCTGCCTTTGCAGGGATTGCAGTTCCTTCTGTTTTTTCTCAACGGCAGCCTGTGTGGTGTCCAGTGCCTGCTCTGTCTGAGCGATTTGAGCGGTCATAGCCTCCAGACGCTGCTGCTCCTGTGCCACCTTGAACTGGGTCACAGTCAGATGTTCCTCGGTACTGCCACGCTCTCCACGCTCCAGATCGGTATATCCGGCAACTCGCATGAAATGAAAAAAGTCATCCTGCAACACACTGTAGGATGACCTCAAAATCTTTTTTCCTCTTGCGTTCAACATTGGATTACCGTCCTCGTCAAGCACCGGCTTAGACTCCCATTTCTTACTGCGGCTGACCTGTGTGATGACCTCCTTAACGGTTCCCCGGAGGGCTTCATCCTTGCATCGCTTCGACCAAAGGATCTGCTTTTCCACCACCGGGATATAAACCACATGAAGGTGGTAGTGGTACACATCTTCGCCCAAAGCTTCGGACATTGCTCGGTTGCGCTCATCGGCGTGCATCACAGCGGAGAGGATATACTGCTCACCACCTACGATCTCCGTAGCAGCTTTGTAGGCATCGGCATAAAACTGTTTCGCAAATTCATAGCCGCCATGATTGTAGAAATAAGCGGAATTCACATCAAATACCAACTCACCGTATTTGACGGCATCCGGTTTCAGACCTCTGGTGGAGATCACGCCGTCTTGTTCCATCTGCTCAAACATTTTTACATAATCGTCCGTGGGTGCTTTGAAATGGACGTTCAGAGAAGTGCGTTCCGGCACGATGTCCTGATTGCTGTAGCTGTCCTTTTCACGCTCATTGTGTTCCTGTACCTTCGCCACATCAGCCGGTGTTTCCAAGTCCTGATTTCTGGCTACGGTACGGTCTATTCCATCATTTCTTGCCATAGAATTTTTGTCCTTTCTTTGAGATTTGCAGACAGCGGAGAACTACGGAGAGGCACTTTTTCAAAGTGTAATAACCCACTATGACACTTTCATCCATACTGGCTGCAAAGTGCCGTGGGCTCTCCGAGGGCTCTCCCGAGGGGGAATGCGGTCACTGCGGTGACCTCTGCTGACCAAGGCGAAAATGTCTGCGCCTTTTCCCATGGTCAGCCCGTCTGCATGAAGCTGTTCTGTGTCAACTTCCTCTTGCAGCCGGTGTCCACAGACACTTTTTCAAAAGCCTGTGGACATAGAAACAGCCCGAACGAGAGGATGTGTGCTGTTTCTATAACAAGCGTTTCACGCTCTTTTGCTGCGTACATACGTACCAGCAATGGGATTTACTCGACCTGCCGCCATTCCTCCGGAATGTCCTCCGGTACGTACGTACACGGCGAATCTCCGTAAAACCCATTTATATGAGGTCGTGCAATGGCTTCCACTCCCATGAATCCCCAAACCCGCCGTCCGGCAGAGTTGGTGATATTGTTGCAATGTTCCAGATTAAATTTCTTGGCATTGGCAATCATGGCGTCGCTGAAGCTGCGGGCTTTCAGCGGTGCAAGGGAATTTTCTTCGCACCACATCCGGTAGATTTCATAGAAATCCTTGGAACTGATGGACGCATCCGCTTTACGCTGGATGTATCCCTCGGAATCCATGAAATCAAAGATATTGTTGTTGTCACGCTTGACCGCTTCCCGGTTTTCCCGGATACGCTCACTCTCCGTAAACTTAAAGTTGTTGGCAACAAGCCGCTGTAAGCCTTCAAATGCCCACAGGAAGATACCCTCGGCTTCAGCTTTCATCTTCTCTGCAAGATCAGGATCGTCAGCTCTGTCCACCTGCTTTTCCTTGGTGGTCAGCACAAGCTGTCTGCGATAAAATCCGTCGCTGCGGTCATACAAGGCTTGCAGATCACCGTTGCTGAATGCCAGCAATCGGGCGAACATCCAGCCCTGATAACTCTGCTTGCCTTTACGTTCCAAATCCATCTTGCCTTGTGCTGTCACGATGGATTTTACATAGTTGGTCTGGCGCAGAGCTTCCATCCGCATATCATCATCCACGCACAGGAGAATGTGTTCCAAATCGGCACGGGCGAAGCGGTTTTCAGAAATCTTGCCGATGCTGCCGTCTTTCATATTCGTACCGAATATAGCGGACAGCACCGCACCAATTTGGGATTTGCCCTCGCCGCCGTTGCCTTTAATCACCATCATGCGCTGCCCCTTGTTGGAAGGAATCAGACAGTAGCCGAAAAACTCCTGCAAAGTGGGGATGTCCTCCGCATGGAGCAGCCCATCCAGAAATTTTAGCCAGGTCACAGGTGTAGGTGCATGAGGATTGTAAACAACAGGCAGACGGTTTCGCACGATAGCCGGTCTGCCCTCGGTAAATGTGCCGTTCAATAGCAGCGTACCGTTGGACAAATGAATCCGATCCTGCTCCGGTGGAAAGTCCGGCACTTGTGCTTCCAGTTTCAGCACTTCCAGAATGTTGGTGATCTTCCGGGGGATGTTGTTCACGGCACAGAATTTCAGCTTGTCGTAAATCTCCCCACGGAGCGGAAGATCGTCCGTCACTCGACCATCGGGCGTAAAAAAAGCTCCGTTTGCGAAGATGATTCTGCGCTCATGCAGAAATTCTTCACAAAACAGAGCTTCGTTGATGTTCTGCCCATCAAACCAGACAGGCAAATTCATATCAGGCGTTTTCCGGTTCTTCG
>OGYH01002803.1_pt1 | contig 13129 bp, 10 predicted proteins | sample 1576511 | NCBI WGS metagenome assembly OGYH01 (sample SAMEA3541522, study PRJEB24748) | human gut metagenome | biome: human gut; feature: human-associated habitat; material: faeces | place: China | collected 2012 | reverse complement strand
GGATCGTGGACGAGTCCAAGGTTGTGGACACCATCGGCAAGTTCCCGCTGCCGGTTGAGGTGATTCCGTTCGGCGCAGGCCAGGTCGTCAAGAAGTTCGAATCCCGCGGCTACAAGCCGGTGCTTCGCCTCGACGCCGAAGGCCAGCCGGTGCGCACCGACGAGAACAACTACGTGGTCGATCTGCACCTCGAATGCATCGAACACCCGGAGGCTCTGGCCGACGATCTCATCAACACCGTTGGCGTGGTGGAGCATGGCCTGTTCCTGCACATGGTGGACCAGGTCATCGTGGGCGATCCCAACGGTCCGCGCGTGCTCACCAACTCCAACAAGTGAGTTTGAAGTAGCGTAAGTTCCGCATTTTCCGCGGATTTTCGCGAACCTACACGAAACCATATGAGGCTGTGCGTTCAACTTCGAGCGCACAGCCTTCTTTTTGCATCTATTGATTTTCGATTCTCGTACTTTTCGTTTATTTCTTTGCAATATGCAAAAATCCCGCATACCTCAAGAAGACATACGGGATTTTGTTTAAGCGACGCTTCAACCGCGCCTGAAGACTACTTGCGCTGGTGGCGAGTCTTACGAAGCAGTTTGCGGTGCTTCTTCTTGCTCATGCGCTTGCGGCGCTTCTTGATGACCGAGCCCATCTCAGCCTCCGTTCCTTAAACTCAAAGGGTAAAAGTTTGCAACTTGCCCAATACTACACTGCTTCGGGGACTAACGCACACAACCGCATTTATATGGTGGAAGCACGCACCTTTTTATCGGAAGATCAGGCAAACGCAGTCCGCATGGTCCACGGCTGAATCTTACGTGAATCATGCATGAATCATAGGATCGCACAACCAGCCGTAGGCAGTATCACAGCGGGAACTGCTGGTAGAAGCGCTGCACCGAATCCTTGGCTCCCGTGGCTTGGAACACCACGGTATCGTTGCGCCAGACCGCGATGGCCTTGGTTTCGTCGTCCGGATCGGTTTTGGCGCTATAGGCGCCGGTCGCTTCACCGGAAACCTTCACATTGCCGCCGCCCAGCTCCTTGCCGGTCATGGCACCGGTCAGATTGTCATACTGACTTTGCGCATCATCAGACTGAGACCATTGCGCCACTTTCAAGGTGATATCCTGACCGTCCTTGCCCGTGGAATACGTCAACGTGTACTCCTCGACCGGGGAAGCGCCGCTCCACGAAGTGCTGGCATCGGCCTTGGTGCGCGCGAAATTCAACACGGAATCAGGCATGGCCTTCAACAGTTCGCTGGCGTCATCCGGCAACGCCACAGCGTCAATGGACGGCGTGGTCGGCTCAGAGGCATCCTGCGACGCGCCCTGCGAGGTGGTGGTGCCCTGAGTGGACGCTTCATCGCCCTTGTTCAGAGCCCAGCCGGGCCAGATGAAAGCGGACACCAAGGCGAGCACGACCACCAAAGCGGCGGCAATGACAGCCACGATCAGTTTGCCATGAGAAGAGGAAGTTTGCGTAGTAGACATGGCTGTTATTCTTTCATATCCGTGAGACGCTCGAATCCAGAAACCGTGATCTCGCCATCATCCCGCACCAGCACCCCCTTAATATCTCCGAAAACGATTGTCCCAAAATATCCGTATTGTCGGCGATATGGCAAAGACGTCCTCGCAATTTGTATGTTCCGAATGCGGCTGGAGCGGGCCGAAATGGCTGGGCCGCTGCCCTGAATGCGGCCAGTGGGGCACCATCGAGGAATTCCATGAAGCGCGCCCCTCCGCATCGTCACGCACCGCCGCTCCCGGACGCACATCGCGCACGCTATCGCATGCAGTGCCCGATTCCGCGGCGAAACCGATCACGGAAATCAGTACGGAAAACATTTCCAGAATCGACACTGGGTTCACGGAATTCAACCGCGTACTTGGCGGCGGCATCGTTCCCGGTTCCGTCACGCTTATCGCGGGCGAACCGGGTATCGGCAAATCAACGCTGCTGCTGGAGACCGCAGGCAATGTTGCCCGTCTTTCCGCAGCACAGCCCGAACGCAACACGGTGCTCTATATTTCCGGTGAGGAATCGCAGGCGCAGGTGCGCATGAGGGCCTCGCGCATCGGCGCGGTCGAACCGAATCTGCTTCTGGCCGCCACCACCGACCTGTCAACCGTGCTGGGGCTTATCGAACAATGCAAGCCTGCGCTGGCCATCGTCGATTCCGCGCAAACCATCGTCTCGCAGGAAGTCGATGGCATCTCCGGAGGCTCGACTCAGGTGCGCGAAGTGGCGAGCGCGCTGATCGACACCGCCAAAACGCTTGATATTCCGGTATTGTTGGTCGGTCATGTCACCAAAGACGGGTCGATTGCCGGCCCGCGCACGTTGGAACATTTGGTTGATGTGGTCTGCCAGTTCGAAGGCGACACCGAAACCGCATTGCGTATGCTGCGCGCGGTGAAAAACCGTTTCGGCCCTACTGATGAGGTCGGCTGTTTCGATATGAGCGGCGAAGGCATCGAAGAGGTGACGGACCCGTCCGGACTGTTTCTTTCCTCGTCCAATTCCGCAGATCCCTCTCCGGTGGAGGGCACGTGCGTGACCTTCACGTTGGACGGTCATCGCAGTCTTCCCATCGAAGTGCAGTCGCTGGTCACCAAATCCGTACTGCCAACGCCACGACGTGCCGCGAACGGCGTCGACGCCAACCGCATCGCCATGCTGGTGGCAGTGCTATACAGGCATGGCAACGTCAATCTTTTGGCGAACGATCTGTATATTTCCACCATCGCCGGAGGCCAGGCGCGCGAGCCCGGATGCGATCTGGCGATCGTCGGCGCATTGGCGAGCGCCTCGAAATCGAAGGCGATCAGCCGCACCACATGTGCGATTGGCGAAATTTCGTTGACCGGGCAGGTGCGTCCGGTGCCGCGATTGGAATACCGATTGCGCGAAGCCGCCCGTCTTGGTTTCACCACCGCTGTAGTGCCGACATTACGTAGAGAAATCGCAATTCCCGGATTGTCGATCGTTCAGGTCGACACATTGCAGGATGCGCTTGGCGCCATGTTGCGATAATACACACCCTACATACTGTTTTCGCATGTATGCACGCGAAGCATATACATTATGTTATTTTTTTAACCTATACAAGTGGGGCTCTTACGTAGATGCTTACGTAAGAGCCCCACTATTTTTGAATACTGATACGTTTTTACTGGAAATATCAGCATTCATTAATCACTGTCATTATCGTGATTATTATTGCGATCATCGTTGTGATTAGCATCAGGCAGTAATTCGCTTGGTTTCCTCGACATTGCGCTTCAGCTCGTCGATCAGATCCTGTGCGGAATCGAATTTGATTTGAGGACGCAGGAATCCTACGAATTCCACACGTACCTGGTGATCGTATAAATCAAGCCAATCGTCGGTGACGGCATAGGCTTCGACCACGCGATCGTTCATGCCGGTCACCTCGTTGAAGGTCGGCTTGGTGCCGATGGAAATCGCAGCAGGCCAACGATACGGCGAATGATCGGCAAGTCGCGCGTCCACGGCAGAGGAATCGAACTGCTGCGAAACACCTTCGGAAGCGCCCTGCGCATCATCGTCCGCCGTCTTCGCGCCCAAGTCCACAAGCCAACCGGCGTATACGCCGTCGACCGGCAGATAGCCTGCCACATTCTCGCTCAGATTCGCCGTGGGGAAGCCGATGGTGCGTCCACGTTCCTCGCCATGCACCACGGCGCCTTCCACGGCATGCGGATGTCCCAGAATCGCGTCGGCGTCTTTGATGCGCCCCTGGCCCAGCAGGTAGCGCACATTCGTGGAGCTCCACACGCGCACGGCCTTCGCCTGGTTTTTCTTGCTCCATGCGCGACGTTCCGCCTTGGACGCGCCTTCCAGCGGATCGGCCGGCTCACCATGGTCGGTGGGCATAACCGGCTTCGCATTGGCTGGCACGCGGGTTTCGCCCGGTCCACGATCGTCGACCACGTCAAGCTGGAACACGCCGGTGGCGAGCGCCAGATTCTCGATGGCCTTCACATCGCCGGCACGGTTCGCACCCATGGCCGCATCGGATCCGAGCACTAGCGCGCGCATGCCCAGCTTGCCCACCATTTGTCCGAGGAAGAATCGGTACGATTTCGCCGCGAACGCCAGCGTGTAACGCACGATGAGCGTGTAATCCACGCCCAGCTTGTTGATGGCGCGCAGACGCTCCTGCATGCTGGTGAGCGCCTGCGCGTCGATCATGCCCGCCGGCGGCTCCTGGCCACCGTTTTGCGCCGCGTAGCCGTGCACGAGCGCTGGGCGTGGATCGAACAGCACCACCACGGAGAAGGACTGTTCCTTCTTGGCGAGTTCCACCACGCGGCGAATCACCGCCTGATGGCCCTGATGCATGCCATCGAACGAACCGATGGTCACCACGGATTTCTTATCGTTGCTCAGCGTAGGCCAATCCACCATGCCGCTGGCATCAGGCGTGAGCGTGATTGTCTTCATCATGTCCTTCTTGTGTATGAATTCGTATCTGTAGTCTGATTGGATGGTTCAGTTGAATACCGCGACCGGTTTAGCCTCACCGCGTTTCGCACGTTCGAGGATGGCGACCAAATCGTTGGTTTCCTCAACGTACGCCGCCGTGGTCGTACGTATGTCATGCGCGATTCTGCGTCCGAAACGCAAGTCGGCCGCTTCCTGATCGCTCACGGCCAGCATATTCATGGAAGCCGCAGCGCTGGCCACGGGATCGAGCGCATGATCGAGCGCATGATCTGCATCGTCAAGCACTGCACGATTGCGCGTCACTTCCATGCCTTCACGATTGGTGAATGTTTTGGATTCAGCGTGGGCGCTCATGACGTTGGGCATATTCACTGAGAATCTGCCGACACGTGTGCGTCGCAGCATCGTCAGATGGCCTCCCAACCCGAGTTCCTCGCCCAGATCGCGTGCGAGCGCGCGAATGTAGGTACCTGCGGAACAGGTCACGGTCACGTCGAGTTCCATAACGGGCTGCATATCTTCATGCGGTGCAGTGTCGGCAATCCATCCATCTCCTGCCCTCTCGGCCACGACTGCGCCAGCAAGTTCCGTGCCGGCACGATCGCTATGCGTGTAGCCGTAACGCGCCTGCCGCACGTTGAACTCTTCGATGGTCACAGGACGTGCCTTAAGCTCCACATCCTTGCCTTCGCGCGCCAGATCATAGGCACGCTGGCCATTGACCTTAATGGCGGAGTAGACGTTCGGTACCTGTTCGATGCGCCCGGTGAACCGTTCTGTGATCAGCTGTTCCACGGCTTGACGCGAAGGAAAGTTCACTGCCCGCTCCCCCGCCGGCAACAGCTCGCCTTCGGCATCGTCCGTAGTGGTGCGCTGTCCAAGGCGAATGGTGGCCTCGTACGTTTTGTTATGGTCGACAATGTAGTTGAGCAGTCGCGTGGCATTGCCGAAACCCACCACCAGCACGCCGGTGGCCATCGGGTCGAGCGTGCCAGCATGGCCGACACGCTTCATATGCAGGGCGCCGCGCACGGCCGCGACCACGTCATGGCTGGTGACCCCCTGCGGCTTGTCGATGACCAGCAGGCCGGAATGTTCAGGCTTCTTCGTCATCATCCCAATCTTCGACTTCGACGTCATCATCGTCGAAATCATCGTCGTCATCCTCTTCCGGATGCTTGTACGGATCGGCTTCGCCCGCATACTGGGCGGTTTCACGAGCCTTGGCGAGTTCTTCGTCACGCTTGCGCGCGATGGCGAGAATGTCTTCGATCTCATGCGCCTCGCCCGGCACCTCGTCGAATACGAATTCGAGCTGCGGGGTCAAACGCAGACCGGCCTTGGTGCCCACGAGGGAACGCAGACGACCCTTGGCTTGGTTCAGTGCCTGCTGTGCACGGCGGCGTTCGCCCTGCTCATGGCCTTCACGGCCAAGCTGGGTCCAATAGACTTTGGCGATCTGCAGATCGTTGGTCACACGCACTTCGGTGATGGTCACGTTTGTGAGACGCTTATCGTGCAATTGCGCCTCCATGGAGGATGCGATCACACGTTGGATCAACGCCGCGATGCGTGCGGCGCGAGGATTGGTTCCTGCCATTGTTGTCCTTTAATCAGGTAAGTTCTGTTGTATTACGGAACGCCCGCAGCCGTATGTCAGCTGTGGGCGTTCCTTTCTTGTTATCGATTGCTGGTTCGAATCAATCGACTACTTGCGTTCGATTTCCTGCATTTCGAAGGTCTCGATGATATCGCCAAGCTCGATGTCGTTGAACGAACCGAGGTTGATACCCGCTTCGTAGCCTTCCTTGACGGAGTTGACATCGTCCTTGAAGCGACGCAGCGAGGAGATTTCGAGATCATTGACGGTGGCGATGCCGTTGCGCAGAATACGGCACTTCGTACCGCGCTTGACTTCGCCGTCCTGCACCATAACACCTGCGATATTGCCGAACTTGGAAGAACGGAAGATCTCGCGGATCTCGGAGTGGGACGTGACGACCTCTTCGAATTCCGGCTTGAGCATGCCCTTGAGGGATGCTTCGATGTCTTCGATGGCCTTGTAGATGATCGAGTAGTACTTGATTTCCACGCCTTCGCGTTCGGCCATATCCGCCACCTGACGGTTCGGACGAACGTTGAAGCCGATGATGACGGCCTTGTCGACGGTAGCCAAGTTGACATCGTTCTGGGTGATGGCACCGACACCGCGGTGGATCACCTGGATGCCGACCTCGTCAGACACCTCGATCTTCATCAAGGAATCTTCCAGCGCCTCGACGGAACCGGAGGAATCGCCCTTGATGACGATGTTGAGCATGTCGACCTCAGCCTTGGCGAACTGCTCCTTGAGGCTTTCGAGCGACACGACCTTACGACGCTTGGCCAGCTGGGCCGCACGCTCGGTGGCCTGACGCTTTTCGGCGATCTGACGTGCGGTACGGTCATCGGAGGCCACCAGGAACAGATCGCCTGCTGTCGGCACGGAGGTCAAACCAAGCACCTGCACCGGAGTGGACGGCGTGGCTTCCTTCATATGGGTGCCGTTTTCGTCGAGCATGGCGCGGACACGGCCATACGACGTTCCCGCGACGATGGAATCGCCGATGTGCAGAGTACCGGACTGAACGAGCACGGTTGCCACGGCACCGCGACCCTTGTCGAGTCGGGCTTCCACGGTGGCACCGCGAGCGTCCATATCCGGGTTGGCACGCAGATCAAGTTCGGCGTCCGCGGTCAGCAGCACGGCTTCCAGCAGCTTGTCGACATTGGTGCCCTGCTTGGCGGAAATGTCGACGAACATGGTGTTGCCACCGTACTCTTCCGGAACGAGGCCGTACTCGGTGAGCTGGCCACGGACCTTGTCTGGGTTCGCGCCCGGCTTATCAATCTTGTTGACGGCCACCACGATCGGCACGTTGGCCGCCTGAGCGTGGTTGATGGCTTCCACGGTCTGCGGCATCACGCCGTCATCGGCCGCGACCACAAGGATCGCAACGTCGGTGAGTTCGGCGCCACGGGCACGCATGGCGGTGAAGGCTTCGTGGCCCGGGGTATCGAGGAACGTGATCTTACGCGGTTCGCCTTCGAGATCGACGGTCACCTGGTATGCACCGATACGCTGGGTAATGCCGCCGGCCTCACGTGCGATGACGTTGGTACGACGGATGGTGTCAAGCAGTCGGGTCTTACCATGATCGACATGGCCCATCACGGTGACGACCGGCGGACGCGGCTTCAGATCTTCATCTTCCTGAAGTTCTTCTTCGTCCAGATCGATGTCGAACTGCTGCAGCAGTTCCTTGTCTTCCTCTTCGGCGGACACGATCTTGATGTCCCAGCCGATTTCCTCACCGAGGATCTGGAAGGTGGATTCGTCCAAGGACTGGGTTGCCGTGGCCATCTCACCAAGGTGGAACAGTACGGTGACCAGTGCCGCCGGATTGACGTTGATCTTCTCGGCCAGATCGGCAAGGGATGCGCCCTGACGCAGACGAACGGTCTGACCGTTGCCGGTAGGAATACGCACGCCGCCGATGACCGGGGCCTTCATCTCCTGGAATTCCTGACGCTTTGCCAGACGGTTCTTACGAGCCTTCGAGGACTTGCCGCCCTGACGACCGAACGCGCCTGCGGCACCGCCACGACCGCGACCGCCGCCGCGTGCCGGACCGTTGCTCGGAGCGCTGTTGCCGCCCTGGAAGCCGCCACCATTGGTATTGGCGCCGCCACCGAAACGGTTGCCACCACCTGCCGGACGCTGACCGCCACCCTGACCCGGACGATGCTGGCCCCACTGACCCGGCTTCGCACCGGTGCCTTGGCCCGGACGGCCACGGAAGCCTCCACGCTGGCCGCCGCCCTGACCCGGGCGGCCGCCGCGACGACCTTCGCCGTTGTTATTGTTGTTGGCGTTCGGACGGTTCATCGGATGCGGACGCGGAATGTCACCCGGAGTCGGGGTGTGCATGCCCTGCTTGCGGCTGAACGGATTGTTACCCGGACGTGGGCCCGGAGTGTGCGGCTTCGCACCATTGGCGGCATTGTTGCCATTGCCGCCCTGCGGAGCATTGGTATTGTTATTGTTGCGCTGTGCGCGAGGTCCCGGAACCGGAGCCGGCTTGCCGCCCTGACGGCGTTCGCCCTGCGGACGCGGAGCGTTGCCGTTGGCACGATTGCCATGCTGGCGGGAATCACCCGGACGAGGCATGCGCTGGCCGGGCTTCGGGGCTTCGGACTTGGATGCTGCAGGACGTGCCGGCTTTGGAGCGGCAGGCTTTGCCGCGGATGCCGCGGGAGCAGCCGGAGTGGCACGAGGCGCAGGAGTAGGCGAAGCTGCCGGGGCAGCCGGCTTCTTGGCCGGGACCGCAGGCTTCTTGGATTCGGATGCGTTGCCCTGCGCGTTGGAAGCGAAAGCATTCCTCAGCTTACGGGCAACCGGAAGTTCAACGGTAGACGATGCGGACTTCACAAATTCGCCCATCGCCTCAAGTTTGTTCAAAACAGTCTTGCTGTCAACGCCAAGTTCCTTGGCAAGTTCATATACGCGTGCTTTCGGCACTCAATTCTCCTATCTTGGGCCGCGCGCATACGGGCGCGACCGCTACTGATTCACGGCGAGCTTGTTCCTTCTCATCGTGCAACCATGTTCGTGATACCTCGTCTTTTCCCTGGGCATGACGGCACGTACCCCCACGCTTTGGATTATCGAGTCCAGCATACTCAAGCCCGTGGATTGAACGCCCACGGGCTTACCGCTGCTGAAAGTGTTGGTTATTCGGCGGTTTCCCCGCTGGTCGAAGCCTGCGCTTCGGCCATCTTCTTGGCGTGTGCCTCGGCGGATTCGATGCCGATCTTCCATCCGGTCAGCTTGGCGGCCAAACGTGCGTTCTGGCCTTCCTTGCCGATGGCCAGCGACAGCTGATCATCATGAATGAAGGCGATTGCGGTCTGGTTCTTCTCGCTGATTACCTGCACACCGGTGGCGACCGCCGGAGACAGTGCCGCCGCGACGAACTTCGCCGGATCGGCAGACCAGTCGACGATATCGATCTTCTCCGGCCCAAGGTTCTCCATCACCGCACGCACGCGAGCACCGCCGGGGCCGATCAGAGCGCCCTTCGGATTGACGCCCTCGGTGTTGGCGCGCACCGCGATCTTGGTACGGGCACCGGCCTCACGCGCGATGGCCATGATCGAGACGGCACCGGAAACCAGTTCCGGAACCTCACGTTCGAACAGACGGCGAACCAGCTCGGGATGGGAGCGGGACACCACGATTTCCGGGCCTTTGAGGCCACGTGCGACATTCACCACATACACGCGGATGCGCTCACCATGGCGGTAACGCTCTCCCGGCACCTGTTCACGACGCGGCAGCAACGCTTCGACGTCGCCAACGGCCACGTGCACATTGGAGGTGTCCTTCACATCCTGCTGCACAATGCCGGTGATCAGCTTGCCCTTCTGCCCGGAGAACGCGCCGAACACCTTGTCGTCCTCGGCCTTGCGGAACAGCTGGCTGATGACCTGACGCGCGGTGGCGGCGGCCAGACGGCCGAAGTCGCGCGGGGTGTCATCATATTCCTCGCCCAGAGTCGGCGCAGGGTGCGGATTATCCTCGGTCGGCTCGACGGGGATCTCATCCTGAGCCCAAACGGTAAAGCTTCCGGCACGCGGATCAAGCTCCACACGAGCATGCTTCGCCGCGTGCGGCGTTTTCAGATATGCCAGTCGCAATGCTTCCGAGAGTGCGGCATCCAGCGTCTCGGGATCGATTCCCTGCCCAGCTGCGAGCTGGTGCATTCCTGCCAGGTCCAGTTCCATACTTCCAAGACCTCCTATATGAAGTTATTCCGAGCGCTCGGCCCAATGGTCACAGTCGACTACTAGTCTAATGTTTCATGCAGACACGCTCCCCGTTTTTCCCCTTGGCCTTGTCGACTGTCAGACGCGCCTGCGTCTTGGTGTGCGCGAGCGCCCTTGTGGCATCACTGGCCGCGTGTTCCGCTCCTCGAATCGCAGGTCGCGCCGAAGCCGAACAGCAGCCAAGTCCTTGCGAAAGGGCGTATGCAGACGCGACTGCCAACGCCGACATCATGGCAGACAGGTCACGCCATATCGTCATGCGCTATCTTGCCGCGCAGGAGGCGGTTTCAGATTGGGCCAACACCGCGGCATATTGCCCGGCGCGATTCGCCGATGGCACGTTGCGCAGCGCGCAGGCCCGTCACGCCGTCAGATTGATGGCCTCACGGCTTGCGATTGACATCGCACAGCCCACGCTGTCACGATGCGATGGCATTGACTCGCTTGATGTCGATACGGATTCGCTTGCAGCCATGGCTGCTGCGGAAGATCAGGTGGGGTTCGCGATGGAGGTGTTCGCCGCGCGTTCCTTCGGTCATGCGACGCTTGACATCAGCGATCGTCATAAAACCACTTCGCAACGCCTGATTTCTCTTTCCGGAGCCGAAGACAATCGTGCGAAAACCTATGATGTCACGCAGCTGCTCGCCAATCCTAATACCATCGTGGATTCCGCAACGGGCTTGTACGCGCCAACCGATGCCGTCCTGGAAATGAATTGCGCGCGCAGCGAAATCGCAGCCGTTGCGGCAAGCTCGACTTCGTCGAACGCCTCGACGAAGTCCCAAACAACCTCGGACGACCATTCGGATGACTCCCGGGAACAGTCACTGGGCATGCTCGCCAGCATGATCGCCGACCGCGTGGATCTGGCACTCGACTGGGGTTATCCGGCATTCGACGAAGCGCTATTCGCATAGCGCAGACTTGCGTACGCTGTCCGCGCAACCGTCTTCACACAATGCGACGCAGTGTTCCCGCGAATAAGACACGCCGAGCAATCGCAGACATCGCAAAAAATCCCTCAATCGGATTTGACAATCGCCAAAGCTGTGGCAAAATGATAAAGTTGCTTGTTTTCAAGTAGCACAATGGATAAGTGTCCGAGCGGTCTAAGGAGCACGCCTCGAAAGCGTGTGAGGGCGAACCCCTCCGCGAGTTCGAATCTCGCCTTATCCGCAAGTAGAAAAACCGGAGCAACGGCGCTTCGGTTTTTTTATTGCTTACAGCCCTGTGGCACGTAGGAGCACATAGGAGCCAAGGTTATTGCTTTAGACGATCTGCAACTTTTATGCCTTCATTCATCGTCGCACACTTCTTCTACCCCTGAAAATGCATGCCTGTCTTAAGGCCGCTCAATCCTCGATAGAAGACGTACTGGCGTTCGATTACCCTAAAATGCAACGAATTATTACAATTGCGTCTCGGTTATGGACTCGTGAGAACGTCGTAACGTCGTCGTGACATTTCACATGATTCTCGTGTTCTTTTCGGCTATATCCCGTTTTTCCGTTTTTGCGATTGCGTGATGTGGTTTTGTGATGCGATATTTGGTGCGATTGTATAGCGCAATCTTCTGTGTATCCGTACAGTATGTGCTCTTACAAAGTACGTTTCGCACGAATCGCTTCGGCACGAATCGCCAACTGGTCGTCTTCCGGATATTCGATATGTTCCAGCGTCAATCCTTGCGGAGCGATCGGACCGGTGCTGCCTTCACGCAACGGCGTCGTCATTTTTTCGGCGAACCAATCCAAAGAACGTTTGCCGATACCTACCTGCACACAACCATTAACCAACGATCGCACCATATTGCGTGCGAAAGCGTCCGCAACGATGGTGAAGCACAGCAGTCCGGATTCGACCGCAGGCGTGCGATATCGCTCCCCCATCGTATTTCCGTCGTCGATCAGCGGATGCTGCGGTATACGACGCCAATACGCGGTTTTCACCTCGCGTATGGTGGTGCCTCCAGGATTCGGGGTTGCGAACGAGCCGAAATCATGCAGGCCGATCGTCATTTCAGCAGCCTTGTTCATGGCGTCGATGTTGAGATCATCGTCGATATGCAGCACGCAATTGCGGATACGTGGATCGATTTCGCTTGATCGGTCGGCAATGCGATATACGTAAGTGCGTTCCAGTGCGGAGAAACGTGCGTCGAATCCTTCGGGAGCTTCCTCGATGGAACGAATGGCGATGTCATTCGGCAGCATGCGTTGCAGTCGTCGAGTCAACGCCATCACCGGTTCGACCTGCATATGCCCGACGCAACGTGCAAGCGTCTCCTCATTGATGTCGAGATGGCAAACTTGGTGCGACGCATGCACGCCGGTATCGGTACGACCCGCGACGGTCAGGCGCAGCGGCTCGTCATCATCGCCTTCCGGTACACGAAGAACGGTATGCAGCACTCGTTCGATTTCTCCCTGCACGGTACGCATGTCAGGCTGTTTCGCCCATCCGTAGAAATCGGTGCCGTCATATGCCACGTCGATACGTAATCTCACGGCAATGAGCATAACAAAAGGCGCATAACAACATATGACAACGCATAACAAAAAGGCTGGGAACCTTTCGATTCCCAGCCTTTTCATCAGCTAGTCAAGCCTGCTTGATGCCAATCACTCGGCGTTCTCTGCGGTGGCTTCCTGAGCCTCAACCGGTGCCTCTTCGACAACCGGAGCTTCTTCAGCGGCAACCTTGGTTGCGGCTTCGGCTTCCTTGACCACGGCCTGCTTCGGGCTCACCGGCTCGGTGACGAGCTCGATGATGGCTGCCG
>OGYH01002800.1_pt1 | contig 13143 bp, 10 predicted proteins | sample 1576511 | NCBI WGS metagenome assembly OGYH01 (sample SAMEA3541522, study PRJEB24748) | human gut metagenome | biome: human gut; feature: human-associated habitat; material: faeces | place: China | collected 2012 | reverse complement strand
GGTCAATACCTTAAAGACACACGATGCCATGGACTACACCATTGTGATGGCGTCTACTGCCAGTGATCCGGCACCGCTTCAGTATATTGCTCCGTATGCAGGTACGGCCATGGCGGAGTTTTTCATGCGTCAGGGCAGAGATGTGCTGATCGTCTATGATGATCTGTCCAAGCATGCAGTTGCTTACCGTGCATTGTCTCTGCTGCTGGAGCGTTCTCCGGGACGTGAGGCATATCCGGGTGATGTGTTTTATCTGCACTCCAGACTGCTGGAGCGGTCCAGTCGCTTAAGCGATGCACTGGGCGGCGGTTCCATTACGGCGCTTCCGATCATTGAGACACAGGCGGGGGATGTATCTGCGTACATTCCGACCAATGTCATTTCCATCACGGATGGACAGATCTTTTTGGAAAGTGACCTGTTCTTCTCCGGTCAGCGTCCGGCAGTCAATGTAGGATTGTCTGTATCCCGTGTGGGCGGTGCGGCCCAGACTAAGGCTATGAAGAAGGCCAGCGGAAGTATCCGTATTGACCTGGCTCAGTACCGTGAGATGGAGGTCTTTACCCAGTTCAGTTCAGATCTGGATGAAACTACCAAGGAACAGCTGGCTTATGGAAAGCGTCTGATGGAGCTGCTCAGGCAGCCGCTCGGACGTCCGCTGTCTATGCAGGAGCAGGTCATCACCCTCTGTGCGGCAACCCACCGCGTGATGCTGGATGTAGCTGTAGAACGGATCAAGGAGTTTCAGATGAGCATGCTGGAATGGTTTGCAAACCATCATCCGGAGGTCGGGAAAGAGCTGGAAGAGAAAAAGGCTTTGAGTGATGAGCTTGCAGGGCAAATCACTGCAGCTGCGAAAGAGTTCAAGGAGGCAGTATGGCAAACGCAAGAGAGATCCAGAGCCGAATAAAGAGTATTCAGGATACCAGGAAGATCACCAGTGCCATGTATCTGATTTCTTCCACCAAAATGAAGAAGAGCAAAAAGCTTCTGTCAGATACGGAGCCGTACTTTTACACACTTCAGAGCCTGATCCACAGGATCCTGCGTCATATGCCGGATACCCGGCATGCGTATTTTGACACGCGGGAGACAATTCCGAAGGAAAAGCGGGTGCGCGGTCTTCTGGTCATAACCGGAGATAAGGGCCTGGCCGGTTCTTATAACCATAATGTGTTAAAGCAGGCTCAGGAATGGATGGAAGCCGGGAAAAACAACCGCCTGTATGTGGTGGGTGAGCTTGGACGTGCTTATTTTGAATCCAGGCAGCTGCCGATTGAGGAGCAGTTTCATTATACGGTCCAGAATCCGACCATGCACCGGGCACGCTGTATCGCGTCCACACTGATTGAGGATTTCATGGAAGGCCGGGTTGATGAGGTCTGGATTCTGTATACCCAGATGATCAACAGTATGAAAACGGAGACCAGAATGGAACAGCTTCTTCCGTTAAAAAGAGAGAATTTCAGCGGCATTTCCATTCCGGCAGACATTCATCAGGAGGAAATCCGCATGGTACCTTCACCGGAGGCGGTTATGGATCATGTGGTACCGAACTATGTGACAGGTTTTATATTCGGTGCGCTGGTGGAGTCCTTCTGCAGCGAACAGAATGAACGAATGATGGCAATGCAGTCCGCAAGCGACAATGCTGCGGCCTTGCTTTCAGAGCTGTCTATGGAATATAACCGTCTGCGCCAGGCGGCCATTACCCAGGAGATTACCGAGGTAGTGGGAGGTGCCAGGGCACAGAGAAAGAAAAAGAGATAACAGGATAAGATAAGGAGAAAGTCATGAGCAAGGGAAAGATCATACAGGTCATGGGGCCTGTGGTAGATGTGGCCTTTGAAGATGGAAACCTTCCGCATATTCAGGATGCGCTGGTCGTAGAGAATCAGGGAAAGCGCTGCGTGATGGAGGTAGCCCAGCACATCGGCGGAGATGTGGTCCGGTGTGTGATGCTTTCCGCCAGCGAGGGACTTCACCGTGATATGGAAGTGGAGGCTACCGGAAGCGGTATTCAGGTACCGGTGGGAGAGAAAACACTGGGAAGACTGTTTAACGTATTAGGCGAGACCATTGATGGAGGTGAAAGCCTGGAAGGAGAACAGAAATGGGTGATCCACCGGGATCCGCCTTCTTTTGAGGACCAGAGCCCGGTGGCGGAGATGCTGGAGACCGGCATCAAGGTCATTGATCTTCTGGCACCCTACGCCAAGGGCGGCGTTCGGATTTTGCGAACGTTATCCGGACGGGAATACGCCAAGGGCGGTAAGATTGGTCTGTTTGGCGGTGCCGGTGTCGGAAAGACGGTGCTGATCCAGGAACTGATCACCAACATTGCAACGGAGCATGGCGGTTATTCCATTTTCACCGGTGTCGGTGAGCGTTCCCGTGAAGGAAACGATCTGTGGACGGAGATGGGAGAATCTGGCGTATTAAAAAAGACCGCGCTGGTATTCGGCCAGATGAATGAGTCCCCGGGTGCCAGAATGAGGGTAGCTGAGACCGGACTTACCATGGCAGAGTATTTCCGTGATGTGGAGCACCAGAATGTACTGCTGTTCATTGATAACATTTTCCGTTTTATCCAGGCCGGTTCCGAGGTATCGGCACTGCTTGGACGTATGCCGTCCGCAGTAGGATACCAGCCGACACTGGCTACCGATCTGGGCGGACTGCAGGAGCGGATCGCTTCCACGAAAAATGGTTCCGTTACTTCCGTCCAGGCCGTATATGTACCGGCCGATGATCTGACGGATCCGGCTCCGGCAACGACCTTTGCGCATCTGGATGCCACCACGGTACTCTCCCGAAAGATTGTGGAGCAGGGTATCTATCCGGCCGTGGATCCGCTGGAATCTTCTTCCCGTATCCTGGAAGAGGATGTTGTAGGAAAAGAGCATTATGAAGTAGCCAATAAAGTAAAAGAGATGCTGCAGAAGTATAAAGAACTGCAGGATATCATCTCCATCCTGGGTATGGAGGAACTTTCCGAGGAAGATAAGCTGACAGTCAACCGTGCAAGAAAGATACAGAGATTTTTATCCCAACCATTCCATGTGGCAGAGAACTTTACCGGTGTTCCGGGAAAATATGTACCTGTAAAGGAAACGGTCCGTGGATTTAAGGCGATCATTGACGGAGAAATGGATGAATATCCGGAAGCAGCCTTCTTTAATGTGGGTACCATTGACGAAGTAGTGGAAAAAGCGAAGGCGATGCAGGAAGGAGCGTCATAATGGCAGCATTCTGGCTTAAGGTCATAGCCAGTGACCATGTATTTTATAATGGAAACTGCGAGTCCCTGGTGGTTCCGGCTCATGATGGGGAAGTAGGTATCCTTCCTCACAGAGAGGCTATGATCCTGGCAATCCAGGAAGGAGAACTGCGGTTTCGCGTTCCCGGGGAAAACCAGTACCGGGAAGCGGTTGTAGGTATTGGGATCGTACAGGTAGCAAATAACCGTGTAACGGTTGTAGTAGATACAGCGGAACGGCCGGAAGATATTGACGAAGTCCGGGCCAGACAGGCTTTGGAACGGGCCCAGGAACAGCTTCGTCAGAAACAGAGTATCAGAGAATATTATATGTCAAAAGCATCCATGGCCCGTGCCCTCAGCCGTCTGAAAGCCAGCCAGCATAAGGGCAGTGAATACCATGGATTATAATAGATCACATTATAGATCACATAAGCAGCGCGCCGGAAGGTACGCTGTTTTTGCGTTATATATTTTTTATAGTTACAGCCAGTTGTTATGTTCTACCAGAAAATCGCAGAAATCAGCTACAATAGGGCTTTTCTTTCCTTTTTCGGACCGGGTCAGGATGATCTGGCGGCGGCATTTCTGGTCTGTGATGGGCAGAAGTTTTACCGGAAAATGACCAGGCGAACCACCAAAATTAGTAGTAAGAGGTCCCCATGAGCAGGCAGGCCAGAAACCGATGCCCATTCCCGCTGCGATCAGGTTTCGCACAGACTCCGTAGTGTCGCTTTCAAAGATGATATGGGGAGTAAAGCCAGCTTCCATAAAATAGCTGTTTGTGATCTGGCGGATGGGCTTGGAACCGCCAAGGCAGATATAATCGGCATCTTTTGTGTCTGTTAAACGGATGGACTCCCTGGATCCATAGGGAGAATGGGATGGCACTGCCAGATACAGGTCTTCTTCTAACATAACCGTGGCATCGTCATTTTCCTTTGGGGCAGTATCGGCTCTCCGGGCTGTAACACATACGTCAAAATCGTCTTCCTGTCCTAGTATCTGGTACAGCTGGAAATTTACATCCGGGCGGAGGCTTCTGTAGGCAATGATCCGGTTGGTGATCAGGGCAGAGGCAGAAAGGAGACGAAGATGTACAGTGTGGGTGGCAGCTTCCTTTCCTTTTCGCAGTTCCTCCGGCAGCCGGTCTAAGCTGCTTAAAATAGGGATCAGCCGTTTTTGCAGGAATTTTCCTTCATCATTTAATTCAATGCTGCGGTTCTTTCTCTCGAACAGGGGAACACCCAGTTCTGCTTCCAGCCTGTGGATGGCCTGGGAAAGAGCCGGCTGGGCGATCTGTAAGTGTTCTGCTGCTTTTGTCATATGCTGGTACTGGGCCGCAACTAAAAAATATCGTAATTGTAGTAATTCCATGATGCACCTCTTCATTTGTTGCAAGTCTTAAGTATTTCATAAGCAGTTCTATTATAAGCAAAAGGGGGAAAATGTCAAATTTATATCGAAGACACTAACAAAATGCGCTATAATATAATGAGCGCAGGGAAATCTTCAAACGCGTTGCTAATGCGTTTTTGATATGCATGGCAAAACAAGCAACTGCAAAGCAGAAAGGGGAATATAAATATGAAGGAATTATTGTTTATGAAACCGGTTTTCAAAGAAGCTGTCTGGGGAGGCAGAAAACTTCGGGATGATTTTGGGTATGAGATACCAAGCGACAGTACCGGGGAGTGCTGGGGCATCGGAGCCCACAAAAATGGAGACTGTGAGATCGCAGAAGGCACTTATAAGGGAGAGCATCTGTCAAAATTGTGGGAAGAACATCCGGAATTGTTTGGAAATGAAGATGGAAAATATGGAAAAGAATTTCCCCTTCTTATTAAGATCATTGACGCCAAATCTGACTTAAGCATCCAGGTACATCCGGATAACGCCTACGCAAAAGAACATGAAAACGGCTCTCTGGGAAAAACAGAGTGCTGGTACATCTTAGACAGTGAGCCGGGAACCCAGATCGTTATCGGCCATCATGCAAAAGACAAAGAAGAATTAATGCAGATGGTAGAGGAAAAGCGCTGGAAAGACCTGATCCGTGAAGTGCCGGTAAAAAAAGGCGATTTTTATCAGATCGATCCTGGCTGTGTCCATGCCATCAAAGGCGGTACTGTTATTTTAGAGACCCAGCAGTCCAGTGACATTACTTACCGTGTATACGATTATGACAGAAAATGGAACGGAAAGCTTAGGGAACTTCATGTAAAACAGAGTCTGGATGTGATCAAAACTCCATTCCAGCCTGCAAAGGACCAGAGAAGCATCACCCATACAGAAGGAGCTGACCTGGAACATCTGGAAACATGCCCTTATTATACAGTAGAAAAATACGATATCCACGGAACCTGGGACCATGTTTTTGAGGCTGGTTTTGTAAATGCCAGTGTGATTGAAGGAGAAGGAAGCATAAACGGCAGAAAGATCAAAAAGGGAGATCATTTTATCATTCCTGCTGATTTTGGGACCTGCTCTTTTGAGGGTAACTTAAGCCTGATCTGTTCCTGGGTATAAAGTGCTATATTCAGCTGTGACAGTAAAATAAGTTGCTTTTTAAACTAATAGGTGATAGGATAGCTTTATATCGAGTTAAGAGCAAATGGTGCTCTTTGTTTATGGACCAGCCGCTGACCAGCGGTCGTGTCTATTTATAAAGAGGTAAAAGGGAAGCAGGGGAAGTACCTGCGCGATCTCGTCACTGTAAGCTGTAAAGGAGATCCGGAAAGTTATCATCCAGATCCCATGCATATAAAACGTGGATAGAAAGGACAGAATATCCGCCACTGGGAAACCGGGAAGGCAGTTTTGTATGTAGAAAGCAGCAAGCCAGGAAACCTGCCATTTGTTGGTACAGGAGAAGGTTCATTCCGGGTCACGAGTAATTGATCGTGCCGGTCCTGAAAGATGATCATGGCAATTGTTCCAGTCGTGTTATCATGGATCAGGATTTCTGACTCACACAGGAAAATGGACTCCTGCGCCCTGCCGGGAATTTCTTCCGGATCGATACATATTATTATGTGTCTTAGGACAAGGAGGAAAATGAAAATGAAGTTGAAAAAAGCAATGCTGCTTTTCGCAGCGGCAGCAGTAGCTGCAGGTACCGTAGCAGGATGCTCTGGAAGCGCAAAGGAGACAACAGCCGCTTCTGTAGCAGAGACAAATGCTGAGGAAACAAAAGAAGAGACCACAGCAGAGGAGACCCAGAAAGAGAAAACTGCTGCTGAAGAAGAGGACGAAGAAAACTACGATACAGGAGATGCAGCATTGGACAACACAAGAAATCAGGATGAGATCGGAGAAAAAGAACTTTTAGTTGTAAGTTTTGGAACCAGCTACAATGACAGCCGTCGTTTAACCATTGGTGCTATTGAAGATGCCATCGAAAAGGCAGAGCCGGATTTTTCCGTAAGAAGAGGTTTTACCAGCCAGATCATTATTGACCATGTAAAGAAGAGGGATGATGTTACTATTGATAATGTAACAGAAGCTCTGGACCGTGCAGTAAATAATGGTGTAAAGACTCTGGTTGTTCAGCCAACCCATCTGATGAATGGTCTTGAATATACAGATCTGGTAAATGAAATTGCAGAAAATGCAGACTCCTTTGAGAAGGTTGTTGTAGGTGAACCATTACTTACATCCGATGATGACTTTAAGGCAGTGATCCAGGCAATTACAGACGCAACCAAGGAATATGATGATGGCGAGACCGCGATCTGCTTTATGGGTCATGGTACAGAGGCTGACTCCAACCAGGTATATGCCAAGATGCAGGATATGCTGACAGAGGAAGGCTTTGAGCACTACTATGTAGGTACTGTAGAAGCAACTCCAAGTCTGGAAGATGTAGTAGCAAAGGTAAAAGAAGGTTCCTATAAGAAAGTTGTATTAGAGCCTTTAATGATCGTTGCCGGTGATCACGCAAACAACGATATGGCAGGTGATGAAGAAGGTTCCTGGAAGACTACTTTTGAAGAAGCTGGTTATGAAGTAACCTGCCTGGTAAGAGGTTTAGGTGAGTTAGAGCCGATCCAGCAGCTGTTTGTAGAACATGCAAAGGCAGCTGCTGACAGTCTTGCAAAATAATCGATTTTGCATTAGGATGCTAAGTTAAAATAAAAAAGGCGGTCAGAGAAAATTCTGGCTGCCTTTTGTTGCAATGCATATGGGAAATGTGCCGGTGATGTGTCCGGCAGTGGACCTATAGACAGTGAGAAAGATGGTAAAAAGATGAAAATAAGAAAATATATACTGTGTGCCGGGATCGTTGGTTTAGTGGGGATGTCTTCCGGATGCGGACAAAAGACAGACAGCGGGGCAACTTCCCAGGCTGTAAGCGAACAGGCAGATACAAAAGAAAATGCAGAAACATCTGGTGCAGCAGGTGCCGAAACAGAAAAAGAAACGGCTCCTACAGTGCAGGTAGTAACAGATGATATGGTGCCTGTTGAAGCAGATGCGTTAAAAGACGGCGTTTATCCGGTAGAGGTGGACTCCAGCTCTTCCATGTTCCACATTACAGAGGCAGAACTGACGGTTGCTGATGGAAAGATGAGCGCAAAGCTGACCTTAAGCGGTTCCGGCTATGGAAAAGTATTTATGGGAACCGGGGAAGAGGCAGAAAAAGCAGGGGAAGGAGATTACATTCAGGCAGAAGAGAGTGCAGATGGAAAGAATGTATTTGAGATCCCGGTAGAAGCCTTAGACAAAGGAATTGACTGTGCAGCTTACAGCAAAAAGAAAGAAACCTGGTATGACAGGACCCTGGTAGTCCGGGCATCTTCCCTTCCAATGGAAGCCTACAAAGAGGGGAACATGAAAACTGTGGAAAGCCTGGGCCTGGAAGACGGAACATACACAGTGGAAGTGAAACTGGAAGGCGGTTCCGGCCGTACAACTGTGGAAACGCCAACGCAGTTAAAGATCCAGGATGGAAAGGCAACGGCTGTGATCACCTGGGGCAGCTCTCATTATGATTATATGAAAGTGGGAGAAGAAAAGTATGAGCCTGTAAATACAGAAGGAAATTCTTCCTTTGAGATCCCGGTCACTGTTTTTGACCAGAAACAGAAAGTGATCGCAGATACCACAGCCATGAGTGTGCCTCATGAGATCGACTATACACTGATCTTTGACTCTGAAAGTATTCAGCCACAGTAACGGGCAGGCAGCAGATCACAGGAAAGAAAGATGAAAAAACAGATAAAAAAGAAACTATTAAAAGGATTTCTTCTGGGAACGCTGACTGTCTGCGTTCTGGGAATGTGCGCTGGATGCGGACAAAAGACAGAAAATATAGAGAATACAGTTACTTCCCCTACAGCACAGGAGCAGACAGGAAAAACGGGGCAAAAATCCCTTTCCTGGTCAGAACTAACGCAGACAGGAAGTATGGATCTTTCATATGCGGATCAGTTTTCTGTCACCTACTATGGGGAAGAAAACTATGCCCTGGTCATTATTGGAGAAGATGAAAAATTCCTGGTAGTGCCGGAAGGAGAGCCGGTACCAGAAGATCTCCCGGAAGATATTACACCCCTTTTGCAGCCTTTAACGAATATGTACCTGGCAGCTACTTCTGCTATGGACTTTTTCTGCCATTTGGATGCAGTGGATCAGATCACCCTTTCCGGTACAGACCGTTCCGGCTGGTATTTAGAGGAACCGAAAAAAGCTCTGGAAGAGGGAACCATGGAATATGCAGGAAAATACAGCGCTCCTGATTATGAACGGATCGTAGATAAGTCCTGCTCCCTTGCCATTGAGTCTACCATGATCTATCATTGTCCACAGGTAAAGGAGCAGCTGGAAAATCTGGGAGTTCCAGTCCTGGTAGAGCGTTCCAGCTATGAGGCGGATCCTTTAGGAAGGATGGAATGGATCAAGCTGTACGGGGTACTTACAGGAAAAGAGCAGCTGGCAGAGGAATTATTTGAAAAAGAGATCAAAGAACTGGAAAATGTTTCTGTTCAGGCGGATGAAGGACAGGAACATTCGGATCAGACAAACCAGGGAAAAACAGTAGCCTTTTTTTACATTACATCCAAGGGCAGTGCCAATGTGCGTAAGCCGGGAGATTATGTGGCAAAAATGATCACTATGGCAGGTGGCACCTATGTTCCCCAGAGTGCAGAGGAAGAAGAGGAAAACGCTCTTTCTACCATGAATATGGAAATGGAAGCCTTTTATGCAAAGGCAAAGGACGCAGATTACATTATTTATAACAGTACCATTGACGGTGAACTGACCACAATGGATGAATTTCTTGCAAAAAGCCCATTGTTAGCAGATTTTAAGGCAGTTAAAGAGGGACATGTGTGGTGTACAGGAAAGAACCTGTTCCAGGAGACTATGGGACTGGGAAATATGATACAGGATATACACAGGATGCTGACAGAAGAGACACCAGATGAAGGACAGATGCATTATATCCATCAACTGAAATAAGAAAGGGGAAACACAGGTTGAAGACCAGAGAAATGACGGGAACAGCAAAAAAGCGGATCCATATTGCAGGGGGATTTTTACTCCTGGTTGTGGCACTGGTCCTGCTTTTTTTCTGGAATATTTATTCCGGAAGTGTAAGTGTAGAACCGAAAGATGTGCTGCGGCTTTTGTTTCAGGGACCGGATGAAAGTACCCAGGCAAGGATCCTCTGGGATATCCGTTTCCCAAGAGTGCTGGCAGCTATGTTATTAGGCGGCGCCCTGTCTGTTTCCGGATTTCTGCTTCAGACCTTTTTTGCAAATCCCATTGCAGGCCCCTTTGTGCTGGGAATTTCTTCCGGTGCAAAACTGATGACAGCCCTGGTGATGATATTTCTTCTGGGAAGAGGGCTGGTGGCAGGTTCCGTTGTATTGATTTTGGCATCTTTTATTGGTGCCATGCTTTCTATGGGTTTTGTGATCCTGATCGCCAATAAAGTGAACAATATGTCTATTCTTGTCATCTGTGGTATTATGGTCAGCTATATCTGTTCCGCAGTTACGGATCTGGTAGTTACCTTTGCAGATGACTCTAATATCGTAAATCTGCATAACTGGTCTTTGGGCAGTTTTTCCGGCATTACCTGGGAAAATATTTCGGTTATGGCAGTGGTGCTCTTTTTTTGTATGATCTGTGCCATGTTGATGGCAAAACCTGCAGGGGCATATCAGTTAGGAGAGATCTATGCAGCCAGTATGGGTGTGAACATAAAGGCGTTTCGCCTGGCACTGATCCTGGTGTCCAGTATCCTTTCTGCCTGCGTTACTGCTTTTGCAGGTCCGGTCTCCTTTGTGGGGATCGCTGTTCCACAGCTGGTAAAAAGCCTGTTTAAAACAACAAAGCCGATTATTATGATACCTGCCTGCTTTTTAGGCGGGGCAGTATTTTGCAGCTTTTGTGACCGGCTTGCAAGAACCCTGTTTTCGCCGGTAGAATTAAGTATCAGTACAGTAACAGCTGTGTTTGGAGCGCCGGTGGTTATTTATATGATGATACAGACCAGAGGAAGAAGGTGACAGGATGATGGCAGAAGAAAGAAGCAGTTCTTATATTTGTGCGGAAGATATAAGCGTAGGTTATCATAACCTGCCATTGATCCAAAAGATAAACCTTCATGTAAACAGGGGAGAGATACTGACTCTCATAGGACCAAACGGCGCAGGAAAATCTACTATATTAAAGAGCCTGATCGGTCAGCTGAAACTGGTAAAAGGGGCAGTGTGGCTGGATGGAACCTCTATGGGGACCATGAAGGAAAAAGAGATTGCCCTTCGTATGTCTGTGATGATGACCGGTCGGGTGAAAACAGAGCGGATGACCTGTGAAGAAGTGGTAAGTATGGGGCGGTATCCTTATACAGGGAAAATGGGGATCCTGACAGAAAAAGACTGGCAGATCGTAAGGGAGTCTTTAGAACTGGTCCAGGGACTGGAACTGGCAGAAAAGGACTTTGAGGCGGTCAGTGACGGTCAGCGCCAGAGAGTCCTTCTTGCAAGAGCCATCTGTCAGGAACCACAGGTCATTGTATTAGATGAGCCGACTGCATTTTTAGATATCCGGCACAAACTGGAACTTTTGTATCTTCTTAAAAATATGGTGCGGGAAAAGAAAGTGGCAGTGCTTATGTCTCTGCATGAACTGGATCTGGCCCAGAAGATATCCGATCATATTATCTGTGTAAAAGGGGATAATTCCATTGGCCGCTTTGGTACGCCGGAGGAAATTTTCAGTGGAGATTATATCAAAGAACTGTTTCAGATCGAAAAAGGCACCTATCTTACAGATTATGGCAGCGTAGAGTTGGAAGCTGTAAAAGGAGAGCCGAAGGTGTTTGTCATTGGCGGAAATGGAACAGGGATCCCGGTGTATCGGCAGCTGCAAAAAGAGGGAATTCCCTTTGCAGCAGGTATCCTGTGGGAAAACGACAGGGAATATCCGGTGGCAGAGGCACTGGCTTCTGTGGTGATTCGGGAAAAAGCCTTTGAATCGGTCTCAGATGCGACCTTTGAAACTGCGGTAAAGGTTCTTAAAAACTGTGAAAAGGTGATCTGCTGTATGGAAAACTTCGGAACTTACCAGGAACCTTGCAGACAGTTGTGGAAAATAGCAAAAGATCTTGGAAAAATTTGACTTCTATGCTCACTTTTGTTAAACTTTTATCAGCTGACAAGTAGACAAAAAAGTCCGCCAGACAAAAAACGAGAGAAAAGAGGACTTAAAAACATGGAGCATTAGCATATCTTACGATCATCCTGGCAGGTATTCCATTAACTATGATCTATAACCTGGAAGCAGGTCTGCTTCAGGCAGTGGGAATGTTTGAACATGGGCTTAGTATGGGGCTGATGAGTGCCATTTATAACATAGGGAGCGTAGTGCTCCAGAGCAGTATCAATCAGTGTGCGTCTGCGAACCGGCTACCTGGGTGGTCTGCTGCGGGTTTATTTTAGCAGCGTTGTATCTGTTCCGAAATGACTTTCGGGATGATAATATAAAAGAAACGGTTGCCCGCGCCATGGACAGATGCGTAAACGCCGGGAGAAATTACGAATCCGAGAAAAGCTTTGAAGATGCTGTGGATTCAAGCGATATACCGGAAGAAGAAAAAATGGAATACAAAGCTTCCTACAGGAATGCCATGGAAGAAGCAAATGCAGAGCGGCAGCCGTTTTATGTATTCCAGGTAGACATCGATGACAGCCGCGCTCCTGTTATCACCGCATCCGTAGAAAGGCAGCTGAGGGAACAGGGATATCCGGCTGTCGGCTTTTACCATGAATGGAATGAAGGGAAATGCTTCATCCATGTATTTGACCCTGATACGGCAGCGAGGACAAAAGCACTTCTGGAATATGAGCTCTGCCTCCGTTCCATCGACAACATCCGGTCGGAAGAATCCCTGCAGGCACTGGCATCCATTACCGGACAGAATACAGTCACATATGAGGGACTCAGCCAGGCAGCAGCTGGGAAAATGTATGAACTTGCTTCCGGAAAACACTTCCCTGTTTATATCTCGGAAAATAAAGAAGGGAGTTATCAGGTGATGTTCCTTTCTGAAGGCAGGAAGTATGCGGAAAAACTGCTTGCGGAATCCATCGTGCAGACTTCCGGGTACAGCCATAAAGCGGGCCTGGATCGGGCCAGCGAAGTCCGGCAGTCCGAACGGGAACGTGTCAGGGAATATCTCGGAAAGATCTGGGCAGAAGATAAAAACTGCGTCAGGACAAATCTCGGATATATTGTGGACGCTAATCCGAAGCATGAAGGCAACAGAATCGTTTTCGGAAAGGACAGCGTAACGCATATCACGAAGGATGGAAATGAAACCAGGATTACCCGTTCTGAGAATCCTCTCGCATTTGAAGACAGGGTGCGGA
>OGYH01002799.1_pt1 | contig 13146 bp, 15 predicted proteins | sample 1576511 | NCBI WGS metagenome assembly OGYH01 (sample SAMEA3541522, study PRJEB24748) | human gut metagenome | biome: human gut; feature: human-associated habitat; material: faeces | place: China | collected 2012 | reverse complement strand
GAAACCAGCACGAAGGCTCCCAAAGCCAGCAACGAAGCCGTAGGGAAGACATAGCCCATGCCGAAATAGTTGTAAACAAAAAATGCCAACAAGGGTCCTACAGCTATCGAAAAGCGGGCAAACCAGGAGGTAATATAATTAGCCTCGGTGCGCTGGAACGACTCGCAGGAATCAATAACCAGCGTACTGGCAAGCGTCATCTGAGCCAGCCCCAAGAAAGCTCCCTGCAGAAAACGGACCGCCAGGAGAATCTCAAAAGGAAACCTGATGTTCCAGAACGTATCCAGATAGTAAAGAACCGAAAGGCAAACAACCACACCTAAAATGGAAAGCTGACAGACCATATTCCTGCGGTAGCGCTGCACCAGATAAGAGCAGAAGCCGCCAAACAGGAAAAGTCCAAAGCCGTATGCAAGAAGCACACACCCTATCTGCCACATCTGATAATTCGCCGGAATCAGGAAATAAGGAATGGCAATAATGAGCATGTACACACTCGACATCAGCAAGAGGTTGGCAAAGCATAACCGCCAGAAGTCCTTGTGCCACAGTTTGATATGTACTGGAGTATTTTGTGTATCCATTATTCTAAACTCTTTTATGAATCTATCGTATTTATACTCTCTTACACTTCACTAAAAAGAGAGTTAATGTTAGTAACTCTCTTCAGCGCTAGGATAATCTACGGTCTTCACCGCATCAATATAAGCCTTCACACCCTTGGTCATTTCCTCGCCTACCTGAGCAAAGTGGCGCAGGAACTTAGGCTTGAAGCCCTGTGTCATTCCGAGTGCATCAGCATAAACCAGAACCTGTCCGTCGCAGCCGTTACCAGCACCGATTCCAATTGTTACAGCCTTCACCTTCTTGCTTACTTCAGCAGCGAGCTTAGCAGGAACCTTCTCCAGCACGATGGCAAAGCAGCCTGCTTCATCCAGCGCAATGGCGTCGCTGATAAGCTTCTGTGCCTCAGCCTCTTCCTTGGCACGAATGCCATAACCGCCAAACTTGTTTACGCTCTGCGGGGTAAGTCCGAGATGACCATGAACCGGGATTCCTGCATTAACCAGCGCCTTAACCGTGTCGCAGATTTCTACGCCGCCTTCCAGTTTCAGAGCGTCTACACCCGTTTCCTTCATCATGCGGCAAGCATTGCGCAGCGCCTCTTCCTTGCTGATCTGATAGCTGCCGAAAGGCATGTCGCAAACCACGAAAGCATGCTGGCAGGCACGGGCCACGCTGCGGGCGTGATAAATCATCTGGTCTACGGTAATCGGCAATGTGTCTGCATTTCCTGCCATCACATTGCTGGCCGAATCACCTATTAATATAGAGTCAATTCCTGCAGCATCTATAATTCCGGCTGTTGTAAAGTCGTATGCCGTCAGCATGGTTACTTTCTCGCCAGCCTTCTTCATTTCCGCGAAGGTCTTGGTGGTAATTTTCTTCTTGTCAGTAGATAAATATCCCATTTTTTTTATTTTGATTTATTTATTGTTCTGCGTTGAATCTATTTCGCAGCATCCACGATGCGCTGCAAATCAGCAAAGCCGAAACCTCTGTAATCATCTATTACATAGTCGGATAGCGGCTGGATGGCTTCTCTGCTGTTCGTTGTGGCGAGACCTAGGGTAAAGGCTCCTGAGGCTCTCACCGCCTTCAGTCCGTTGAAGCTGTCTTCCAGTCCTACACAGTCCTCCGGTTCCACACCGAAATAGGCTGCACCTTTCAGATAGCAGTCTGGATGAGGCTTGCTCTCAGCGAAATCCTCGCTGGTCAGCACGCGGTCGAAATAAGCCTTGAATTCCGGGTGACGTTCATAGACATTCAGCATCTTCTGAATGTTGCTGCTCGTTACCACAGCGCATTTTACGCCATGCTTCTTCAAGTCGCTGATGAAGTCTTCAAACCCCGCAATATATTCATACTGCATGGTCTTTTCAAACTCATCCAGTCGGGCTGTAATCTTAGCCTGTTCCTCCTTTGCGCCTGTAAAACCTTCGATGTGGGCGAAGACGGCTTCATCGGTGAAATACTTGTCGTAAATCTGAACCAGAGTCTGTCCTTTGATGCGATATTCGAAATCGGGCATTTCCGGATGATACTCCCTGCCTATCATTCCCCAGAAGATGGAGTACTGCGATTCTGTATCGAAAACCACGCCATCCAGATCGAAGAGTGCTGCTTTTATCATATTTTCTTGTCTGTTTTTATCTATTTTTGCTTAAATTATATTGAAAACGGGTGCAAAGTTACGCAAAAAACTTAATATACGAGCATAATCTGACAGATTTTGATGTTTTTATAGCGTGTTTTCCGATTTTTTACACTACCTTTGCAGAAAAATCAGTAGAAATAAAGAAGAATACATATAATTATATGATAGAAATAATAGAGAAATACTTCCCGAACCTCACGGAAGAGCAGAAAAAGCAGTTCGAGGCACTCGATGCATTATACCGCGACTGGAACAGCAAGATCAATGTCATCAGCCGCAAGGACATCGATAATCTGTACGAGCACCACGTGCTCCATTCTCTGGCTATAGCCAAGGCCATCCATTTCCGTCCGGGCACGGAGATTCTCGATTTCGGCTGCGGCGGAGGTTTCCCTGGCATTCCGCTCGCCATCCTCTTCCCTGAATGCAAGTTCAAGCTGATAGATGGAACGGGCAAGAAAATAAGAGTCTGCAACGAGGTGGCTACGGCAATCAATCTGCAGAATCTCAAGGCTGAACATCTGCGCGGAGAAGACGAAAAAGGCAAGTACGATTTCGTGGTAAGCCGTGCGGTAATGCAGCTTCCTGACCTGATGAAGATTATCAAGAAAAACTTTAAGCAGAAGGGGCAAAACGCTCTGCCTAACGGACTTCTGTGTCTGAAAGGCGGTAATCTGAAAGAAGAACTGAAGCAATACTTCAAGATTTCAGAAATCACTCCGCTCAGCACTTTCTTCGATGAAGAATGGTTCAGCCAGGACAAGCAACTGGTTTACGTTCCGGCATAATAGAAGTGAAAAGTGAAGAACTGAACTTTCGCATGTGGTTCAAGTACGGGCTGAAGGCCCAAAAGCTCCTAGCCCAGGGCATCGCCCTGGGTATAATGGCAATCAGTAAGGCGCCCTGTAAGGGCAAAAGCTTTATATTTTGTCTGGAGTTTTAAAGCTTTTGCCCTTACAGGGCGACAGGTTTGCGTCCGTAATTACCCAGGACGATGCCCTGGGCTAGGAGCTTCTGCCCTTTCAGGGCGTGTGGAGCTTTCATACAGGGCAGGTGGAGCTTACATACGAAACTTAAGTTGCTAATCATAAAGTTCAAAGTAATCATAAAGTTCAAAGTAAGAAATGTTACATATAGAAAGATTTCAAGTAAACATGTTGCAGGAAAACTGCTACGTGGTGAGCGATGAGACCAAGGAATCCGTCATCATCGATTGCGGCGCCTTCTATCCGGAAGAGCGCACGGCTATTACACAATATATTAAGGAGAACCAGCTCAAGCCTGTTCACCTGCTCGTAACCCATGGACACCTTGACCATAACTTCGGCAACAACACCATCTACCAGGAGTTCGGACTGAAACCGGAAGTATCGGCAGCTGATGAAAACCTGATGAAGGGACTCGCCAAGCAGGCAGAAACCTTCTATCAGATGCAGCTCGATTACCAGTTTCCGCCTATCGGCAGATTCTTCGAAGATGAAGAGGTCATCAAGTTCGGCAACCACGAGTTCCAGGTCATCGCCACTCCGGGCCACAGCAGCGGTTCCGTCACCTTCTATTGCGAGGCAGAGCACGTAGCCTTCACCGGCGACACCCTCTTCCACAACTCTATCGGCAGAACCGATTTCCCTGGAGGCAGCATGTTCCGCATCATCAACAGCCTGCGCCATCTCGGTCAGTTGCCTGACGAAACCCAGGTTCTACCGGGTCATGGCGAATACACCAGCATAGGCGAAGAGCTCGCTCACAACCCATATATGGACCGCTAGAACAAGCGTCTTTTTAAAAAGTCAGGAGATTTATTTGTGATGATCAAGAAATCGAATACAGAGAAGATTATTCTCGGCATTGACCCCGGAACCAACGTGATGGGCTATGGCGTAATCCGCATCATCGGCAACAAGGCAGAACTGGTGGTGATGGGCGTCATCGACATGCGCAAAGAGAGCGATCCCTATCTCCGGCTGGGCAAGATCTTCGACCGCGTAACCGGCATCATCGACAGCTATCTGCCCGATGAGATGGCCATCGAAGCCCCTTTCTTCGGCAAGAACGTACAGTCGATGCTCAAGCTGGGCAGAGCGCAGGGAGTAGCCATCGCAGCAGCCATTCATCACAGCGTTCCTATCCACGAATATGCGCCGCTCAAAATCAAGATGGCCATTACCGGACAGGGACAGGCTTCAAAAGAACAGGTGGCGGGAATGCTGCAGCGACTGCTCCATATTCAGCAAGACGAAATGCCGAAGTTCATGGACGCTACCGATGCACTGGGGGCAGCCTACTGCCACTTTCTGCAGATGAACCGCCCGGAGACCGATGCCAAGCACTACAGCAGCTGGAAAGACTTTGCAACAAAGAATCAGAGTAGAATAAAAAAATAAGAGAGATGCAAAAGATTATTAGCATTAAAAATGGTGTTACCCGTATGCCTGAATGGCGTATGGCAGAACCCGTAAACTTTGAGGCGTGCGATGGTGAACACATCGCTGTCGTAGGTCCGAACGGTGGAGGAAAATCAATGTTTGTCGACATCATCGTAGGTCGCCACCCACTCCTGATGCACGATCCTGATTACGATTTCTCACCTAGCCGGAAGACTATGGTGAGCGACAACATCAAGTATATTACCTTCCGCGACACCTACGGAGGCGATAACGACCGCACTTATTTCCTGCAGCAGCGCTGGAACCAGCTGGAGATAGACGAGAACACCCCTATCGTAAAGGATAAGCTGGAAGAAGCCTACCAGATGGCAGGCGAAGACACACCGGAGCGCAGAGCCCTGCAGCAGCACATCTACGAGCTCTTCCACATGCAGCACCTGATGGACAAATACACCATCCTGCTCTCAAGTGGCGAGCTCCGCAAGTTCAAACTTGCCTCTACCCTCTTCTCAGAGCCTCGCGTGCTCATCATGGACAATCCGTTTATCGGACTCGATGCTGAAACCCGCGACCAGCTCAAGGAACTGCTCAAGACCCTCTCTTCTGAGCGAGCCCTGCAGATTATCCTCGTACTGAGCAAGAGCGATGATATTCCCGACTTCATCACCCACGTGGTAGAAGTGAAGGACATGAAGGTTCTGCCTAAGGTAACCCTCGCCGAATATCTTGCCGGCAGAGAATCCGTGCCTGCCCATGTGCTGAGTCCGGAGATGGAACAGGCCATCGTAGATCAGCCTTACAGCGACCGCGAATATCACACCCAGGAAGTGGTGAAGATGAACAAGGTACGCATACAGTATGGTGAGCGAATCATCCTCAATGACCTCGACTGGACCGTGATGAACGGCGAGCGATGGGCTTTGAGCGGACAGAACGGAGCCGGAAAGAGTACGCTCCTCAGTCTGGTCTGTGCCGACAATCCGCAGAGTTACGCCTGCGACATTACCCTCTTCGACAATCCTCGAGGCAGCGGCGAGAGCATCTGGGACATCAAGAAACACATCGGCTACGTATCGCCTGAGCTTCACCGCTCTTACCAGCGCGACCTGCCAGCCATCCGCATCGTAGCAAGCGGTCTGATGGACTCTGTAGGCCTCTACGTAAAGCCGAAGGAAGAAGATATGGACAAGTGCCGTTTCTGGATGAAAGTATTCGGATTGGAAGGTCTTGAAGACCGTGGTTTCCTGAAGCTCTCCAGCGGCGAACAGCGCCTCGTGCTCCTGGCACGTGCCTTTGTCAAGGACCCGGAACTGCTGATTCTCGATGAACCGCTCCACGGGCTCGACAACCGCAATCGCCGTCTTGTAAAAGACGTCATCGAAGCCTTCTGTCGCCGCCAGAACAAAACCATGATCATGGTAACGCATTATAAGGAAGAATTGCCAGCGTGCATCGACCACAGCATCTTCCTCTTGCGCCACACCAACGATTAAAAAGAATTGATAATTAATAATTTCAGAAAGATGAGATACATAATATTATTATTTGCGCTCACCCTCAGCATAGCTAAGGCAAGCGCCCAGGATGTATTAAACGAGGTGCTCCGCACTTCTGATGCAATCCTCAACGACACCACGAAGAGCATGGACGAGCGCCGTACAGCCCTCTTCAAGTTTGACGCGATGACCTACATGCGCAGCAAGATTCTGCCACCGTATGTTATGCTCGACAAGAATCTGAGCAAGGACACCTTGAACATAAAGGTTCGCTATCTCAACGAGCAGGCCTACGCCATGAGCGTATATATTACGCTCTACCAGAAGCGATTGAAGGAGGCTTCTAAAAAGAATAAGCCGCTCGTAACCCAGTTTTTCAAGCAGGCAACCATCGACCACAAGGCATTTAAGGATGAAGATACAGAGTTTACCCTGGCTTATTACAACACCCCGGATGTTCCTACTCCTTTCTGCCTCGACTGCGATTGGGTTTCAACCTTGGCATTTATCCGCAGCATCGACTGGTCAAAGCTTTAAGAACGTTTTCAGTCAGAAAAATATAAAGACAGATTAGCAGCATCCCTTATGCAGGGATGCTGTTTGTCTATAGGATGGTTATCCAGATACCTTCGTCTCGGTCGCGGGCTGCTGTCATGGCGTTGATGAGCCGCTGCAGCCAGATACGGGAGTTCACCACCATGCCCTCGAACTTGTTCTCCCCAACGAGGATGCAGCCTTGCGTATCGTCAGGATAATTGCCTGCATGGATGCGGATACCCTCGAAATTCGGCACACCCACCAGCAATGGCAGCCAACGCTTGAATCTTGGAGAATACGATATGACCACAGGATAAGTACCCTCAGGAATGGCAGTATGGCCAGGTACCTTACGAGCCTTCACGCCGCTCTTGCGGCTATAGCGGGCATCCACTTCCTCTGGCTTTAGCTTGATACCCAACAGATTGCGCCATGTAGGCTCCATGGTATCGCAGAGATATGTATCTTTGGACAACAGCTGGCTGTCAAAGGTATGAATCAATTTGCACTTGTCGTCTTTCTTCTTGCCGGGCAGCGAGTTACGAATTACACTTGCATCGGTCAGCAGATAGAGTCTGCCGATGGTATAAGTTCCTTTTTTAGCTATACGCTTTAATACTATTTCCATTTTGTTTGAATGTTAAGTGTTAAACTATTTGCGTTAAAACATCTCAGGTCGAGTCCGTCGGAACGGAATAATAGCTTCTTAAAACTGAATAACTGAATACTGAACACCTTTCCGCCCTGCTTTCCGTCAGCTCCGTCGGCATTTACTCCCTTCGGAGGGATTTTCTCGATATAATGGCGGTTCACCCAGTTTCTCAACATCGTCGCCGTACCCTTCTTGCCGAAATCGTTATGCAGACGTACCATTTCAGCCTGCGTGTAGGTGAAGGTATCAGGCAATTGCTGCAGCAGGTTGGCTGGTCCTCGCTTGCTCGATTTCTCTCCTACCTCATTAGCCTTGGCTATGCTTGCACCAAAGAAAATCATCTTGCACCACAGGTCGTAGCTCTCGCTCCATCTGATGAACTCTTCTATTTCGGGTTCCCATTTGCAGCCGTTTGCCACGTATAGCACGCAAGCCTTGAGGAAGGCAATTACGTTGCCACGGAAGGAGAGATTCTCGAACACCCTGTTTTGCGACATGCGCGAAAAGTCGGCGTTCTCATCCTTCAACTTTTCTGCTAGGGCGAAAGCCTCAGCACAGTCTATCCTACCCGACGCCTTGCACAGATTCTCTATGTACGGTCTGAGCGCCTCCCTGAAGGCATCGTCATATTCGCCGTATACTGGCATTTCGGCACCGATTTCCCGCTCTGGGATGGTACAGAAGTTGATGCGGCTGATAGGTCCGTCGGTGAGCACCTTTGAGAAATATCGCTGCCCCAGTTGGACGGTGGTCGATGCATTCCAGTTGAACCGGATGGTGATGCGCTCGGTGATACTCGATGTGCCCACGCGGGTCTGGCCGTATGAGTTGCCTGGATCAAAGGCAAGGCACATAATCTTGAACTGCTGGTTGCCTTGCCCCTTGAGGGCGTCGAACTGGTCTATCTCGTTGAGCGTTGTATAGAGGAAATGCTCCTGAGCCTCAGCCGTGCGCATCACGAATGCCGGGTTGGTCATATCGGCATCTATCTCCTGGATGATGAGGTTTTCCGGACGCTTGCGCTTATCCTTGTTGGCGCCCTTTCGTGTCACCTCCTCTTTCCATTCCTTCTCCCGTTGCAGGTTCTCACGGTCGCGCTGTCTGATGTCCTCCATAATCATGTTGATGGGCATCTGCACACAGTTCTTGCCTGCACCTGTGCCCGCCAGCAGACAGCACATCAGGGTAGCCTCGTGCTCCACATTGTCGATATACCTGAAGGTGGTCTTACAGAGGTGTGTAGCAAGTGGCGGGAAGATGGCGTGTGCCACGGCTGGCTTGTATACGTCCGGTGTCTTCGATAACAGCAGCTCCACGAGTTTTGGGAGATGTTCGGGCATCGGAGGCGGAGTTAATTTATCATCTTCCGCATTGGAATCCGTGCCGCCTTCGGAACCCACAGAACTTGCGGATTTGAATGCCACGGCATCCTTCTGGGATGACTTCTCTGCCTGAGCATTGATGCGGATTACGGCTTGCGACATCGGCTTCGAACTGTCGCCATATTTCGCATAGAAGTCGTGGATGAGCTGTTGGCAGTCACGCTCCTGCGAGAAGGCAGGCATCTTCTGTGCTACCACCGCCTTCAGTTCCTCTTCGGGCATCACTCTCGATGCGCCTGCGCTCATGATAGCCAGGAGCGATGAGTGGCGCGAGCCTGGGGTGTTGATGTCTACGCCCTTCAGACCTGCCGCATTGCGGAAGAGGTCGAAGGCTGCTAGGTTCTTGCCGGTTGCCACTGCCCCAGCATCCTGATGAGTTCCAGCAGGGCTGAGATGAGCAGCATGAGCAGCATTGCTATCACAAGGTTGGGCAGGCTGAATAGCAGAGCCAGCAGAAACAGCGTGATGGCTGTCAGAGCCCGAAAGTCGATGGTCTTGAACATTTTGTTGAGTGTTGAGTTTTGAATGTTGAATGTTGAGTGGTTTTGGCTGGGTGCCTTGCTGGATTCGGCCGTCGATGGTAAGCCCACGGTCCAGGTAGGCTTGTCTGCGTTTCTTCAGTTCTTCCTGTGGCAGCACCTCGTACCAGTGGGGCGAGCGATAGATTTCCGACTCCTTGTCGGTGACGAAGAGCATGCGTTCTGGTGTGATGCAGCTCTCGTCGTAAGGCACGCCCAGCGCCTCGCAATAGGCTCGCTGCGTCTCCTCGATAGTCATACCGACGGGCATGCGGATGTCGATGTGCAACTTCTTGCGGGCAGAGTACTCCAGGTGCAGCAGGGCTCCATTCCAGATGGTGTCGCTGCAGTTCAGCTCTCGTGCCTTCTCTATCGCCTTATCCACATATTCCTTGTCGTCCACGTCGATGGTGGTTTGGAAGAGGAAACTTTCGGGCACGGCATTCTTCTGCGATCGCCTGTTGTCTCGGAACTGGTAGTAGTGAGCGCAGCGGAAGGGCAGCTGCTTCTTCAGTTCATCGTTACCCCCACGGATGGCAGCTACCAGTTCTGCCATCCAGGGATAAGCGATGGTTTTGTCGTAGACCGAGAGTGGCTGGGAGCTTACGCTCCCCTTATTGCCATTCTTGTACGGATTATATGCTATAATATGTTCCATCGTTTTTTTGAATGTTGAGTGTTGATTGTTGAATGTTGAATTTAATGTTGAGTGTTGAATGTTGAATTTTATGTTGAATGTTGAATTGCCTAACGGTCGCAAGGGCGCTAGCCTAATTCAACACTCAACATTCAACATTATCTTTGAATCCGGCAATCAGTTCCTTGTGCTCTACCTTGAGGTAGCGCAGCATGTCCTGCTTGTCCAGGTCACGGCTGAAGGTATAGTTCACCTGCACCGTGCGCTTGGTGGTGCGCACCACGGCATGCTTGGTCTTGAAGATTTCCTCGAAAAGCTTCTCGCCCGTACGTTCGTAAGGCTTGAAGTCGAACTCGTCGCCTCCCTTCTCGCCAGAGCATACCATTCTGCCCGGTATCACCTTAGGCTGTTCGCAGATAACCTCGGTATCGTTCCATGGCGCCTTGCGGAAGGCGATGGTACCGTTTTCCTCACTGATGATGGCTCCGTCCACCTTCTGGGCGTTGAGGAGCTGCTTCTTTGTTGCTTGTTTCATAATCGTAATAACTTGTTTAAAAGATGAATAATGTCAGTTGATTCTCATATCGTTGATATACAGGCCGTCGGCAGTATATCGGATGTCCATCGGTTTTTTCAGAGGGTCATAACAGACTTTTTTCATCATGACACACTCATAATGCCAACATCTGTCCTCGTCCTCCATCACAGGCTGGATAAAATCCTTGACCCACTTGTAAAACAACTTACGCTCCGGATCTTTCGAACAGCCTATCGTCATATCTATCACCACCTGAGAGTCTACGAATATCATACTTCTCCAAGCCAATCTACTATTTCGATTTACCTTGTCAGCATTGCCAAAGAATTCACCGAAAAACAAACGAGGTATAAAATCCTTCGGAACCTTTTTGGTTTCCGCTTCCACACACATTTCGACCACTTTTCCCTCCGTGTCGGCTAATACTGGGAACAATTTATCTCTGCCGATATCAGTGATGGCAACCAGGTCCTCGATGCAAAAGAACAATCCTTCGTCGTTGTTCACCACTCTCAATCCGCCATACTGCGGATGATAAAACACATAAGCGTTTCCTTCCATTTTATATACAATGTTTATGGGTTGGACTGCGAGACATTCGCCAAATTTCAGTTTCAGGAACGGTACCGGATTCCTATAAACAAAAAACGCCCGCAACCAGACTTTACTTGTCTGATTACGGGTGCAAAGATAGGGCAAATACGTCCATGGGACATTTAGGAAAAATAGGATTAATATTTGTCCCATAAAAAAATCATCTATGGGCAAAGAAATCAGCCACTTTATCATCCATTTCTTGATTTTTTATGTCCTCACAATGATTGAAGACATTGTTGAACGATTTTATCGTAACTTCTCTTCGTATATGGCAATCATCGGTAAGAAATCGATAAATGGCATTGGCACTGACGATGTGCTGCGGTGCCAAGATACCCCTTCTTCTCCAATATCTGATAAACGCAAATATTGCGATATTCATTGGTGAAGACTTGCTCGCACTGGTAGACATAGAATTTAGGCCATTTAGGGTGAGAAATTCTATAAATAAAGAGGCTTGCTCGGCGGTGGTCTCTTCATCTTTTAAAGAAGATGCTTCATCAGACACAAAAAGGTATTCTTTTTTTCGGCCGATTCTGGTACCATTTTCCAATGGTTTTTTATTCCTTTGCTCCAGGTATTCATAATAGCCATCCAGAGTGGCGATATAGGCATCAAGCCTAGGAAGTTCAGCTTCAACCAAATGATTGTCTTTTCTGTTAAAGGTCTCCAAGAAGCGACGTACTACGAGCGCATCATGATAATTTCTTTCCTCCATGGCAACATCTACCAGTATGTGTACGTGTCTGCTCATATCCATAGGAGGGAACGCCTCAAATTGTAAGTATACTCAATATACTTGCTGTTGCCATTCAATTGAATGACCACGCAAAAAAGGCCGAATCGCCCATACTTCAGTATCAAGCGCACGAGCTTGATAATAAATCTCCCCATAATTCGAAATTTATAATAGTCAGTAATTAAGTTCTTTGTCGCTCGTTCCTTAGTAGAGGACGTTAGAATTTGTTTGCACTAACAATTTTGCTGGTACAAGCAAATGCCAGGAGAGCTATAAGGGAATACACCCTTAGGGGACAGTTGGTCTCCGATTTCATCATATTTTACTTTCTTTTTTTTAGGTATTTATTTATAGATTAGAATTAGCCTCAAAATGAGTTCGCTAACACATAGTGAGGCGGAAAAACTCACTTATATTTACTTCATAAAAGCCAGCAAGTCCTTTCCCTTATGCATAAGGTTGAGAACCACTGCGGCTTATTCCGTAATTTTTCTTATATACCACATAGGCATGGAGGTGGGCATTGAAGGGTCTTTGGTTATCTGTTGCGCCATTGCCCTTGCACTTATCTATGATACGACGATGGTGGTCCCAAGGAATAAGAAAAAGCAATTTGAAATCGTCCGCAAGCTGCGGACAATTTGCCTGTAATGGTGCATAGAGCTTATAAAGTAGCCATTGGTGGCACATGACGCTTTGAGGCGATGGCTGTAGAACCGGTCGCAATTTGCGACCAGTTCTCCTTTATCTTGATGTTCTATATTATCTGCCATATTTCTATCTTTATTTTTGAGGTCACAATTTGTGACCTTAAACGTGTTGTTACTTATTATTGCATTCAAAGGTAGTGCTTTTAGCCTTTAAGCCACTATTGCACAACCCCTTTTTGAAAAGAACGTAAAATTAATAGTTTTATTGCTGTGATTGTGTATTTTTAATCGCTTAACTCGTTGCACCGTACACACGCCCCTTCTGCTCAACTGTTTACTTTAAAACATGCATTATATCATGTAATATAATATCACCATTATCCCATAGAATATAAAACCAATACCGCCATAGTAGCCCTTAAGAACTGAAGGATGAGGAATTGTTATTTTGAAATAAGTCCTATTAACAGGTCTCTTTTTCTGTTCCATATATGTATCAATAAATATTTCTATACCAAATAATATTGCACAAAATGCATGACAGATGTAATAAAAAAAACTTATCACACCTAAGAACAGTCCTATCAATGAAGCTATTCCATATATATATTTGGAAAAACTATTTTTTTTACTCCTATTTCTGTATAAATATATAAGTATCCATACACTACTCAAGAGCGTTATGCAATTAATAAATATTATGCACCATAGAGGTATCGTATCCATTATTTATTATCTTTTGTATTATTATTTTTAGAGTCCTTTTCTTCTATTACCTTATCGGTGATTTTTTCA
>OGYH01002798.1_pt1 | contig 13148 bp, 24 predicted proteins | sample 1576511 | NCBI WGS metagenome assembly OGYH01 (sample SAMEA3541522, study PRJEB24748) | human gut metagenome | biome: human gut; feature: human-associated habitat; material: faeces | place: China | collected 2012 | reverse complement strand
CCACCAGCCCCTCTTACCTCATTTTGCAGTCGCTGGATGCCTGCAATGCGGTGCTTCACCCAGATCGCGAAAATTCTGTTTTAAACGGGCAATCATCGTCCGCGCCTCATCCGGCTCCAGACGGCTCGGAAATTTATATTCCTCCCAGTTCCGAGACAGACGCACCCGGCTGGAAACGATATTGGACGCATCATTCGCCACTTCCTCAAACCATTTCGTCATGTCTCATCTCTCCTTCCAGACTGTGTATCTTATCCCGGCAGGCAGCAGCCGTCTCATAGTCTTCTTCCTGCAACGCCGCTTCCAGCCTGCGTTTCAGCTGCTTAATCTGCTCTTCCGGGCTGAATTCCAGTTCTCCTTTCTTCGTCACCTCTGCAGCCGCCTGACTGCGCGGCTGGATCTTCGGATGTTTGCCGGTATGGCTCGAATTTTCCTGCAATTTCTTAATTTTCTCTCCAAGCAACGGATCAAACACATGATAACAGTCCGCGCATCCGAAACGGCTGTTCTTGATAAATTCTTCATACGTCGTGCCGCAGGTCGGGCATACCACATCCTCTTTCGGTGCCTGGCTGGCAGACGCATCCGTCAGTCCCAAAAGGCTCGAAAGCAGTTTTCCAAGCGGAAATTCTCCCTCAATCAGTGCCGAGTACGGTCCCAGATCCATCTCTTTCGCGCACTGGGCGCAGAGATTATGCTCTGTCTTGACGCCGTTAAACACTTCTGTATATTTAATATTCGCTTCGCGAATCCCACATTTCTCACACAGCATAATTTATCCTCCCAACATACACATCCCGCAACGGTTCCAATACACAAAAACCATCGCCCGCAGCCGGAACCTGCTATTCCGCTGTAAATGCGTCATAAATGGAATCCACCAGATTGTGAACCTCCTCGCGGCTCACATTTTTACAGACACCTCTTGCCAGAATCACACTGAGATCCCGGCGCATCTCCGAGATCGTCCGCATCTTATCCGTGTCAAGTGCAATCACTGCCCCGCGGCGGCGGTCCACACGCAGAAAACCTTCCTGTTTCAGTACAGAATATGCCTTGTTGACCGTGTGCATGTTAATTCCGATGTTATCCGCTAACTGGCGCACGGATGGCAGCGTATCGCCCTCCCGGATCTGGTCGGTCGCAATCCCGATGATGATCTGGTTTATGAGCTGAATATAAAGCGCTTCCTCACTGTTAAAATCAATCTCTACAATCATACTCCACCATCTTTCATTCTGACGGCAGACCCCGTTTCTAAATACAGTCAGCCGCCTGTTTTATCATTTGTTATATAGATTGTATAACAAACAGATGTTTTCGTCAACTGTAAAACTGTGTTAATTGTGTGAATGTAAGTTTTATAATTAGTAGTATAAAGAACGAACGTTCTTGATGCTACTAATTTTTTTATATGGGTTGTGCAAAATGTCCAAACGTTTGGACATTTTACAGAAAGGAAAATGGCTATGATTGCAGTAAAAAAGGAAACACTGGAAGATTCATTAACCAGAATCCTCTGGTACTATCTGAACAATGATTTCAACCTCAATATGGTTGCGCGTGAACTTTTTAGCCGTGAAAGTGCCGCTCTTGCTTTATAAACTGGACACAGTGTAGACGAGTTCTTAAAAAGCGGTGCTTACCTCTTAAAGAACTATATCGCTGTTAGCTTCATGCCGGGATCGGTAAATCCCCTTTATGTGGATGTTTACAAAGTAATGCTTGAATCAATCGACTTCGAAGCACTTGCAAAGAAATTCTTCGAAGAGTCCGTATAACTCAAAATGTCCAAACGTTTGGACAAACAAGAAAGGGCGTGTATATATGAATACAAATGAATTACAGAAGAAAGAAACCGAAGCTACAAATAGTCCGGCTTCTGCTTCTACAGATACAAAAACTTCCGTCACTCCGAATGTTATGAATCCACCAGCATCAAAGGATTCTAGCCCGGATGTGCTTTCGAAAGAACTTTCAGAACGAATTAAAACCCTCGATACTTTGGTAAAAGATCTTACCAAAAATTTCGTTAAAATCGGCTATGAGTTGGTTCTGATTCGCCAGAAGAAATTATATAAAGAATTGGACTTTAAGACTTTTGAGGACTTTGTGCAGACGCAGTATGGATTCAGTCGCAGTTCGGCGTACAACTTCATTAACGTATGTTTGAAATATTCCGTCAAAGATGATGCCGGACAACCTACGAAATTGCTTAGTAAAGAGTATGCGAAGTTTTCAAGTTCCCAGTTGGTTGCAATGCTCAAACTGAATGACGAAGCGATCGCCCAAGTCGATTCGAACGCAACTATTAAAGACATTAAGAAGTTATCCGCTTCTGAAAAAAAGGAAAAGAAAAAGGAAAAGAAAGAAAAGAAGAGTGTCCGGGATATGAATATACCTGTTATGCGTCTTAACATGGCTACCGGGGCAACTTGGGAATCAGTTGTTACCGATGCGATTCGAAAGGTATGTGAGCCGTTTCTGAACGATGAGCGTCGCGCCGCAGATGGTAAGGCATACAAGATTGAAATTAACATTGTTTATCCGGACGAATCTGCAATGTAACTTTAAATCCGTTTAAAATGTACAGTTACCATATATAACCTAAGTAATTAGCTATTACCGCCCCGGCGTTCCGGGGGGTATATAAGAAAAGGAGAAAAATATCATGTTAAATATCGAAGCAAAATTAGAAGTAGTAGGCAAACCAGAGCCGCGTGATTGGAAGAACAACGAGGGGCAGACAATGAAATCTTATCGTCTGAATGTGGCTCAGAATGATGGCGTAGACATTGCCACTATCAGATGCCCGCAGGACGTCTATGCAGGCGTTTGCCGCGGCGATGTAGCACTGTTCCTGTGTACGTTCACAGAATATGGCGATCGTTCTGATTTCCGTATTGTAGGAGTGAAACAGCTTCTCAATAAACCGGGAGTAGCACCTGTAAACAAATAGGTCATAGCGCTTAACCGCGTTTGACATACATTTTCCCCCGGCGGTTTTGGTACATTTTCCCGCCGGGGCAACCCCAAGAAAGGATGGACGATGAAATCTACATTGATTATCTTGATTCTTGGTGTTTCACTCATTGAATATAGTGTGTTCAGCTTTTGCTGTTATGCGCTGTTTTGTCAAATCAATGATAAACCCTTGTCCAAACGTTTGGACAAAACGAAAGGAGAAAAGTGAAAATGAGCGTTGTATTACTTTTGATGATTCTGTTTTCTTTCATCTATTGTTGTATCGACTTGTCGAAGAAAATCAGAGATAAAAACCATTAACTTGGTTTCTCCCGCTCCCGGCAAGTTTGTGATTCCTTGTTCTGGGATGTGGTTGAAATAATAAAATTAGTCCCTTTGAGGACGGAAAGGACAAACTATGACTGAAATGCTGACAAAAGTACGTGGCAAGGTTGCTAACCTTGGCATGAAAACAAAAACAGGTCTGATGGCTGTTGCCATGTCTACCGCTTGTGCTGTTCCGGCTTTCGCCGCTGAACCAGGTGCTTCTGGTTCTGGCTCTGGTATCGCGATCAACTTCGATATTAACCAGATGTTCACTTTCGCTAACATCATCATCGAAGCTCTGATGCCAGTTGTTTATATTACGGCTGGTTTAGGAATTGGTTTCCTTATCATCAATTCCTTAAAAGCGGCGTTCCGCTGATGCGGTTTGCTTACCCGATGGGATAGGCACTCTTCCGGGGGCGAGGGATTTATTCCCCCGCCCCCTTATTCATTCCCGGCTTGCGACTCATTAACGCAGCATTAACTTATTTCGCTTGCGTTTCCTGCCGCCGGGGATTTTCTTCCCTTGCGGTTATAATTCAGCCGCATGACGGCGCAGACCGCGTGTCAAGGGCGGTTCTATTCCGGGCGTGCCTTTACCCTTGACGCGGACGGTCGCGCCCCAGAATGCGCTATAGGCGGTAGCGCTTTTGTGCTATCCGCCTTAGTTGCTCATTCTCTCACTACGGCAAGCCATTTACCACACGTTTGCCTGTTACCGTATAGATAGCACCATCAATTATAGATAAATAGAAAATATAAAAATATGGGAGTATAGCTTAACTGGAAAAGCGGCGGCGTAAACCCTCAATGCGCCGTGAATACGTCCCCGGTTCGAATCCGGGTATTCCCTCTAAAAATGTCCAAACGTTTGGACATTTTGAAAGAAAGGAAGATGTACATGAAAAGAAAAGAACGCAATAGCATTATCAAATGGGCGTGTACGCTTACTGACGAAGAATTAGAAAAAGAGTATTACGATGCGGTTCTTGATTCTTTAGGCAGTCAGACAGAACGAATGTATGATCTTGGCTATGATATATCAGACATTCGTGATAGAGAAGATCATGAAAAGTTTTTAAGAGAAAAAAGCGATCTTCTTGAATCTGTATGCAAAGAACGCGGCATTGAATTGTGGAAACAACCATTTTGAAAGGAGAAAATGAACCATGAATAAAGAGAAAACCTTAAAAATTATCGAAACACGAATTAGCGATTTAGATGCACTTATTAAGATTGGCTCACAGAATGAGTCACAGAAAAATAATGTTGAAATGTGGCAGTTTGCAAGGAATGAACTGGTATTAGTCCGCGATGCAGTCGCAGACATAGAAGAAAGTGAGGTGTAATGCATGAATGAAGATAACGAAGTGCGAGAAGAAAATTCTTCTGATACACAGAAAGACTCATCGCCGCCAGAACGTAGTGAAACGGTTGACAAGGAAGTTTCTGAAAATAATTCAGAAAATACTGTTTCCGAAAAAATGGATAATAATGAATCGTCTGATTCATTCACTTCCGAAAAACCAGATACCTCTGATTCGTCTGATACAACTTCTGCTGTTGATGAAATAATTGATGCTATCAAGAAAGAATTGGATAGCAGAGCCGAAACCGAAGCTGATAGCGCAGATATCGAAACCAGCGGCACAACAGATACCGACAGCGAAGCGGCAGAAACAGGAAATAAAGAAACTGATACCGAAGAGAACTATTCAGAGATTACATACGCAGGAAAAACCCGCGCAAAAGTCTACGATTCATTCGATGACGAAGAGGACGAGGAAATAAGCGTATACACGATTGCTAGTGCATCCGATTTGCCGCCATACGAAGCAACTATAGTAAATCGTCTGGATAACATTTTAACGTGTGCTATCATTACTGCTTGTTGTGCTCTTCTCATCCTCTTCCATACTTTAAAAAGGGAGTAATTCTTATGGAAACACTACAATATTTCACTTATTTCATCATCATATGCGCCTTTGTAAATATAGGCGGCTTTATCGTCTCTGGACTAATACGTGTCTATAAGTCAATCAATAATGGTAGGGGGGTGCGAAAATGATAAGCTATCCTTACTATAATGAAGTATTCGGTATCATGTTGGGACTCTATGTTGTCTTACAGATGCTCCACGTTGCCGATCTTTGTGCCCATGAATAAAAATTTCCAAACGTCTGGACAAATTTACAGTAAGAAAGGAAGAAAGAAAAATGTATATTGCTATCACAGATACCCGTGTTTACACGGCAAAAACGTTACCCATGTTAAACCGTTCTATGAATGGGATGCTTGAAGAAGATGAGTTTAAACAGGTAGGTGCAGACAGTGTAGTGGTTCTATCTGCCGCCAATCTGGATTTCGTGCAGGACAAACGCAAACTTTCCAGCATCATGTTCGGTAACTTCTTCAAAAAAGACGTAGTTCCCCGAAATCTTATGATTGCTAATATCATTCTGACATTTATCATGTTTGTACGGATTGGAGGGTAAAAAATGCAGGTTGATTTCCAGTCACTCATGAGCGGTTTTTCTGCCCCGGTTGACACGGGCGATCCGATTAAATCCATTTATGGTATTATCCCCTACATGGATTCTACACAGATGCATCTCAAGTTCCAGCTCATGTACTTCATTGAAAAGTACAATCTTTCGGAATGGCGTAAGGTCTTTGAGGATATTGACAAACAGTTACAAAACAATAAGAATATCAATTTCTTTAGCAGTCAGAACCTTAAAGCTTTATTGTCGGCTTATACGCAGAATGAACTTGTCAGAGGTATTAAGGTTAATACTCTCAATGAGAACGGCGGTGGTAATTAATGCCTGGTACAATCATTGGATGCCTTGGGGCACAGCGTTCTGGAAAAACACTGTTCGCCTATAAGCTGGTAAAAGCGATTCATGAAGCGTATGATATTCCCGTTTATACTAATATTTACAGTCCGCGGGATGATTTTCACTATATCAATTCATTAGAAGATTTTCCGCTTGATTTGAACCCGAAAATTCTTTTTATCGATGAGATATATAACGGACTGGACGCACAGGACTATAAAAAGCTGAAAGAAATATCTATTTTTATCAATACGATAGGCAAGCAGAATTGTCTGTTTGTCTACACCACCATTGAAGCAGAAATGGTATACAACCGCTTGCGAAACCAAACACAAACTGTAGTAGTTGTATCTAAAAACGATAGAAACATTTACTACAAATTGATTAACCTTGCGGATATGTCCAGTTCTATTCATTCTGTCCCCATCAATGCCAAGCTGTTTGAGAACGTATATTATGATACGCAGTTCATACCGCTTGATTTTGATTGGGGCATGAAAGACTGGCGCAACAAGTTATCAAATTTTTACCGGGATAATTATGGATTGATTGTAAATCTATGATTTCATTTTCTTTTGGGAACAGATGGGCGCTTTTCTTTAGCTTCAGCAAAGAAAAGCGCCAGTGTTTTAGAAATGAATCTAAATATCATATGGTTTTATTTTTATTGGTAGCATCCGCTTGCTATTGACCCTCGTACATCCCCGTAGGGGGTGGACAATGCTTACACGGCATTATTATACCTAAATGTTTTTACAGATTTACAGAAAGGAATTAAATGTCATGAGTTATTTATTCAAACATTTAAAACGAAATTGTAAGCAGATACTTTCGTTTGCCCTTGCTTTTATAGTGTTCACTGAACCTAGCTTACAATCTTATGCAAGTACAAGTTTACCTGTTATTATTTCAAGTGAAGAGTCCATTGATTCTTATGCTGAATCCCCCGATCCAGATTTCGATCCAAAAACATATGATGGAATACCATTTTATTTTGATGAGGATGGAAACAAAGTTTATGATGAAGAAAACATTTATAAAGATTATGTCAAACCAGAATATCTAGGTATAGCAAAAACTTTTGAAGAATATCCCCTTACTACGATTGATTATTCTGTAGATGATATTTCCACTTATGTTGTTGGTATTGATGATGCGGCATTGGCTGTTCTTGCGGTAACACTTGCTACTTATGGTGTTTATGTTGGACATGAAGCTATTAAAGATTTCGCTTCTACCAATTTTGAACCTTGGGTTCGAACCAAATACGGAAACGATTCTTCCGTTATGGAAAATATACAAAGTTGGTTAGCTGTTAAAGCTGGAACTGTTTTTGCCGGAATGGAATTATTCTCAAATGTAGTTGGTAATTTCATAAAATCCGGACAAGTAAAAGATTCTACCCTTACTATAAGTTCTCATCCTACTCTTTCTACAGCTACATATGCTCCTTTAGGCAATAAGCCATCCGGTTATATAACATCCTATGAGTATACCAATCCTCGATATAATAATTTTTTATTAAGAGGTTATATTTATTCCGATCGTCCGGATGGTTATGCTTTAAGAGGGTTATATACTAGTGATTCTGATGAATTTTATGCTGTTTATGTTAAAGGAAGCGGAGACTCTTTATCTATTAATAAAAGCTATGGTCTTTATTATTTAGCTGTTTCTTATAACAAAGTGGAAGATTATTATGGAACTCCTTCGAGATCTGGAATTAATTCTTTCGAGGACAAACTTCCTGTACTTGGTTGTTTAAAGCTACCCGTATTTAAAGATACTGCTTCGATGATCTCTTATTTTAAATATGGTACAAGTGGTGGAACAGTTAGTTTGCCTGAGTTTTTTTCCACTCCCGATACTTCTATCTCACTAAAAAAAACATGGTCTAACTTACTGACAAATAGTTCTGCATACACACGTTCTAATACTATGAATGTTCCAGACTCAAGTTCTGCAATTTCAGATTTGCTTAATAGAATCTATGCATCTGATACAGAAGATGAAGTTATCGAGAACGTTAATTCTGTTTGGAAAGTTCAAAAAAAGGCTTCTAAACCGAATCTTTCAGCTGAACAATCATATTCACATTTAAGTTATATTCTTTCAGCGATTGCCGCTTATGCTGGTGCTTCGGTTACTTCGGAACAGTTGGATGAATTTATTTCATCTTATTACGGAAATTATGTTGATGGTACTTCCGCACGTAAAGAAGAACAGGCAGAAGAAATTGTAAGAAATTTTATAGTAATCAACGGTGGTGGAAACAATGGTGATCCGGATAATGATGATAAAGATAATAATAAATATGAAATAGCAAAGAAACTTGCTTTTGTGTTTGGTTCTTTTCTTCTTTCTATCGGTGCTACTCAAATTGAGCCAGATTATGCAAGTAATCCTAATATCGCTTCAAATATTAAAGTAAATGGTTATGCACCTGTAGAGCCGAATCCAGATCCAAATCCTAATCCAAGTCCGAATCCCGGAACGGGTTCTGACTCATCTGCTTCAAGTGGTCTTTTGAAAAATATTATTTCTGCGATTGAATCACTTCCAGATAAAATGGTAGCCGGATTTTCGGAACTTGCTTCTACAATCACAGATATGGCACGCACGATAGAATTACTGCCAAACAAATTAGTGTTGGGATTTGCTTCTACGTTTTCAGATTTAGGAACGCTTGTTGGTTCTCTTCCTAATGCTATTGCTGATTTAATGCCCGGTGTATTGCAATCTTCTCTTCCGGATATATTGGCTAATTCTTTTGGCTTAGTTAATGGTTTTTCTTTTCCCGCCGCGCTAAGTTCTATTGAAGCGGCTATAGGCGCACTTCCAGCGGCATTAACGAATCCTTTAGCCGCCATTCAATCAGCAATAGATACACTTGCTGATGCATTGACAGCTCCTTTAGCTGAAATTCAAAAAGATTTATCTAATTTACCAGATAAACTTGCTGATAAATTAAAAGAAGACAAGATACCAGAAGAGCCGCCGGAAACAGATGATGGAAGCGGTTTATTTCAAAATATTCTTGATATATTAATGCTTCTCATTCTTATTATCATTGCTTTGCTTATTTTGTTTTTAAACTGCTTGATACTTATATTTAATTTATATCAGATTCCGTCAAGTACAGCTTTGTTTAACGAAAATGTATTAAAAGGCTTAGAGTTTTTAAAAAGCATTAAAATACCGTTTCCCGGTACAGTTGGCATAGGTCTTTTTGATTTATTATTGGCGTGTGTATATTTTGTGCTTTTTACTTCTCTTATTGCTACGCTTCGGAAAAAAATCGAAAAATTTCATGTATAGGGGGATGCATATGTTTTTAGCTTTTATGAATATGCCATCATTATCAAGTTTCTTCGGTAATGGTATTCTACAAGGTTTAACTAATCTTTTTAAATATATTATAAGTTTCTTTGCAACAGTAGCAGATGCTTTGCGACAATTTTATAATACGATTGTTGATGTGAACAGTTATGTGAAATTATGGACGAATGCTTTCAGCGGCGGCGAAACAGGACTTCCTGTGCTTGCTTCGGTCGGTGCATATCGTTATCTGGTTGGAGATAGTGCTTTTTATATCACATATATAGTAATTCTATGCGGTTGTTTATTTACTATATTCAGATTGGTATATATTCTATATCGGTTGTTTGAAAAACTACAAGATAAAATTTGCAATAATAACAGTAAAACACTTTCTGGAATACTCTCTATTGTTTCAAGGTTTTTCGGCTAGTTAGTAGAAATGGCTATTAGCAATATTACCGCTATTATAATTACTGCTATATAAAACATACTTTTTAGTATTGACTGAAAAATACTCATACTTTTTTTGACTGGTGCAGAAGTTTCTGTTTTATGCTTTTTTATATCTTTCATAACTTTTTTATTGTGAGCATATGTTTTCGATTTTAATGAATTTCGTATAATTGCCTTTTCAAGGTCAATGTTATTTACGATTTGAGGTGCTGTTCCCTCATCAAGGCTTTTCAATCTTTTAGGCATATTGTTCTCCTTTGTAGTTTCTTATATTATATCAAACACAAAGGGCATTGTAAAGTCAGCATTTTTCTTGGTTGGGTGTTGCCTACTTGACTATGGCAACACTTAACCGAGAAAAAATGCAAATTTTTTCTCAAAATTCTATTTTGTCCAAACGTTTGGACAAAATGAAAGGGGTTCTTAAAATGTACAACGTTAAAATTTCACAATATTTAGAATCTACAGAGGTAGTTTATTATTCTAATGTTATTACTGGTCGTGAAACAGAAAAAGACTCTTTTATCGTGGAACGTGATAACGAACTATTCGAAGTTTATTCCTTTATGGCTTTTGGAATAAATAAATTAGAAAAAAGCAAAGAAGAAAACGCGCTTCATTCGTTCTTTGTTTCATTCAATCGCACAAAAAATAAAATTTATAGTTATGCGCGGGATAATATCTGGGAATGGTTTCTTACATTTACTTTCGATCCAAAACTGGTTGATTCATTTAACTATGATGAAGTAGTAAAATGTATGTCTGATTTCTTACGTTATATGGGCGATCATTCATCCTGTCGAACAAAGTATTTGATTGTTCCAGAACGGCATAAATCGGGGCGTTATCATCTGCATGGTGTTTTTAGTAACATGGATATGTCACTTTGGAAAATGAAGTATTCTGGACACACCACAAAGGGCGGTCTGCCAATTTACAATATTGCTGGTTTTCCATATGGATTTACAACCGCTACGCAGGTACAAAGTTCTGTCCGGGTATCTCACTATATATCAAAATATATAACAAAAGACATGTTTAAAGGTATCAAGAACAAAAAACGATACTGGTGTACTAGAAACTTAGATTCCGGCACACATACCACTATGATGATCGCAAAATCGGACTTAGAAACCTTGCTTAACAGTTTCGGGGAAGTCCAGAGCATGAAAACGATTGATACGCCGTACAATACTATTAAGTTTTTCCAGTTCTGAAAAATGTCCAAACGTTTGGACAAAAAATAAGTCCGAGGATTGCTCCCCGGACTTTCTTTTATTTATGTCTTAATTCATAGGCAAATATATAATCTTTGATGATTAAACTATCTTGATAAGTGGCATATACGATACCATTTATCACATATTTCTCAAAAGCATCCATAGCTTTTTCAATGCGTTCTAATTGTTCGTATGGCTCTGGTTCTCCATTTTCGCGCGCATCGTATATTGCATTTATGATACGGTCATGTGCATTATATAGTTTATGTTGATTATCTTCCCACTTACATACGGGATATAACTTTTTACCGTCCTCTGTTTTGTATAATTTCATGATTTATATTCCTTTCTTGAAGTATTTAAAAAGAGGAAAAGCGGCTTATCCAGCCGCCCTTCCTTTAAGCTTCGATGTAGAACGCCGCGTAATACCCTGCAAGGGCATTACAGTTATAATATTCGAATGACTTTGTAACTTGGTTGAACGAAACTCCAAAGTCAATTTTTATAAGCGATTCTGGATTCCACGGCTTACCCGGTCTTAAATTACACGGGCATAAGAAAACATTTTTTCCTGCGTTGAATATTCTTCGTGCAACAGGTTTTGTAACGCGTTTATACGGAATGCCACCAATTTCAAATACCATTTTCTTCATGATTTACTATCCTTTCTTGAAATATCCAGAAAGGAGAAAAGCGGCTTATTCAGCCGCAGTTTCCAGTTCTTCTACTGCCATTTCAATGGCGTTTCCCAAAACGTAGCATCGTAGAAATGAATCTATCAACTTATAATCGTCTGTAAGCCACAAGTTTGCTACCCATTTATGGTTTCCGTAGTCATCGCAAGCTTCCCGGACGAGGTCTTTATTTTCCTCAACGTATTTCTGTGCTTTGCTTCGACAGAATGTGTACGATCCGGATGCATTTCCAGTAATGCTATCTTCGTTTATTAGATCTTCGTAGAGCCGTTCTTTCAGCTCATTAAGATCCATGCCGTTCATGTCAACTTCCTCTTTGATGTAGTTGAGTACATCTTCTTTTACTGCTTCATAGTAGTCATACATAACCATTCCTCCTTGGGGTTTTCTGTAATTTAAAAGAGGTGTAGAGTTTTCGCCCTACACCATTTTTTCCAGTTCTGCCATTAGGCTTTCGCCAACTTGAACCCATGCTTCAAATTCATCGACGCGATCCTGGTAATACTGAAAATCATCTTTATCAGTTTTCGCTTCTTCCAGATTTTCTTTCGCATTTTCAAGATTATCACGGTTGCTTTTTAATTCGTATTCAAGCGTACCAGCTATTCTTTCAAGGTATTCAATACGCATCTTTTTCAAGGTAATTTTATTAGCTTTCATAGAGATTTTCCTTTCTGAACTGCCCTCCGACTTTCGCCGGAGGGAGATTAATTAGTACCAGTTGATACCTGGGTCAACGTCTGCAAAGATTTCATCTTTGTATTCGTTTTCTTCGGTTTCGCGAACTGTTTCGCACTTCGTTGATTGAAGTTTAAACCAGTTCATGCTTCCTGTTTCCCTACAGGTTTCTCTCATTTCTTCTAAATATCTGTTATGATACATTTCAGAACCCCTTTCTGGATTTTCTTTATTTAGTTGTCAATGTGCTTTGTTACGGCATCTGTTTTTAGCAGGCTGTGAACGGAAGAAAAGGGGCGGAGAAAATATTTTTTTAATTTTTATTCACATAACCTTACTTCCTTTTTAACTCTTTATATAAAAATTCAAAAAATATTTTTGGAGTACAGTTTACCCCTTTTCTGTAGCGAACAGTTTGCTATGATGCCCTAGTAACAAGGCATGACAACAAATAAAGGAAAGCCGGAAAGGGATGCGAATATGTGGCGTAACAGGTATTTAGAAGATGGCAAGAGGACTTGTAAGGATACTGGAAGAATGAATCGATTGCGACCAGCTTGCTTTTGACCCTAGTACGTCCCCGCAGGGGCGGACATCGCTTACACGGCATAAAATATAAAAATGTCCAAACGTCTGGACAAAATCCCCTA
>OGYH01002795.1_pt1 | contig 13167 bp, 13 predicted proteins | sample 1576511 | NCBI WGS metagenome assembly OGYH01 (sample SAMEA3541522, study PRJEB24748) | human gut metagenome | biome: human gut; feature: human-associated habitat; material: faeces | place: China | collected 2012 | reverse complement strand
AACAAACAGACTGAAACTTCGCTAGGAAGTTTCAGTCTGTTTGTACTGTACCGCACCAGCCTGCATCGGGATTTTTTACTCACAGGGTGTTCTCCCGTGGCGTGTGCGAAGGGACGATGGCGGTATCTCCCGCCTATTCGGAAGGCTCTTCGATGCCAAGCACATCCGCAGCATTCTGATACATGACCTTGGGCAATACCTCCGGCCTCAGGCCCCAGTTTCGATAGTAGTCGACAGCTTCCTGCATGGATACACAGGGATAAGCCGTTCCGAACAAGAATTTCTCTGGAATGAAATAGTTCGCGGAGGTAAGGTAGTCTCTGTTTCCCGGCACGTTCATCGTGTACAGATCCGGCGCGAGATACACATTTTCCCGGTTGAATGCCACATGGCAGATTTCGGTTACGAAGGGCCAGCCACCGTGGGCGATGACCAGCTTGAGGCTAGGGAAGTCCAAGGCCAGCCGATCGATGATGAAGGGGCTGTTGTACGTCAGATCTGGAGCAACATACCCCCCGAAGGACAGGAATACGGGGATGCCGTGTTGCTGGCACAATTCGTAGATCGGGTAAATCCGCTGGTCATTGGCGTAGAGCGGCGTGGAACAGAAGCCCGGCTCCAACAGGATGCCCCGGCAAGCCCCCTTGAGAGCAAAATGTTCCGTTTCCCGCAGGGCTTCCTCACCGTCAAGAGGATCGATACCCGCAATCCCGATAAACCGCCCGGGATAAGCCGCGTCCAGCCGGGCAAGGTCGTTGTTGTCCATACCTGTGGACTTTCGGATCAGCACAGCTCCAAGCGTGATTCCTGCCGCGTCCATTTCCTGTATGAACAGGCTCATGGACCGTTGCCGTGCGGATTCGCCGACAGACATCCCAAAACGGGGTGCGAAGGCTTCAGGTTCAAACAATTCCCGTCCGGGATTGTTGAACATACCGTCCCGTATACTTCCGAATGGCGGACGGGTGCGAACGTCAAGTATCTTCATGGTAAAGCTCCTTTCGCGGCGTCCGCCGCTCCATATGCTAGAGGCGGAAACCATAGACCATTGCGATCACGGGGAACCCGAATAGGAATAGAACGATCAACCCGGCAAGCACCGCACTGAAACCCGCCTTGAACGAAGTCCGCACGCCGATCCAGTCCACATTTGAAAACAGGACCGCCGCCACGGTGGATGCTGCCGGGGTCGCATAGGCGCAGGCCGCAGCGATGATCACGAGCACGGTGAGCGCCACAGGGTTCAGGCCGAGGGACTGGCTGACCTGCCATGCGATAGGTACGGCGATGAGAACCAAGCTGACGTTATGGGTGAACTGGGTGAGCAGGTTTATGACGATGGAGAACAACACGAGAAAAACGATGACGTTGGCGTCCTTGAAGTAGGCGTTCATGACTTCGCCGAGCCACGCGGTGATGCCCGCCGCGTCGCTGCTCACCGCCGCCGAAACGGGCAGGGCCGCCGCAGTGATCCAGAACACATGCCAGTGGATGCCGTCGCGGGCGCATGCATCGAAATCAAGGAGCGGCCTGCCTTCCAGCCGCATTACACAAAGGGCGATGAGCACAACGGCAATAGCGGCGAGGAAGTTGAACTGCCCGAGGATGCCAAGGACGTTGGGGCCGCCCATCATCAGGTTCGGGAGGAGCATCAGTCCCATGAACACGATCAGCGCGGCTCCGGCGATCTTCTGGGCGGGGTTCAGCTTCAGATCGCTGCGCATGGATTCCAGATAGGCTTCGGACAGATTGCGGAGCTTGCTCACATCCGGCTTGAACACATACTTCATGACAAGGAAGTAGGCCACAATAAAAAGGATACACAGCGGGATAGTGGTCGCCATGAACGTCAGATAGTCCACGGTGTACTGTCCGCCGGACGATGCCTCCAACGCTCCGATGGCCAGAATGCACACGTTCCCCCAAGGCTTGCAGCCAAACGAGAGGATGGCCGATATGGCGACCCCCGCCAGCAGATAGGCCGGATAGCGGTCCCCCTTCCTATAGCCGATTTCATCGAATACACTGTACATCAGGTTCCATACGAGAAAGACGACTGCGTTTCCGTCCACGAGGAAGCTCACTACGAAGGTTCCCAGCAGGACCATAAAGGTGAAGCACCACGGCTTCCCCGCCAGCCCTTTCCGGCTTAGAAACCAGCAGGACAATTTCTTGTTGATGCCGCTCTTCTCGCAATATGCGGTGAACACGAGCACCAGCAGCATGAAGATGACCAGATGATTGCTGAAGGCATTGGCGAAGGCGGCCTGTGGGGTCTTAAAATAGCCGCACAAGCCAAGGGCAAAGATGCTCATCATACTGGGCCATACGAAGCCGATAAAGGTCCAGCCGTAGAGCAGGCCAATGAAAATCCCCACAATGGTCATACCGAACGGGGTCAGTGCGTGGAACGGCAGGTATCCGAAACAGAAGGTGATCAGAAAGTAGACGAATGTATGTATCCAGTAGACGGCGCGTTTACGGCTGTCGATAGTTTCCACGAGAATCTCCTTATAGGCGGTGAATGCCGCATGGTTCGCATTGGAGATGCAGGACGAAACGGCCCTGCACACGCGTTAGGACGTCGAGGCAGGCAGAAACCGGATCAGTTCCCGGACGATGTCGCTCGGTTCCTCAGCGAGCAGATAGCCCGTGACCGCCACGATGCGTTCCTTGACCTTGATGAGTGAAAGGCCATCCAGATAGCTCTGGCGGGGGCCGTCCCCATCAAGAAAGATATCGTGGAGGAACCCGATGCCCATGCCGTTGGCGATGGCGTGGTTCCAGAGGCTCACTGAACCCGCGGAAAGCACGATGTCCGGCGTTCCATAACGGTTCAGCAGATAATGCAGGGGGGTGGTGTTCCCTTCGTCCGAGGCTCCCAGCACGATGGGGTATTGCAGCAAGGTCTTGAGCGAGAGTTCCCGGCTCGCGGCGAGCGGGGATTTTCTGCTTACGCAAGCGTGATAGCTGCCCTTGGCGAGGGGATGGAACGAAACACCGGACGCGGGGATAAAACCGGAGCACAGCGAGCCTCCGTCTTCATCCGCATACGGCACATTGATCAGGCCGATACGGTGGACGCCCGCCTCCTGTGGCTCCTTCAAGCGGGCACAAATGCCCGTTGGGGATTGCTCCAGGATCACGACCTTGATCTGCGGACACTTCTCGCAGAGCCGCTTGATGACGCCCGGAAGCAGCGAGATGTAGAAGATCGAGTTCACATAGATTTGTAGCGTCCCCAGCAGTTCCGGGGCCGTATCCCCTCCGCGCAAGTCGCGCAGCAACGTATGGTATTTCGGGACTATTTCCGCAGCGTAGGCCAATACCCTTTCCCCGTCCGGCGTGAGCGTGCAGCCCTGCCTGGTCCGGTTCAGCAGCCGTGTATCCAGCTCCTTTTCCATAGTCTTGATGGTGGAGCTGAGTGCCTGCTGTGTCATATGCAGGTGTTCGCTGGCTGTATTCAGGGACTTCTGTTGCGATATTTCGAGCAGGCAGATCAGTTGTTCGATTCGCATGGCCGTTTTTCCCACATGACGGGTTACATGTTAAGGCGCTATAGCCCAAGGAACCGCTTTGCGTTCTCTTCCATGACATAGGGAAGAAAGCGCGGATCGATGCCGCAGTTCCTGTAATGCCGTGCGGCGTCCCGGATGGAAATGATCGGAGCGGCGGAGGCAAAGAGAATCCGGTCATAGAGAATGCCATTCGCCGCTGCGATGAAATCCCTGCTTCCCGGAGCGTTTATCATGTACATATCCGGGGCCAGATAGACGTTTCGCCTGTTGAAGGCGATCTGGCAGATCTCAGTGACGTAGGGCCAACCGCCGTGGCACAGGGCAATGTTCATATCCGGGAAGGCGGCGGCCACGCGATCAAGTTCAAGCGGGGCGTAATAGCCAAGCCCCGGCGTGAAGATGCCGCCGAAGGTCATGGCCACGGGAATACCTTCCCGGCTGCACCGTTCGTAAATCGGGAATACCCTTTCATCATCCACATGCCAGCGCTCGGGATCGAATGCGGGTTCCAGCGCGATGCCGCGACAGGGCCCGTCAATAACGTACCTGCCGATTTCTTCCAGCGCGGCCTCAACCCCCATCAAAGGGGCGATGCCCGCCAATCCAATGAACCGCTCCGGATGGCGTTCCAGCAGGTGGACGAGATCCTTGTTGTCTCCGCCGCAACCTTTACGGATCGGAACGACAGCCTGTTCCACGCCAGCCTCATCCATCTCTTCGAGCAGTGATTCCAGAGAAAAGGTTCTGGCACATTGTGATATTTGTGTCCCAAAACGGGCCGAACGCTGCTCAACATCTTGAAAATTAGTGTAAAACTCCGCCGCCCGGTAACTCTCGACAGGCGGCCTGACACGAAAATCAATACTCATGGCTATACCTCCAGCGAACGGAAGAAAAGAGGGAAAAAATATCCTTCTTCATTTATTGAAAAACAGAGACAGCGTTTGCCGGCAATAGCGCCTCGTTCTCCGGCAGGATATCCCCGCCTGTATTCGTTCGCTTTTGAACAATCTTATAGCCAAGGAAAAAATACTGTCTAACAGTTCTTTTTGCGCCATGCCGCACCTGTTACAACAATTCATTGTAACAGGGAGTCCTCCATGTGATGGTAGTGGCTTGCGGGGGCTGCCGCATTCTCGCTTCATGGCTTCGAGCGTGTTCTCCACCTGTTGCCGTGCGCATTCGCGTAGCCGGATACCGGTGCTGAGTGCGTCGATTTCAGCGTCATGCCAATTCCGCGTGCATGTTGGGGGTTATCCGTTCACCGTCTGCCTGAGTTGATCAGCAAGTTCAAGGACCACGCCGAGCAGGACCTCCCGGAGTATCAGTTCGACGCTCACTGCCACCTGCTATTCCAACAAACAGGAGCGAAGACACAACAGGTGCCGGGTTGAACAGAAAGTGCCCCGCACCAACCCCGCAATCAAGGACGGGCAAAGCACAGAGCGACACGCAACTTAGCGACTTGGAGAAATGATATTTCTTGTCAGAAAAACATATACGAAATCATTAGCACCATTAAAAACAGTTATAATAAAAGCGCCCAGGCTTCACTCGGGGCGCTTTTTCTTTTCTGAAACAAGAAGTAGGTTGCATCCAATGCCTGAACAACATAGCGTTTTTAATCATCACTTATCACAAGGAGTTTCTACTTTGGACATCCCACGTATCTTCAACATTACCGAAAGAGCTCACCGTATCCATAACCCCTTCACATCAGAAAAACTCACCACTCTCGGCGCTGCATTACGTCTGGAACCAGGAACTCGTGTACTCGATCTCGGTAGTGGTTCAGGCGAAATGTTGTGCACATGGGCACGTGATTACGGAATCACCGGTGTTGGCATCGATATGAGCCAGCTATTCTCCGAGCAAGCGAAACTCCGTGCTGTAGAACTCGAAGTCTCAGATCGAGTCAAATTCATCCACGGAGATGCTGCCGGCTACGTCGCCGAGAAAAAGGTCGGCGTGGCAGCCTGTATCGGTGCCACGTGGATCGGTGGGGGTGTCGCCGGAACCATCAAGCTTCTGGCCAAGAGTCTTTGTTCCGGAGGTATCATCCTTATCGGTGAGCCCTACTGGCGGCAATTGCCTCCAACGGAAGACGTTGCCAAAGCTTGCCATGCCAATGCTGCCATTGACTTTCTCATACTTCCAGAACTTCTCGCATCTTTCGGCGACCTCAACTATGACGTTGTGGAAATGGTTCTGGCTGACCAAGAAGGCTGGGATAGATACGAGGCAGCCAAATGGCTCACTATGCGACGATGGCTCGAAGCGAACCCTGACGACGACTTTGCAAAAGAAGTTCGAACCCAGCTGACCCTGGAACCAAAACGTTATGCCACGTATACGCGTGAATACCTTGGATGGGGCGTATTCGCCTTGATGGCGCGATGACCTTCACATCCCAATAAGAACTTTTGTACTACAATGCACTTTTCTCCGACCCCGTTCAGGCCGACGATGGTTATGCCCGCGTGAATATCGTATGGAAGAAGTATCAGGTGTTTTCTCCAGCAGCGGAGGTATTCCTCTAATGGTACAGGAACGCTTCAACGAAATACGGCAACTACAATAAAAACAAACACAAAATCTCCGTGGGCGTAATGCCCGGCTGATGGTACGTTTACAGTTCTATCAAAACGGAGATTTCTTTTTTCAAGGGAAGTTTCCAGCTCAAAAGCGAGGCTATCCCCCGCAGCTACATGGCCGCCCACTGCGGTGCTCCTTTCGCTATATTCTTCATGCTCATGACATTTCTGCGCGGCGGATCGCCGAAAAGACGTTTATACTCCCTGATAAACTGCGTCGCACTTTCGTACCCGACAGCCATGGCGGCCTGCGTCACGTCATAGCCTTCGGACAGCATAAGGCGCTGGGCTTCACCAAGACGCAGCTGCTTCTGGTACTGCAAGGGGCTCAGTGTCGTTATCCTTTTGAAGTATTTATGGAATGTTGATGGTGCCATGTGCGAACGGTTGGCGAGGTCCTCCACGAGCAACGGCTCTTTATAGAATTCCTTCAGCCAGGCAATGGCCTTGGTAATCTGGTGGCCCTGGGAACCAAGAGTGTTGAGTGAACGCAGGGTATTGCCGAAGGATCCCGCCAGCAGGCGGTAATGGATTTCCCGCATCAGCATATCCCGCATCACCAAAATCTGTTCCGGCTTTTCCGTCAATTCGGCCAGCCGCACAAAGGCATCCAGCAAGTCCGGATCGACTTCCTGCGTACCCGCGCCCCTGTAGACCGTGGAGTCTGACGACGAGGATATCTGCGACGCCAGACTGGCGATCAGGCCGGTATCCAGCTTCAGCGACATGGACAGGTAGGGTGCTTCTTCACTGGCTTCCATGACGCAGCTGGAAACCGGCATGTCCACACCACACACAAAACAGATGTTCTCACCATAATGGTGTTCTTCCGCCCCTATCTTTACCAGTTTCTTTCCCTGAACCACCACAATGATGACCGGCTCGTAAAAATGCGGCTTGGGATCGGCGTTGCTCACCTGACGGTGGAACTCGAAACCTTTGATGGGCGTTATATAGCTCTCGGAACGAGAAGCGGTATTCCGGAGGATGATGTCCCGGAGAATGGCCCAACTGTTGCCCGTGTTGACTCGTATCACCTTTGTCATGATGGCACCTTGCCTCCGTTTGGGGCTAACCTGTTTATCGCAAAACCGTTTATACGGAGAATCGGGCAACTATCCAAGCGTTTGTCAGTTTGTGCCGCCCGTGCTTATCTTTTTTTCTTTGTGTATTCCATCGTCTTTCATTCCTATAATGCCATCCCGTATCCCGTCAATGTTCTCGATGTCACACATCGACTTTCATGTCATGCCGTCAGACATAGAGTAATAGGCAGAAACTGTGGAGAAATTCCCTATTTTCCGGCGGGCCGGGCGGATAGAGTCCAAATCACAGGGACTCTCAAAAAAGGGCTGCCATGCTAACGGTGGATTATCCTATGTAAACAGTAAGACAAGGCCGCGCTGAAACAGATGTGCATACGGTCTGCCAGCCATGCTCAAAGACGAAAAGAACGGATAGCGCGAATAGCTCTCCATAACCAAGCGATACAACAAGGAATCTGCCATGCAAACAGTACCGTTCAAAAACAAAAGAGGAGATGTGCCGGTGAATCTTCATATGCTTTCGGACTCCGGCGCAAACGGAAAGGATATGGCCGGCATCCACGCGCATACGTTTGGAAACCGTGCGGAACAGGCTGCCGGAAAGCGTATCGCAATTGTCTGCGCCGCCTTCCTCCTTGCCCTGTCACTTGCATCGACGTTTCCAAACGGCGGCATGGCCGCGGGTCAGGAGCAGAAGCCCATCACCCTGAGAACCATGGGCAGCCTGCTGTTCGGCGGTACGGTGATCGAGAGGGAGAACGGGGATACCTTTCACGGGGACCACGGTTATGCTCAGTTTTACATCCCGCAAAAGGCCCGTAACTACCCGCTGATTCTGTGGCACGGCATGGGGCAGTCCGGCAGAAGCTGGGAATCCACGCCGGACGGACGCGAAGGGTTTCAGGCCCTCCTGACGCGGCGCGACTGGTCGTTGTATATCATTGATCAGCCTCGGCGCGGCAGGGCCGGGTACACTGCGTCCGCCAGAGATGATGCGAGCGCCCACCCTACCTCGGCCAGCGAGCGCGGCGTCTGGAATGCCTTCCGCAACGGCATCTGGGTTCCGGGACAGAAGGCATCCCTGTATCCGGGCGTGCGTTTCCCGTCCACCTCAGCCGCCATTGACCAGTTCTTCCGCCAGCAGACCTTCAATACGGGGCAGGAAGCGCGCACAACAGAATATCTGACGTCCATGGGCAACACAGCCGCCGCCCTGCTACGGCAAACTGGCCCGGCGGTACTGGTCACTCATTCCAACAGCGGAAAATACGGCTGGTTCACAGCCATGGCATCGGGTGCCGTCAAGGCCATCGTCGCCTATGAACCAGGCCAGTTCGTTTTTCCCGAAGGCGAGACGGCGAGGGATATACCCTTCAAAAATGCGCTCGCCAACGAGATGCTCCAGCCTATTAAAGTTTCATCAGAATCGTTTCGGAAACTGACCCGAATGCCCATACTAATCATCTATGGCGACAACATCGCCACAGAGCCCAGCGATATTTTCAACGTGGACGTCTGGCGCATAGCCAGCACCCGTGCCAGATATTTTGTGGACGCCATCAACCGTAACGGCGGCGACGCCACACTGGTTTTTCTTCCGGAGATAGGCATCAAGGGCAACACCCACGCGCCTTTTGCCGACCTGAACAACCTGGAAATCGCCGAGCACCTCGAGCAATGGCTGCACGCCAAGGGGCTGGACGGTCGAGACGTTCCCCACCGGGGTCCGGCTCCCCAAACAACGACATTGACCATTCCTCTGCAACAGGACCGATAACCGCCGCTGCAAAAACGGTGGCCCCCTGAATACCATAAGGAGATTATCATGAAACGGCTTCTGCTTTCCGTATGTATTCCGGCACTCACTTTCTTCGGATTCGCCCTCAAGGCACACGCGGCAGAGCCCCACAGCGCTGCGGCTTTCATGAACGCCGAGGGCGAGGGCATTTTCCCCAAAGGAAAGACCAACGACGCCTACGCCCAGTATTTCAACGGCACCAGCTACCTCCAGACATTGTCCACCGAAGGCGTCTCCATCGCCAACGTGACCTTTGAACCCGGCTGCCGCAACTTCTGGCACATCCACCACAAAGGCGGGCAGATTCTCCTCGTGACCGGAGGACGCGGCTGGTACCAGCAATGGGGAAAGCCCGCGCAGGCGCTCAAGCCCGGCGACGTGGTGAACATTCCCGCCGGGGTCAGGCACTGGCACGGCGCGACCAAGGACAGCTGGTTTTCCCACCTTGCCGTGGCCGTTCCGGCGGAAGGGGCTTCCAACGAATGGCTGGAACAAGTATCTGACGAAGAATACCAGCAACTCAAGTAAAGGAGCGCGTCATGTCACACTTGGGATATGAAATTAAAAAACTGGGCTTCGGCCTGATGCGTCTGCCCAAAAGGGGCGACAATATAGATGTGGAACAGGTCAAGATCATGGTGGACCGCTTTCTTGCTGACGGTTTTACCTATTTCGACACGGCCTAGGCCTATCCCGGTAGTGAGGACGCCATCCGGCAGGCTCTGGTGGAGCGGCACCCCCGTGAAGCCTTTCAGTTGGCCACGAAAAACGCGGCATGGATCAAGTGCAAAAGCCGGGAAGAGGCTATCGGACAGTTTGAAACGTCGCTGCGGCAGACGGGCGCGGGCTATTTTGACTTCTACCTGCTACACAACCTTGGAGAAAGCCGCACCCGCTTCTTTGACGGTTTCAACATGTGGGACTTCGTTCAGGAGAAAAAGCGGCAGGGGCTCATCAGGCATGTGGGATTCTCCTTCCACTCCAGGCCGGAGGAACTGGAGCAGATTCTGTCCGCGCACCCGGAAATGGAATTCGTGCAATTGCAAATAAACTATGGAGACTGGGAAAATCCCGCCGTTCAGTCCAGAGCCTGCTACGAAGTGGCGAGAAGGCATGAAAAACCCGTCATCATCATGGAACCGGTCAAGGGGGGTATGCTCGCCACCCCGCCGGAGCCGGTGGTGAAGATTTTCCGTAAGGCAAATCCGCAGGCCTCCAACGCTTCCTGGGCCATCCGTTTCGCGGCGAGCCTCGAAGGGGTCATCACGGTACTGTCCGGCATGAGCAATCTGGAACAGATGGAGGACAACCTCTCATACATGCGGAACTTTGCTCCTCTGTCCGCAGAAGAGCATACCACAATACAGGAAGCGCAGAAGGCGTTGAACAGTATTCCGCTCATTCCCTGCACCACCTGCAACTACTGCGCAAAAGTCTGTCCCAACGACATAGGGATCTCGGGATCGTTCATCGCGATGAACTACCTGACGTTGTATAAAGACAAACGCGCGGCGCGTGTCCAAGAACAATGGATGGTCGGGGGACATGACAGGCAGAGCGCTGACAAATGCGTCCAATGCGGCGTATGCGAGGCGGTTTGTCCGCAACACATCGCCATCAGGGATGAACTGGTCAGAGTCCATGCCGCTCTGGGGGACGGGCAGCTCGCACCTGGCAGCTAATCAGACTTGATAAAGCAATTGACCCGATAATCCCTACGCCGAAAGAAGGAGCCTCCCTTCGGCCCCATACCCAAAAATACGGGAAAACACTATGAATTATGTGAAACTCGGCAATACCGATCTGGATGTCTCTCCGCTGTGCCTCGGCTGCATGAGCTTTGGCGATCCCGAAGGCTGAATACACAAATGGGCGCGGGACAAAGAACACAGCAAACCCATCATCCAGAGATCTCTGGATCTGGGCATCAATTTCTTTGATACGGCCAATGTCTACAGCCTCGGCAGAAGCGAGGAAATTCTGGGGCGCGCCATCAAGGATTTTGCCCGGAGGGACGAGGTTGTCATCGCCACCAAGGTGCATGGCGTCATGAGGAGTGGCCCCAACGGCGGCGGACTGTCGCGCAAGGCCATCCTAAGCGAGATCGACAACCGCCTGAAGCGATTGGGCATGGACTACGTTGATCTCTACATCATCCACAGATGGGACTCTGGCACACCCATCGAAGAAACCATGGAAGCCCTGCACGATGTGGTGAAAGCCGACAAGCCCGCTATATCGGGGCTTCGGCAATGTGGGCCTGGCAGTTTCAGAAAGCGCAGCATATCGCGGAAAGGCATGGCTGGACAACGTTCGTCTCCATGCAGCCCCTCTACAACCTGGTATACCGCGAAGAAAAGCGGGAAATGGTGCCCTTGTGAAGGATATGTACGTCGGCCTGACTCCGTACAGTCCGCTGGCTGCCGGGCGTTTGTTACGGGCATGGAATGAAAGCACGGCACGCTATGAAACCGATACCATCGCGCAAAACAAGTATGGGACGAACAAGGAAGCGGACAAGCTGATCGTGGATCGGCTTTCAGAACTGGCCGAAAAGCGCGGCCTCACCAGAACACAGCTAGCTCTGGCCCGGTGCTGCACAAAGAACCGGTGGTTTCCACCGTTATCGGTTCCTACAGGATGTCGCATCTCGAGGACGCGGCGAATGCGGTACCCGTCCGGCTTTCACCCGAAGAAATGACCTTTCTGAAAGAGCTGTATATGCCACACCCCATTCAGGGGCATCATTAAGGAAACACCGGAGGAGTGTCATGAACCGACGAACGTTCATCAAAGCTTCACTAACCGCCACAGCCGCAGTGGCCGGAAGCGTCCTTTTGGACGGGCCGCTATCATCCGCCTCGGCGGTAACCGTACCAAACACGACAGAGGATGCAAAAATGAAAATATTGGTACTGACCGGCAGCCCACGGAAAAACGGGAACTCCAACACCCTCGCCGAACATTTCATCAACGGAGCCAAAGAGGCCGGGCACGAAGTAACCCGCTTTGACGCCGCATCCAGCAAGGTGCATCCATGCATTGCCTGCAACAAATGCGGCATGAACGGGCCCTGCGTGTTCAAAGACGATTTTGAAGTGGTGCGCGAACACATCATTCCCGCCGATCTGGTGGCGTTTGCAACCCCCATGTATTACTTCGGGATTTCGGCTCAACTGAAAACGGTCATTGATCGTTTCTATGCCATCAACGGAGAAATACACATCCTCAAGAAAGCTGTGCTGATGATGACCTACGCAAACAATTCTCCCAGAAACGAAAGCCCGATCCTCACGTATTATGAAGTACTGCTGGAATACCTCGGCTGGAAGGATGCGGGACGGATCATCGTTCCCGGCGTCTGGCCTACGGGTGCAATTAATCAGACACCATTTCCTGCTCAGGCCTTCGCTCTAGGCAAGAGCGTCTAAATACCGCGTGCTCAACAAGCAACCACAGTGCGAAGTCCCGTAAAGTGTAAAAGACTTCCGACTGTTCGCCATCCTTACCTTTTCTATAATTCATGCGCATGAGTTGCCGGGACTGCTGAAAAGCTCAGCAGTCCTTTTTCTATTTCTTTCTTATGTTCTTACGGGGTCATCTTTGGGTATCATATCAAGGAATATTCTTCTCTTCCTTCCCCACCTACAAGAACCAGACATTCACCAATCCCGGCCCAGATGAGCCGGTAAACGACGCTTCCCTCCTGCAGGACAAGCCACAGCCCGTCATGTCCGCCCCTCAGGGGAAGGACGAGCATCGCGGCATCTTTCTGGAATCTCCACTCCCCCCTAAATTCCGGCACGGCGGGCATCAACGCCAAGTACAACGAACTGGCGTCATGGTTCACAGCCGGGTGCAGGCGCATCCGAACCGACTGAGGAGCGCTACATTTCCGGCATTATTACTATTACCGCAAAGTTATCACCGCCGATTTTCACCTCCTCGACACGGCGCTATTCGCTATCTGGGCCATGCACACGACACCGCTGTCCAGCCCCATCCCCAAGGTGACGTACTCGGCCCGGCGCAATATCGCCATGCTTCCGGTGTCCGACGGCTCGACCTGGCCCGGTCTCTATCCAACCCGACCTATGCCGAATCACGCGCCGCGTCAGTTATAGATCGTACATTTTAGAATGTAGTGGATTTGAAAGGCGGATTCAACTTGCAAGTGCAACACCCTCAAGGTTGAATGAAAAGGCAAGGTG
>OGYH01002780.1_pt1 | contig 13246 bp, 10 predicted proteins | sample 1576511 | NCBI WGS metagenome assembly OGYH01 (sample SAMEA3541522, study PRJEB24748) | human gut metagenome | biome: human gut; feature: human-associated habitat; material: faeces | place: China | collected 2012 | reverse complement strand
TAGCCGTTGTTCAATGGCTTGCCAAGCCTCCGTTTTATGGATGCGGTCTGTGCAACAAACACAATCATACGGGTGTAAAGTTTAGTGAGTTAGGGTGATTAAACCTGAATCCCTCCCTCTCCGGCATATTTGAATCTCATGAGACCTCCTGAATACCCATAACATATCAGGAGTCTTTACTTTTTTCTCCTCTTTTGTCTCACGAAGTCTCCTGCCGTCTCATATTATTTTTTGTCAGCTCACTCTTTTTTGGGGCAGGCTCTGCTTATTGCTACTGAGATGGATACCATTTTCGTGTTTTTTTCTAAATCAAACTATACGAAATTCATTATTCATTTTTTATTTTACGATTATCGTACGAAAAAAGCCAACGACAACCGGTGACAAGTTGTCACCGGTTGGAGCCTCCCTGACGAACCCGCTCCTGATGCCGCGCCATCTGCCCATGCAGACTTCGCCGCCGGGGGGAGGGGGCGGGATAGAATCCCGTCGCGCTTGCGATGTCGTTTTCGAGCTGGGCGCGAAACCTCAAATCCCGAAAGGGAGTTTGATTCTTTTTTGAGTTCTTGTCAGCCTGTAAAAGTTGAGGTTGACACCATTGAGCCGTGCCTTGGGCATGAAAAAAGACGGCTCCGGAGAACCGCCTTTGCAAAAAAACAGCTACCCGTTTGTCGGTAGCTTGTCGCTATATTTTTATGCTAATAATATGTATGGTTATATCATAATGTAGCCGAACCTTCCTCTCCTTCATCTTTTGAGACAGGTACAAGCCTGTACCCGAGCTCTTTCGCCATGAATGCAAGAGGGCTTATGTCCTTAGTTGCTCTTACGATATCCATAAGAGTATCGGCACCTACTTTTGCACCTTTATCATTGGGGTTCACTTCCCTCATCATAGTGGAGTACGGTTTGCCGATTTTTACAGCGACAGCTTTCGCTCCGATGGGATTCCGTGATACAGAATCTTGAATAATTTGATAAAATTCATTCATGATCACTCCCTAAAAATATTTTTGAAATTTGAAGAATGCCCTATGAATTTTATGTGGATATATATTGAATAAAATAATTGGTCAATTGAGTAACGATTATACACAAATTGGTTCCCGTTTTATAGTATATACGTTAAATTAAGCACAATATGGATCGTATAGAGCCTTTGTATATGCTAAATAGAACAATAAAATCCAATGGCTTTAAATAATATACGCAATATCATATGACGCGCGTGGGTGCGCACATTCATGTACATCAGGCCGTTGCATGGTTTGAGGCGACGAATGTTGTGCGCCGCCTCGTGCATACAAGGCTCGTCAATCCACGGGAACAAGCCTATAGCCGAGCTTCTGCACCATCACGTTGAGTGGGACGGAGTCGCCCGTAGTGTCAATGATGACCATGAAGGTTTCGATTCCGAGCTTTGCGTCGAGATCATCGGGATTTATCTCGCGCATCAGGATCTGATGGTAGGGCTTGCCCACGGAGACTGCGATGGGTCTTGTGGGCATGTTTCCATTGAGCACCAGCTGGTGCTCAATGGCATGAGGATTTCATGCATTTCATTTTCTCTGAAATATTTTGTTATTTCCTGTGATTATTGGACGGTGTCGTGTCAGGGACACCGTGGGGATCTCTGTTTTCCCAACCCCAGACACAAATATCTAGTTAAGAAATATTTTCTATTTGGTAATTTTGGCGCAAAAAAAGCCCCTCCAAAGGAGGAGCAGAGGAAATTCATTCAATTCCCACCTATACCATAGCTCACCCCGTTCCCCCTATTAAAGAATCGGATTCTTTACTTTGAGGGATGGGACAGGCCTTCTCCCGCACGGCGAGTTCTTCCAGATGCCCCTCCCATTTCTTCAACTCTTTGATTTGCTTTTTTTAGCTCCTGAATTTTTTCAAACGATCCTGAAAAGGAGGCTTCGGCATGAATACACCGAAGAAATACATATGTCAGGTCAATTTCAACTTGGGCGGCACGCTGCTGTACGATTCCGAGGAAGAACTGTGAAGCTCCAGCATCGTATTGAGGATAGTCTGCTGGGCGTGTTCTTTAAGGTGGGGACCAGCGCCCCACCTTTAGTGATACTCCTACAACCTTTTGTCCGGTTCGCCCGATGCTGAAGGGCCGCAGTCTCCAGACAGGATTTAAGAACACCGTTTTTTTCAAGCGAGGCTTTCAGCAAAGCAAGTTCCTTTTCGAGTGCCGCAACTCTCCGCGTGAGGGCTTCATTTTTCTGTTCAGCGGATTGCTACTCCATAATCTTTCTTCTGTGTCGCCTGGTTGCTGTGAGCGTTGGAGGGGAACCTGCCGGGGGCGTTGCGACCTTTGACCGGATTGCAGATTTTTCAGAACGGCAAATTCAGGCAGGTGCGCGTCGTCGAAAGGGGTGGTATTCTATGGTTTGTGGCACGGGACGTATGAGCCTGCCTTGGCATCGGCAATGCCGGGGATGTGACCACCGCCTTGGGTGACGACGGGAAGGGGGCGACAGTATCGACACCCCCGGCGGCAAACAGGAAATGTCCGTCGTTTCCGAACCCGGCCTGTATTCCCTCGTCCTCCGGTCACGTAAGGCGGAGGCCAAGCGGTCAAACGCTGAACTGTGTATGTGGTCATCTCGTCCATACGCAAGACCGGTTGCTGCGGTGCCCCGGTGCTTCCGAACTTTAGGAATTCGGCGGAGGCCGCGCGGGCGTGGCCGGATAATGAGGAGCAGCGGCTTTTCGAAGAACGGAAGCGCCTCGTGCTGGAGCAGAGGATGAAGGAGGCCAGGCCCAAGGTGTTTTTGTTGAATCCATCGAGGTCGCCAAGATCTGCATCCTCGTGGGGGAAATGGCAAAGTTCATTAACCAAGCCACGGGCTATGACATCGGGCAGAACCGTTTCTTTGAATGGCACAGGAACAGGGCTACCTGCACAAGGATGGCTCTCAGGCCAACATGCCTATCCAGAGAAACATGGATGCCGGATGGTTGGAGAGCAAGGAAGACACCCTCATCGGAATCAGCATGGAGTCATGAACATCCGTTGCCGCCACCGTATTCCTTCACCTGAGGCCGTGGGGTTCGTCAACCAGTATGCCAGACGGTTTACCGGCGATAAGAGCAAGGGGCTTTTGGAAGAGGGAGCCCGGCTTATTTAGGAATTGTACGGCGACGCGCTGATCACCGACGCATACATGGAAGAAATGCGCGAGCAGGTGGCGGGCGGTACGTCGGCTCGGCTCTGGAACAAATTGATGAAGGTTATGGGGCACCCCATAGCGTGGCGGAACGTTTCAACTGCGGTTCCCTCGACTGGCGGCCTTCCGTACGTCCCGCGACGGAAAAAATGAAGATGGTGGCGCAGAAGCGGTATGTAGTGGAGGGAAAAAAGGACACCTATGAACAGGCCAAGGCCTTTGCTGAAGAGGTGTACGCGATTCCCATTTGGTCTACGGCAAGACGAATGCCCCGGAACTGCTCCGTTCCTCCACGGCCGGGCGTGGCCTCGGCGCGGCGTTCACGTTCAAGACCTTCACCGCCAACCTGCTTGGATTGTGGTCTTGGGCGCTCAGGACGCAGGGCAAGGAGGGGGCGATCATGGTTGCCAAGGGGTTGGGGGCTACTGCTGCACTGGGCGGCCTTGTTTCCCTGCCGTTCTACGCGACGCTCATGGCCTTATTCCAAGCTGCTACGGGCGATGACGACGACTGGACGGAGGCCATCCGCAAGCAGCTTCCTCAGAACACAATGTTGCGGGACATCGTGTGTTACGGCCTTCCCGCCGGGGCTGGCGTCAATCTGGGCGGTTCCTTAAAGATGGAGCTTGCTCTGACTGGGGGGATGCAGAAGGGCGGCACGCCCAAGGAAGTGCTGACGGAAGGGATCGGCGACATCATCGGCATCCCGTGGGACATGTTCGTGGAGCGGCCTTCCAAGGTCATGGAGTCCATGCGCGCGGACAATTACTGGCGGGCCGTGGAGGAAGTTGTGCCCACTGCCGTCAGCAACGGCATGAAGGCATGGCGTCTTGCCACGGAAGGGCAGAAGACCCTGAAAGGGCGGGACATCAACGATCCGGGAGAGCAGGGGGCGCGCAAGCTCTCCTCCGGCGAAGCTTTCGGCAAGCTGCTCGGCTTCCAGCCGGTTTCCGCAACCAGAAGCTACGACGCCTACACAGCGTCAAAGCACTCCGACAGCGTGCGGGCCGACAAGGCCGACGAGGTTGCGACCATCATGGTCAAGGCGCTGGACGCCGGAGACAGTGCGGAAATGGTGCGTGCACGGAAGGTGCTGAAGGATTGGAACGTGAAGATGGAGGAGGAAGGGAAGCCACACATGCGTATCCTGATGAAGGATGTCCAGAAGAGGGTAACGCAGCGCAGGAGAAAGGCACGCATGACGCCGAAGGCCCGGCAGAGGGGTGAGGCGTTCCAGAGCGTGTGGGGGTAGGGGCGGGCCGGGGTCTCTTGCAGCCCCCGGCCTTTACTTGCGACTGGCGATCCTGATATATAGATGCCTCGTCAATGTGCTTGTGGAGAAAGTACATGTGGCGGATGGAGCATTAAACTTTTTGGGGTACTTTTGAGGGTATCTCAAAAAAATGAAAAAAATTTATAGAGAAGTATCAACCTGTTGCGAGTAAATTTTCAATCCCTCCCTCTCCGCCATTAGAATTTAACCCACTGGAAACAGTGGGTTTTTCTTTTGGCATGAGCTTTATTCCTGCGGATACATTTCAGGGATACATTTGAGGCTCATCATGCCATCAGCCGGGATCTCTTCTCTCCCTCGATACCGCTCCTACCTGACGACCCATCGCGGTATTCTTTACTTCAGCATTCTTGTACCCAACCACCTGCAATCACTGATAGGTAAACGCGAAATCAGGGGTTCTTTGAATAGTCTGCACTATTTTAAGGGAGGGTTACAATAGAGCTTCCTCCCTCCATGCGATTACAGAATATGATACACGACATTCGACCATGCGTTCTGGAGTAACTCAGTGACAAACACGAAATACTATCCCCTTATGCTCGGCAAGGGCAGCCGCCATGCAGAGCAATGTCTTGCAGAACGCTTTGTTGGTGCGGATTATGGCATAGAACGCGACCTGTCTCGCGAACTTCCCGACAGTTGGGCCAGTTCAACGCGATGTTCATTTCTGGCTATCAAGAAGCGCATCCCGGAAAGACCAAAGTTGCCGCCGGACTTGCCTCCATGCCATAGGGCGGATGAACGCGAACGGCTACGCGCGCCGGAGTGTGTGCAGTCTGTTTAATATTCTATAATTGGTAAAAAAACGATACAGAATATGTATAGTATTTTGGACGAGGAGGGACATCGGAAACGTACAGTCTTTAAAAAACTATGATTACAGCGTGTTAAAAACACAAATTCCTTGGCATTGCTCTTGCTTATCTCTGCAGAGGCAAGGCTGGCAATGGCCCGCGCTTTCTTGTGGGGCAAACATCTTGCCTAACTGTCTGAGAAAACATTGTTGCGGCAGGCCTCAGTGACCTACTCCAAGGAGATGACACGTGTTTTGCACAGAAAAATTGAAGTTGTACACCGGTGCGAAAATCGTCACCCTGTATGATCCCATGCCGATTGTAGAAGCTGTCTGCGTTATTGGAGAGCGCATACATTCCATGGGAAGTTTGGAAGACATGGAGCGCTATGCGGCTCTCTGTGGCGAATACGAGAAAATCGATCTAGGCGGAGGCGTGCTGTATCCCGGCTTCATCGATACGCATAGCCATCTGTCCATGTATGCGGATACGTTCAGTCAGGTCTATTGTGGCTCCCGACTGGGCACTGTTTCGCGTGTTCTCGACGTATTACGTGAAGCCGCTGGGAATACGCCTCATGATCGCTGGCTTGTCGGCTATGCATACGACGATACGGGCATTGACGAAAAACGTCATCTGACCCGTGAAGACCTGGACGCCGTATCCACGGAACGCCCGATTCTCGTTAAACATCTTTCCGTCCATTTTTGCTATTTGAATTCGTTGGCTATCGAAAAGCTCGGCTACACAGCGGAAACGCGGGTCGCCGGGGGGACGGTCTGTCTTGGGGCCGACGGCAGGCCCAACGGAATTCTGGAAGAAAACGCCTCTTATCAGGCGATTGCCAAACTTCCGGCGACGTCATTTGACGAGACCCGGAAGAACATGCTGCGGGCCGTGCGCGACTACAACGCCCAGGGGTTCACGACCTTTATGGACGGAGGGATCGGGCTTTCCGGTTCCTACAAGACGGACATGGCGGCGTACTTGAGTCTTGCAAGGGACAAGACGCTTGATGCCCGTGGCTACCTACAGTTTATGCCCCCGGTATTGGATGCGCTGGAGCCTTACGGCCTGTGGGGTTTTCCTTCCGAGTATCTGAGTTTCGGCGGCGTCAAGTATTTTACGGACGGTTCCATCCAAGGCTACACCGGAGCCTTGCTTGAAGACTACCACTCCCGCCCCGGTTACCGCAGCGAGTTGGTCTGTACGCCTGAAGAGCTCGGCAACCTTGTCATGCACTATCATGCCGCGGGCATTCAGATAGCCGTCCACACCAACGGCGATGCCGCCATCGAAGCCACCCTGCAAGCCTATGAGCGGGCGCAGCGGACCTTGCCCCGCCCTGATTTGCATCACATTTTTGTTCATGCGCAGATGGCCTCGGACGGACAGCTCCGCCGTATGAAGGCCTGCCATGCGCTCCCCACTTTTTTTGTCCGGCATATCGAAGTGTGGGGCGACGGGCACTACGACACCTATCTTGGCCCCAGCCGCGCCAACAGGCTCGATCCCGCTGGTTCCGCCGTCAGGATTGGCCTTCCCTTCGCTCTCCACGTGGACACCCCGGTGCTGCCGGTCACGGCGCTTGATTCCATCCATGCCGCCGTCAACCGCATTTCCCCGAGCGGCCGCCTCATGGGAGCGGATCAGCGCATCAGCCCCCGGGAAGCGATCAAGGCCTACACCGTTTATGCCTCCCTGTTCTGCATGGGCGAGCACGATCGGGGGCGTATCGAGCCGGGACGGCTGGCCGACTTCGTGCTGCTATCCGACGACCTTGAAGCCATCGATCCTTTGACCATCAATCAGGTGAAGGTTCGCATGACGCTCTGTGGCGGACGCATCGTGTATCAGGCTTAGCCCTTCCGCAGACATCCGCAAAGCATCCGGAAAGAACTTCCGCTCATCCTTCAAACGGGTTATGTACCCGCGCCGGAGAATGCCCATGCCTTCAATTGTTCTTGACCGTGAAGAAGAAATGAAAAGCCAAACCGAATCCGTCGTCGCATCCGCCCGGCAGCCCGGCGCCTCTGCGGAAAAGGGGCTGGCCGCTTCCGACGAACCGACGTCTCCCGTCGGGAAAAAATGGTTTCTTTTCGGCTTTGGCGTGCTTTACATGCTTTTCCTGTTGGATTTCGCCGCGAGACTGGGGATCACCGCCGTTTTCCCCGCCATGCAGAAGGATCTCGGGCTTTCCGACTCGCAGGTCGGCGTCGCCGGTTCCGCCGTATTGCTAGGTATGACCGTGTTTGTGCTCCCCTTCTCCTTTTTGGCGGACAAGGGCTCGAAAAAGCACGCCGTGAATCTCATGTCCGCCGTTTGGGGCGTGGGCTGCACACTGTGCGGCCTCGTCTCACACCTCTTCCTGATAGTGCTCGGGCGCTTCATGGTCGGCATAGGCAACGCCAGCTACGCGCCCGTTTCCGTATCCATGCTGACCAGTTGGACCCGCCGCTCTAGATGGGGTTCGGTCATCGGGGCCTATAATTCCGCCATGTCCGTGGGGCTGGCTCTCGGCACCACGATCGCCGGGGTTCTGGCGCAGCATTACGGCTGGCGTTCCGCGTTCCTTGCCGTCGGGGGCCTGACGCTGCTGTTCACCGCGCTGTCCCTGTTCCTGCCCAACGTCAAGAATCACGTTTCGGCGGCGAGCGCCGACGGCAAACGGGAGCATGTGAAGGTTCGGGAGGCCTTTGCTTTCACGCTCCAGAACAAAACGCTGATATTGCTCGGCATCGGCGTCGGCATCGCCAACATGGGTTATACCAGCATGATTTCCTGGATTCCCATGTTCATGGTCCGCATCATGGGCTGGACGTCCACGGAAGTGGGCGCCTACATGGGGCCGGCTTACCTGATTACCGGCCTTTTGATCACGCCCTTCTCCGGCTGGCTTTCAGACCGCCTCGGCCTGTGGAGCCGCCGCACGCGGGCGTGGCTCGGCGTGCCCTGTTTCCTCATTCTGGCTGTGGTGTTTGCGGCGGGCTTCTACTATCAGATTGCCGCTTGCTGCGCGATCGGAATGTTTCTGTTCATCATCCCCGTGACCGGCGTGCACATCGCCACGCAGGAACTGGTTCCCACCCGCTACAAGGCCACCGCGTACGGGACGTATGTGACCCTACTTCAAGGATTGGGCTTTTTCGGGCCCATGCTCGCCGGGGCGCTTTCCGATGCGTTCGGGCTTCAGCTGGCACTCGTCTACATGCAGCTGGTGTTCGTCATCGGCGGCTTGATCATGCTGGTTGCGGGATTCACCTACGTTAAGGATTACAACAGGGCCCGCGCCATGGAAGCCTAACCGTATCTTCGGCATCTTGCTCCATACCCCCTTATGTTCCCTTTGCCGTCCCTCCACTTTGGCGCAAGGGGAACATATACAATGGCAAGAGGTGCTCCGGAGAAGCGCGGCGTGTCCGATACGTATCGGCAAAGGTATAATCGAATGGTGATGGAGAAGCACAACTCCGTGTGGTGCAATGCAAAAATGACAGCTTTTCCCTCTTGGCGTACCGTACTCCTCTGGAATGTCTTTATCGCACCTCGTTTCCGTTTCGTTCATCCGGAGTCCGGAACGCTTGTTGCCAAGGTACACTGAATGACATATCGTTTTTGCCTTGAGTAAAACAGGCCCCATCCTTATCTGTTATGAAGGGGAAATCCGTGTTGACCTCACAGCAGATAGCCCATGTTTTGGCGTTGCATCTTGCCGAGCGTTCTCTCTTCATTGAAGAGCTCGCACTGCTCACGGGGAATGTGCTGCCCGCATCCGATGAGCGGTGGCGCGAGCTGGAGCGTCTTGGCTTGGCGGAACGCGTTTCTTCGCCGCACGGAACCGCGTGGAAGGCGGGCGATGAAACCGCTGCATTCATACGTTCTCAGCTTCCTTTGCTGAAGGAGTTTTTTCGGCCCGACGAAAAGGCGTACGCCCTTACCTGTCTCCATGAACAAGCCAGCCTCAGCGACTGTGAAACCGTCCTGAGCCGGATCAGCCAATGCGCCGAACGGGACAGGAACATTCTGCCCTTGCTCGAACTGGCTGTCCTTTTCCTCCTGCGCTGGGGACGGCGCAACGGCAGCACGGCGGGTCTGGACGGCAAGTTCCTGAATCTTGTCTTTGCGGTACAGGGGCTCAGCTTCAATTCCACGGAACTGCTCAAAAAAATACTGCGCCTTTCAGCTCTCGCCTACGGCCTTGCCCGAAAAAACGGTAACAAGCGGTTTTTAGCGCTTCTGATGCTGTCGCGTATGTATCTGCATGTCTTCATCGGAAGCAACACCACGCGCCTTACACAGAATCTCCAGCAGGCCCTGTGCCGGGTCAGAAGCTATTTTGATGGCGACACGCAGGAAGCGCTTCCTCTGTTTGAGGGGTTGCTTGCCTATCTGTGCGGGGATCTCAAGAAAAACATCGATTGGTTCAACCGTTGCTCCGAAGAAACACCTTGGTATTACAAGAGGTTCTACGATACACTGGCGGTCTGTACGCTCTTTTCCGCAGGGTATCTGCAGCAATTCCATTTTGCGCTTGGTTGCATCGAGTTTCTTCGGCGCACGGCGACGTTGACCGACGATATCCTTTCGGCGACCCTGTATGAAGTCAACACGTGTTTCCTGCTGCTACGCAAACGGGATAGCGGCAAGGCGCTGGAGTTCATCAATCGACTTCGCGTTTCCCCGCTATATACGCAGCATACCGTAGTCAACTCGCTGACGACGCGGGCACATGCGTTGTACCATTTTTTGGCGGGCGACATCGAGCGCGCCTATGCCGTCCTGAATGATGAAACCCGCAGGGCGATCACCCGTGACATCAGGCCCGCGACCTTCAAGGATCCGCTAGTCCTCGACATGCTCTATGTGTTTGCGCACAACGGCTACGCGCCCATCCCGCACTATGAGCTGGAGCCTACGTTGGGCCACCTGCTCCTAGGGGCTAATGTGCATCTCAAGGGCTCCGCCATGCGTGTTCAGGCACTGCTGCTGCGCGATAGGGGAGAGGAGCCACAGAAGCAGCTTGAGCTGTTGCGCCAAAGTTTCGAGCTTATCCTCACGACGCGGGATATGCATGAACTGACCCTCACCGCGCACGAGCTGGCCAACACCTGCGAACTGTGCGGCAGCATGGAGGAGGCCCGATCGCTCCGCAACATCGTCTGCAAAGCCACCGGGAAGCCTCTTGATGCTTCAACGTCCTACCATCAAGCCTCACTCGCCTGCCTGAACGTGCCTCCGGCTGCGTTTAGCCTGTTTACATACTCCCTTCCCGATGCCGAATCCGAAGAGAAATACATCATCGAACGGTGCCATAAGGCGCTGAACACCGCGCCGCAGCGCGAAATCTTTGAGGAAAGGCTTCATCTGCTTCTCAGGGCCTCTATTGACGGCTTCCGGGTGGAACGGGCCGCATTTTTCCGCACGGTCGATGAGGATAATCCGTTGCAGTTTGTCCAGGCCGTCAACCTGTCTGCTCTTGAATTGAAAAGCGAGCACATGCGGCCTTGTATGCAATGGCTTGTGCAAGTCGCGCAGCAACGTTCCGCCACGACGCCGGTGCACTTCCATAAGCAGTACGGCTTTTGCCTCAGCATCGACATCGGAACGGAACCTCCGTGGCTTCTCTATTTGAGCAGCACCTATTCCGTTTTGCCGGCTGACGAATTTTCCCTGTTTGAACTGCGGTGCGCAGCCCGCCTTTTCACTGCGGAACTGCGTTCGGCCCTCTTCGTGCGGCGATTGAAGGAACGTGAAAACGAATTGCAGCAGAATAAACTGCGCAGCATCTTTTTGCAGGAGGACAGGGGAGAGTGTTTGGTGCTGGGGGCCGGGCTGAACACCCTTCTCAGTGAAGCTAAATATGCCGCCGTAACGGATGTCCCCGTCCTGCTCTGGGGAGAAACCGGAGTCGGCAAGGAGATCATGGCCCGGCATATCCACCGCCTCAGTGGGCGTCAGGGGCCGTTCATAGCCGTCCACCCCGCGAGCATGGTTGAATCGCTCTTTGAAAGCGAATTTTTCGGACACGAGCGGGGCGCGTTTACCGGAGCGTCTAATCAAAAAATCGGCTTGTTCGAGATGGCGGATCAGGGGACGCTGTTTATCGACGAAATAGGGGAAATGTCGCCGCTCATCCAGACAAAGCTTCTGCGGGTGCTTCAGGAGCAGCGGTTCATGCGTGTCGGCGGAACGGCGGAAATCAAGTCCCGGTTCCGGCTTATCGCCGCGACCAACCGGGACTTATGGAAAGAAGTCCGTGAGAAGCGTTTCCGTCAGGATCTCCTGTACCGCATATCCGTCGTCCCGTTGCTGTTGCCGCCTCTGCGCGAACGAAAGCAGGATATTTTGCCGCTTGTCGACGCTTTCATTCGCCATTCCAGCCAGCGTTACGGTAAAACGATTTTTCCCCTGTCGCCGGAGCAGAAACAGGCGTTAGTGGACTATTCCTGGCCGGGAAACGTGCGCGAATTGAAAAACATCATCGAGCGGGCGGTAATTCTGTGCGAGCAGGGCGCGTCGTTGCATTTTCATTTCGACCATGCGAACACGGAGCCATTTTTCTCCAGTCAGGCGGGGGACGGCGGCATCCTTGCGGACACGCCGACACTGGAACAGTTGGAAGAACGGTACCTGCGTAAGATCATGGCGATGACGCGGGGGCGCGTACGCGGCGAACACGGAGCAGCGGCCTTGCTGCATATGAAAATCCCGACGCTCTATGCCAAGCTGCGTAAATTCTCCATTCCATGCGGGAAACGCTGAGGCTGAATATGTTTCCGTTTTTAGAGAAGCCCGGAGCGTTTTCGGATGCTCTTGAGTCATTGGCAGGCATGGCCCGTTTGGCAGGCCTCGCCCTTGAGCCTCTTGAGGGCACATGCCGAGCGGGCGGGATTATGGTGAAGCGTCCGTGAGACCTTTTTCCGTCTGTCATAGGAAAAGCCCACAACCGTGAGGAAGGGGGCTTTATCTTTTTCATGCCGGGGTTTTTAGAATTTCCACTCCACGGCAATGTTTCCCGTATAGCGATAACGTATGGGTACTTTTCGCGGCCTGTCATCGTGGTATCATATATCATGTACCATCCGAAAGTCATTTTCGTGATAGGAGTTGGTGTCACTGCCATAGCATTGCCCCATTGCTGTTTCGGGTTGCGGTATTTGTTCCTTTGTATTCGGTATGATATAAGGGCACAATGGCAAACTCCCGGTGGAGCCAATCCCCGCCGGGGCGCGCACATCCATACGTTTCAGGTCCCGCATGGTTCGGGGCGACGGGTGTTCGCCGCCCCTTTCATGCGAGGCCGTCAGTCCACAGGGGTAAGCCTGTAGCCGAGTTCCCGCACCATCACGTTGAGCGGGGTGGAGTCGCCCGTGGTTTCGATGATGTCCATGAACGTCTCGACGCCGAGCTTTGCGCCGGGGTCAAGCGGGTTGGTTTCCCTGAGCAGGGTCGAGTAGGGCTTGCCGATGGCCGACGCGATGGCCTTGGAAGGCATCTTGCCGTTGACCACGGTTTCGTGGATGGCCTTGATGACCTTTGACATGGGTTTCTCCGTAAAAATAAAGTTGTTTCCTGTGGTTATTGGACGGTATTGCTCAGGGCCACCGTGGGTATCTCTGTTTTCCCAACCCCAGACACCGACGCGCACGCCGTTGCCGCTGGTTCCCGCCGACCCGTCGCGGCTTGTGAGGACGGCGGGAGAAGGCCCGGCGTCGTGAAACTAGTATTAGCGTATGCTAAAATAAAAGGCAAGCCTGATATTAGCAAATTCTAAAAAACGTGTTACAAAAAAGTTGCCCGCACGTAGGGCACGAAAAAGCCCCTCACGGGGAGGGGCGGGAGGACATATGGAAGTACCGGCAAGTAAGCCGAATGGCTCACGTCAGAAACGCAGGAAGAAGACTACCTTTGTTACCCAAGAGGACATGGAGTTGGAGCGGACGCTTTTCAACTGGCGCATCCGTCGC
>OGYH01002779.1_pt1 | contig 13247 bp, 10 predicted proteins | sample 1576511 | NCBI WGS metagenome assembly OGYH01 (sample SAMEA3541522, study PRJEB24748) | human gut metagenome | biome: human gut; feature: human-associated habitat; material: faeces | place: China | collected 2012 | reverse complement strand
TACAAACTGGTGCAACGTCTGGGACATGCTGATGCCGTAGGACCTATCCTACAAGGTATCGCCCGTCCGGTGAACGACCTTTCACGCGGTTGCTCCATCGAGGATGTGTATCGCATGATTGCCATCACTGCCAATCAGGCCATTGCTGCCAAAAAGAATGCTGAATAACTTTTAAATCTGATATATAGTATGAAAATCTTAGTATTGAACTGCGGTAGCTCGTCCATCAAATACAAATTGTTTGATATGGACCGGAAAGAAGTTATCGCCCAGGGTGGTATCGAAAAAATTGGTTTGAAGGACTCTTTCCTGAAGTTCACCTTGCCCAGTGGCGAGAAGAAAGTTCTTGAGAAGGACATTCCAGAGCATACCGTAGGTGTGGAATTTATCCTGAACACTTTGACAAGCCCTGAATATGGAGCCATCAAGTCTTTGGACGAAATCAATGCCGTAGGTCACCGTATGGTGCATGGAGGCGAAAAGTTCAGCGAGTCTGTACGGCTGACGCCGGAAGTGCTTGCCGCCTTCACTGCCTGCAACGACCTGGCTCCGCTCCACAATCCTGCTAACCTGAAGGGGGTAAATGCAATATCTGCCATTCTGCCTAATGTTCCGCAGATTGGTGTGTTCGATACGGCTTTCCATCCCTTTGCCTTGATGTCCGGCGAGTCGTTTGGGGTCGATTTCGTAGCCGGCGAGCAGGAACAGGAACGCCATACCAAGCTCGCTTAGGAGTTTCACGGCGTCGTTCACTTCAATCACGCCGAATCCGTAGGGACCGAGTACGGCTCCGGCGGCGAGCAGCAGCACGGTCTGCGGAATGAACTTGCCGGGAATCAGCTGCGCCACAATCGGGCTGACGGCCGCCACCGCCATGATGATGGTCAAGGAAACAAGCTCTTGCGTCATACCGTCGAGCCTAGTGAGCCATTGTGACCGGAGGTTGAAGAATGTGATTTCCGCTATCTGTGGCAGGTTTCTTCGGGGAAACCGACCTAGGGGGCATGATTCCTACCCCCTAGGTCTGGATTTGCTCAAGGAACCTGCCACACATAACGCAAATCGTTTTCTTGTGAAGGGCGAATCTGCCACATATAGCACGTTTCACGACATTAAGGGAATCGGTCGCGTTTGCGAGGAGGCTAACCCCCGGTTCTCGTCCGCCGCGCGCGCACCGCCCGCCCGCCAAATGCTATCTAGCTTATAGATGGCGGATGGTTCGCCCCATTTGCCAGTTCGGGGGTATAAATCATACCCCCGAACCGCCTATTCTCGTCTAGCACCCGCCATCTATAAGCGAGATACCTTTCCGCAAAGCCCCAAATCCGCCATCTATAAGCCAGATAGACCCATCAGTTTGACCATGGATAGACTCGGTTAGAGATGCTCTTGGCAAAAATGCCAATTTCGGCCTCCTGCAAAGGGTTTTGATGGGTCTAACCCATGATTTACATAAAACCTAACCCACGATTTGCATAAAACGTGGTTCGCTCAGAGCTGTTGCCGGAAAGACCGCCTAGGTCCGACCGATGCTATCGGAATCGTCGGGGAAGAAGGCACGCGGGCGGAGTGCAATATAATGTTCCCTATGGCTGGCAGTTCAAGGGGGCAAGACTGATGGCAGTTTTTCCGCATGGGAGCGCGCGCGGCGGGTCGAGAAGCGACGGTCCGCAGCAAATTAAGGACTTACGCGCCGACGATTTTTATGGCGATTCGCACGATGGCAACGACGGCTCGCGCGGTTCGCACGACACCACGCGCAACACGCGCACCTACGTTCCGCCGACGTTCGCCGAGGCGACCGATGTGTCCGAAGAGATTCGCGAGCGTCGCGCCGACGTGGGTAGATCCATTGCCCTGCGTGTGCTTGCGGCGGTGCTGATTTTCTCCGCAATCGGCATTGGTTTTTTCCCGAAAGTGCTGCAATACCAGTCCGCGCAAAAGCTGGCGAGCACGTCCGCCCGTTCCGAGCAGAGCGTCGCGGGCTGGCCGTATCCGCAGGCCGACGAGGCATTCGCCGCAGCTGGGGCGTACAACAAGCGTCTCGCCGAATCGGGGCAGCCGGTGATTGGCGAGGCTGAGGATCCGCTCGCCGAGTTGTACAACAACAATCAGTCCGACTCCAGCGACGGTTCCGGTTCCAGCTCGACGGGCGCAGACGCCACTGGCGATGGTAACAAGGATTCCGCTAGCTCCAAAGACGCGGAATACCAGCGTTTGCTGGATACTGGCGATGGCGTGATGGGTTCCATCCGCATTCCAAAGATTTCTGTGGATTTGCCGATTTACCATGGCACGTCGGAGCAGACGCTTGCGTCCGGTGCGGGGCATTTGTATGGCAGTAGTCTGCCGGTGGGTGGCAAGGATACGCATGCGGTGATTACCGGACATCGGGGTTTGGTTGAAGCCTCAATGTTTACGCGTTTGGATGAGATACGGGTTGGTGATTACTTCTATATCGATGTGATGGGCCATACGCTTGGCTATATGGTGGATCGTATTACCGAAATCGAACCTAACGACACATCGCAATTGAAGATTACCTCTGGCGAGGATCGGGTCACGTTGATGACATGCACTCCGTACGGTGTGAATACGCATCGTCTGTTGGTTTCGGCATTACGTTCCGCCATTCCCGAAGAGATTCCCGCGGAGGATGATGCGGCAAAAGATGTGCGTGTGATTGCGGGCGTGGTGTCAGCTGCCACGTTGCTGGTCGGTTTGTTGTTGGTTTGGCTGCTCCGCTGTCCGTGGTATGTCCGTAGGCATGCCGCTTGGTGGCCAAAGCGCAACTAGGGGTTGATGGCGTTAATGTTGCACTTGACAGATGCTTTTTTGTCGGGGAAAATTCTGAAAGAGACATGACAACGTTTGCTTATAGTTTTTGCATCGCGATTTACGGGGGCAAGAATACTCTAGAATCGCGATGATATGTGCGATTTCAAGGAAAGTATATCCCCTTGATTACCTCGTTGGGAGGGTATGTATCCCTCTGTTTTTCTCCTTAAGGTTTAGGCAACGAAGCGATTGTCAGACGGTATGTGAAGCGAAGACGCATCAAATATACCGGTCGAAGGAGGAAGGTATTTCCCCGATCGCTTAACGGTACAAGGGGGTAGGCGTATGAGACACGTCTTTGAGCGAAACAGGGCGAGGGGCACAGGTCTGTTCACGCGTCGTGTCATTGCGGCCGTCGCGACGGTCGCAATGCTCGCCGGCGTGGGGTGCGTCACTGCTTCGTCAGCGGCGGCGGAAGATGCCACGGGAGCCTTGGAACAACAAATCGAGCAGCCGGTATTGCAAGAATCTGGGCAAGAGGATTCACAGCCGGTGGAACAAAATTTGATGGTGGGAGAAGAGCAGCCGTCAGATCAAGAGGCTTACCAGCAAGTCGAACAAGAAACGGAACAAGAAACGAAAGAAGAGACTGAGCAGTGGGTTGAGCAGGAGGTTGAACAACAATCTGAACAACAATCTGAACAACCTGATGAGCAGCCAGTTACGTTGTCCGCTCAACCGATTGCGCGAGCAAATCGGGCGCAGTCGGTTGCGCAGAACGAGACCGGTTCTCAGTTGGGCGCTCCGGAGAAGCATAAGCGCATCAAGAAGAACGATGATGGCAATTACGCCGTGAACGTGGATGTGAAGGGCGCCGTCAACAGCACCACGGTCACCACCACCCAGCCGATCGACTTCACGCTGGTGCTGGATGTGTCCGGTTCGATGGACGATCCGATGAGTAAGACGGATCGGACCAGGCGGTTAGACGCACTGAAAGAAGCGGTTAAAGCATTTCTTGATGAAGCTGCGAATACTAATACGGAGGCCGGTTCCGAACTGGTTCGCGTTGGACTGGTGAAGTTCGCCGGCAACGAAAAGGACAAAATCGGGGATGACACGTACCGAAGTGGTGGGTACACCTACAACTACTCCCAAATCGTTAGCGATCTGACTGCGGATATGAACGGTCTGAAGAACAAAGTCAGCAAACTCAAAGCCGCTGGCGCCACCCGAGCCGACAATGGATTCAATCTTGCGGCCAAGATGATGGGCAGTGCTCGAACCGATGCGAAGAAGGTCGTTATCTTTTTCACGGATGGTTCGCCTACATCGTCTAGTGGCTTCGAGGGTAAAGTGGCAAATAAGGCCGTCGAAGCTGCCAAGGAATTGAAAGATGGTGGCGCCACGGTGTATTCCATCGGTGTTTTTTCCGGTGCTGATCCCTCCTCGATCCAAGGTAACGAGAACCAGTTCATGCACGCGGTGTCCAGCAATTTCCCAAAGGCAACGAAATACAACCAGCGCGGTGAAGGGAATATCAAAGCCGGCTATTATAAAAGCGCGACGAACGCTTCGGAGCTGAATGCCATCTTCGACGAGATTGAGAAGAGCGAGACCACCACATCCGCATACACCAAGGTGACCATGGAGGACACGCTCTCCGGCTATGTCGAGCTTGCGGATAGCAACTACAAGGTCGTTGCCAAGGATGCTTCCGGCAAGGTGGTCTCCTTGACTAAGAATGTCGATTACACCTTGACGTATGACGCGAGCACGAAGAAATTCACGGTCGCATTCCTGAAGCCTCTGGTCAACAACGTGACATACACGCTGGAATACAACGTGAAACCCACGCAGAAAGCGTATGACGAGTATGCCGCCAACCTGAACGCCGGTAAGGATGGATATGACGGCGTAAAGGGTGACGCGAACACCGATCTGCCGGGAAACGCCACGTCCTCGAACCAGCCGGGTTTCCATGCGAACGATTCCGCGTGCCTGGCGTACTCGGCCGATGGCGTGGATCATGCATGCGGCGGCAATCCGTATCCGCATCCGGTGATCCAGGTGGTTTCCTCGACGCTGCATATCGAAAAGCAGTGGAGTGGAGACGGTGACAAGCCGGAAAGCATCACGGTGGATATCAAACAGGGCAACGATACCTATAAGACGGTCACGCTGAAGCGTGACGATAGCGGCAAATGGTCCACCGACGTGATTATTCCGGCAGGCGCCCAAAAGACGTACACGGTGACGGAAGTCGAACCGGACAGCCACTTGTGGAAGGCTTCCTACCAGCACAAGGTCGGCGATGGAAATCTCGCTGACGGCAATGCGGTGACGGTGCCGGAATCCACGGCATCGCAGGAAGCCACGGTGATCATCACCAACACGTTGAAGCAGACCATGCTGACGCATGCGATTGGCGTGCAGAAGGAGCTGAAGGGCCGCGATTGGAAGGATTCCGACGAGTTCACCTTCAAGCTGAAGGCAGACGATTCCAATCCAGACGCGCCGATGCCAGCTTCCTGCAAGAACCAGTCGGCGTGCACGGTGACGGTGAAACGCGATTCGTCTGACGATCACGTTGCTTACTTCGGCGACATCACGTATGACGCAGGTGAAGCCGAGTACACATATCTTGTGACGGAGAACGCTGGTAATGCTTCCGCAATGTATTACTCGCAGGCGGAATACCGGGTGGTCGTGTCCGTGATGAAAGACGGAACGTCCGGTGAATGGAGGGCCGTTGTCGAATCCGTGACCCAGCTGAAAACCGATTATGGTGCCGCTGGTTCGAATTGGGACAGTACCCGGCCAATGCTGTTCACCAACCAATACATTTCGGCATCGTCGCTGCCATTGACGGGCCGCATGGGTGCGGAACGATGGTGGCAGATTGCGGCCGGCGGAGTTGGCGTGCTGGCATTGCTCGCCGTCGCTGCGGCCGACCAGTGGAGACGTAAGAAGCGGCTCAGCTGAACAACACAGGATTTGCGGATCGCGGGGGCGCGTTGGGTTCCCGCCTCCCGCGATTGCAGAAAACAGTAACCAACAATCAAGGAAGAGGAGATTCTCATGAAGATGAGGAAGCTTTTCGCAGGGCTGGCCGCCGCGGCAACGTTGCTGAGCGGCATGGCCATCGGCGTCGCCGCCGCACAGGCTGATGATGCTCCATTGCTGCAAGTTAACCACGCACAGGAAGGCCATACGTACACGCCATACAAGTTTGCCATGTTTGAGAATCCTGGCGATGGCTCGGTCGAAGTGAAAACGGTTGACGCATGGAAGGGAGCTGTGACCACCGCTGCTGATGTGGCTGATGGAAGCCACAACGGCATCCCGACAGAGTACAAGGATAATCCAGCCGCCTATGTGGCGACGTTCACTGCGGATCAGCTCCGTGTCTTCGCCAAGACCTTGGCTGGAATTACTCCGCCGGCAGGACCTGATGGTACTGGCCTGACCGTAACTACGGAGCAGGCAAATACGAGCCAGGCGGTCAATGTGAACGGAGAAGGCTGGTATCTGGTGAAGGATACGTTCACCAAGGCTGGCGAAACGACTGTGACGTCGGGGACTCCGGCTGTGGTGGCCACCACCGTCAATGGACTGTCCAATCTGAGGATTGCGGCCGATACGACGACCGGTCAGGGCAACATCACGACTGAAGGCCAGTTCAACGCGAAGAACGCGAATCCGACCGACGAGCCGCTCAAGTTCGCCCGGATGAATGACGTGGATGTGAACGGTAAGAGCGTAAAGGTGGGCGACACCGTGGACTTCACTGTGGCCGCGGACGTTCCTCATGCTGCGGCTGGCTGGGATGCGTACCCCTTTACCATTACCGATACCGCGTCCAAAGGTTTGCAGATTGCGGCAAAGAGTGCCTTCACGGTCCAGTTCGGAGATCATACTACTGTGGATCCCGATCTGTACACGATAACGCAGGAAGGCAATGCTCAATCCGGCACCACCACGACCATCTATTTTGCCGATGCCACAACGCTGGCCGGTAGGACGATCGTCGTGTCGTACCAAGGCACCGTCACCAAGGATGCGTTGGATGGCTTGAGCGGCAGTGTGGACAACAAGGCCACAATCACCACCAAGGATGGTACCAGCGGTGAAGGCAAGACTGTCCTTAAGACCTACGGTTTCCAGTTCACGAAGATTGGCAAGGAAGGGAATGAGGCCAAGCCTCTAGCCGGCGCCAAGTTCGTTGTCAAGAATGCGGAGGGCAAGTTCCTTAAGCAGGCTGAGGACGGTGCGTGGTCGTTTGTTTCCGATCAGAATGATGCCAAGACGTTCATTACTGAGAATGATGGTTTGGTGAAGGTCGCGGGTCTTGCGGCAGGAACCTACACGGTTGTGGAGACTCAGGCTCCGACCGGCTACGCCCAGAACTTCAGGGTCACTTTCAATGTGAAGATCACAGATGAAGGTCTCATCACCTTCGAGCCGGATGCCCTTCGTCAGGTCCAACCGGTCAATAACACCACTGCGAATGCCACCGCTACCGTGCTGAACGTCAAGTCTGTCACTCAGCTGCCGCTGACCGGTGCCGCGGGAACCGTGTTGTTCACCGTCGTGGCGCTGCTGGTGGGTGGCGCTGGCGTGGCTGTGGCGGTCAAGAGTCGTCGCCGCACGTACTGAGCGCATGCGTTCGGTGTGAGTGAGTTGTGAATTGACTCACTCACAATAAAAGTCAATGCGGGCGGTTGTGGGTATTCCATAATCGCCCGCATTGACGTGTGGCCGATCGGTTGAAGCAATATACGGTCAGCAATATTTGAAAAGCTGCTTGTGAGAAGTCGGATATACACTTGCTTCATCACGGGGTATAGCAAAGGGGGTAAAACGATGCGCGGTGGAGGATCATTCAGCATGGACGAGCTCCAAATGTTGCGGGATCTGCCGGCGGTGGCTAACGTGTCGAAAGACCGCATCACGTACTCCAACGCTTTCAAACAGGTGTGTGTCATACGGTATCTTGCGGGGGAATCGCCGACCAAAATCTTCCGCGAGGCGGGATTGCCGCCGGAACTGATTGGGTATAAACGTATAGAACGAAGTGTGGCGCGTTGGAAGGCTGCCGTCCTCAAATCCGTGAGTGGTAGCAGTGACATGAGTAACGGCGAAATCATTACGGAGCTCGTCAACCTGTATGTTCATGCGGTGACGCGCAAGGAGAAACTCGACGGCATCGCAGGAATCGCCAATTCCGATAAGGCGAACATTGGAAATGCTCCGCATCCGCTGGACAGGGCGAACGTGTCGGGGGGGGGTGTATATCCGCTGACGTGCCCGTCCCATCCGATGCGGCTGCCATCGCCGTGCCGCCTACACCTCTCAGCGCGAGCAGCGGCCTTGACAGCGAGACGGCGCTTGTCATCATCAAACAACAGGCTCGGCGTATCGACGAGCTGGAACGCGAAAACGAATCGCTCCGTGGCAAGCTGAAAACCTTGGCAAGCTGACTCCACCCGTCGCAAAGCGTTTTTTGGAAAAGATGCGAATCTGCCACATATAGCGCATTTCGCGGTGCGAACAACGGCGGAGATTGTGCGGTTGGCGCGGTAGGGTGTGAACATTATGACTTTTGGGAATACGAAAACCGGAAAAACTGGTACAAGCACGTCCGAAGCGACGGAAACCGCGCAAATCAAATCCGTCGAAAGCCTCGACAAAGGCAACGACATGGAACGCGGCCTGAAAAACCGCCACGTCCAATTCATCGCCATCGGCGGCACCATCGGCACCGGCCTGTTCCTCGGCTCCGGCAAGTCAATCGCGCTGACCGGACCGAGCATCATCCTCGTGTACATCGGCGTGGGCCTCATCATGTTCCTGCTCATGCGCGCCATCGGCGAAATGATGTACAGCGACCCCAGCCAGCACACGTTCATCAACTTCATCACCCGCTACCTCGGCCGCGCGTGGGGCAAGTTCGCCGGCTGGACGTACTGGATTGTGCTCATCCTGACCGGCATGACCGAAATCACGGCCGTCAGCACCTATTTCGTCACATTCTTCGGCACGTTCGGCATCGACCTCAACGCGTGGAAATGGCTTATCGAACTGTGCTTCCTCGTGGCGCTCACCGGCATCAATCTCATTGCCGTGAAAGTGTTCGGCGAGGCGGAATTCTGGTTCTCCATGATCAAAATCACGCTGATTGTGGGTCTGATTGTCACCGCCGTGGTGATGCTGTTCCTCGGCTTCCACTACCCGGCCACGCATATCGAAGGCGTGGACGGCACGGTCTCCGGCGCCACTGTGAGCCTTACGAACATTACCGACGGCTTCCAGCTTGCGCCGAACGGCTGGATGAACTTCTTCATGAGCTTCCAGATGGTGTTCTTCGCCTACCAGCTCATCGAATTCGTGGGTGTCACCGTGTCCGAAACCCAGAACCCGCGCAAAGTGCTGCCGAAAGCCGTCAACGAGCTGATCATGCGCATCCTCATCTTCTACGTGGGCGCGCTCGTGGCCATCATGGCCATCGTGCCGTGGCGCAACTTCCACCAGAACGCGGACGGCTCGTTCGGCTCCCCGTTCATCATGGTGTTCAAATACGCTGGCCTCGACTGGGCCGCCGCGCTCGTGTTCTTCGTGGTGATCACCGCAGCCGCGTCGGCACTCAATTCGCTGATCTACTCGGCGGGCCGCCACCTATACCAGCTTGCGCAGGACTCCGAATCGCCCGCTATGCAGCGCCTCGGTGAGGTGTCGGATCACAAGGTGCCGGCGAAGGCGATTATCGTGTCCGGCTGTATGATCCTGTTCTCCCCGCTGATCAACGCGATCCCGGGTATCTCCAGCGCGTTCGTGCTGTTCGCCTCCGCAGCCAGCGCCGTCGTGATCTTCATCTACGTGCTGACGATGCTTGCGCACCGCCGCTACCGTCAAAGCGCCGACTTCCTGCCGGACGGCTTCGTCATGCCGGCATGGCAGGTGTGCGACTGGATTGCGATTGCGTTCTACGTGTTCGTGTACGTCACGCTGTTCCTGTCCGCAGATACGCGCGGTTCCGCCATCGCCGGCCTGCTGTGGCTCGTCGTGTTCGGCGGCTACTGCCTGCTGCACGAGCGATTCCAGAACCGCGATTTGAAAGCGGCTCTAGGGAAGTAGACGTATTGCCTGTCGCTGCGGTATGCGTGGCATGCGCGTGTTGCGCTACGTGTCGCGCATCCGACGAAAGAGGGCCGGTGGAAACCTTGCGAAAATGTGCGTTTCCACCGACCCTCGTCGTGTAATCGCAATAAAACAGTGCGAAACGTTAGTGCACGAATCGTACGAAATCGGCGCGAATCAGCCGATGTAGTCGGCTTCGTTCGTCGGGCTGGACGGCACGGCGTGATCTTCCGTCACCTTGCCCAGGCCGGACAGGTACGCTTCACGGCCCGCCTCGATCGCGTTCTTGAAGGCGCGCGCCATCAGCGGAATGTTGCCGGCGGAAGCGATCGCCGTGTATGCCATCACCGCGTCCGCACCCATCTCCATAGCCTCCGCAGCCTGGCTCGGCCGGCCGATGCCCGCGTCGATGATCACCGGAACGTTGGAGTTCTTGATGATCACCTCGATGAAGTCACGTGCGCGCAGGCCCTTGTTCGAGCCGATCATCGCGCCGAGCGGCATCACGCATGCCGCGCCCGCGTCCTCAAGACGTTTCGCCGCGATCGGGTCCGGGAACATGTACGGCATGACCACGAAACCTTCCTTCGCCAGCTTTTCCGTGGCCTTGATGGTCTCCTCGTTGTCAGGCAGCAGGTACTTCGCCTCGTGCTCGATCTCCACCTTCACGAAGTCCGTCTGGCACACTTCGCGCGCGAGACGTGCGATGCGCACCGCTTCCTCGGCATTGCGTGCGCCGGACGTGTTCGGCAGCATGGTGATGCCCTTCGGAATGTAGTCGAGCAGGTTGTTTTCGGTGGTGCGGCAGCGGCGCAACGCCATGGTGACGATCTGCGTGCCCGCGTTCTCGATGGTCGCCTTGATGAGGTTCAGATCGTAACGGCCGGAACCGAGAATGAAACGGCTCGTGAACTTGTGTCCGCCGAGGATCAGCGGATCGGCGTCGCCGGTGGCGATCTCGTCGTACGCGTGCGCGTCCGGCTCCGGCAGGATCGCCGTGTTCGTGGTGGTGCCGACCAGCTCGTCGAGCGTGGCGTTCGGTGCGGCCGCGACGTCGGCGGCTGCGGTGGTGATGGTGTTTTCGGTGCTCATCGTCGGTTCCTTTCGTTGGGGTGTTTGGTGTTGCTGTTGTTGCGATTGCTGTGCTGCTGTTGTGTTGCCGTTGCGTCGCTGTTGTGTTGTGTGCAACGTGCGTTTGTAATCGCAATAAAAATTTCGATTACGGCAGTGGAGTAACGTAGCAGTGCGTCAGGCGTCTTCCTCGCCGAGGATCAGTCGCGTGATCATGTTCGCTTCGTGGCAGGCGACCACGCCCACGCGCGGCGCCATCAGGCCGGCACCCGGTACCGGAGCCGTCTCGCCATCGCCACAGAAGTAGAAGTTCTTCGAAACGCGACGCGTGCTCACCAGGTTGGAGCTGCGGAAGCCGGCCATGCCGGACGCGCTGACGAGCTTCTTGTCCGGCAGATTCTCCAGCACCGCGTTGACGAGCATCGTCTTGTTTTCCGGCACGTCGAACGCCTCGCAGATGATGTCCTCGTTTTCGAACAGCGTCGGCACGTTCTCGTCGGTCACCTTGACGGTGTCGATGGTGATGTCCGTGAACGGGTTGATTTGGCGCAGATTGCTGCGCAGCGCCTCCGTCTTGTACTGGCCGAGGTCCTTCAGGAAATACTGCTGGCGATTCAGGTTCGTCATATCCACGCGGTGATATTAAATTTCCCATTGCCGAATGTTGCGTTTTTCACAGTTGTTTCTATCTGTACTACAGCTTTTGACTTAGTGACAGTAGGAGTTGTTACATATACTCCGTGTTCGGGTATGTAAACCTTGTTGTCTACTCTTAACCATACATTTCTATAGATACCCGCACCGGGATACCATCTTGATGACAGATCTCGCGGAGTAAGCTGTACAGCCAATACGTTTTCTTCACCTATTTTTAGATACTTTGTTATGTCTATCTCAAACCCGGTGTATCCGTAAGGATGTTCGCCCACCTTAACTCCGTTTATCCAAACCTTAGCTTCGCTCATTGCTCCGTCGAAGCCAATTCTTACAATTTTGTCCTTCCATTGTGCATCCCCAATGAAGGTCTTTCTGTACCAGCCAGTACCATGAAATGGCAGTCCGCCGCATCTTGCATTGTACTTGCTGTCAAACGGACCTTCTATTGCCCAGTCATGAGGTAAGTTAAGTTTTCTCCACGAATCATCATCGAACGATATAGCTTCGGCTCCTTTTATTTCACCTTTAAAGAAGCGCCAGTTTTCGTTGAAGGAGATACCATCCGTTACTGCGTTTATTGTGTTACCCAGAATGAGCAACAGGATAATTGTACCTAGAAGTCTTTTCATTATATTTTTCGTTTTAATAAATTTTCTCAGCAAAGTTATTTTCCATATTGATATATCTGACTGCTCTTGTGTCTCCATCCTCACACAAGCCTTTATTTCCGTCAGTTGAATAGGTTGAACTATAGTACCTTTTTCCCATCAGGTCTACAACATAAGAAAGCTTCATGTTGTCATTGCTGCTTTTTATAATCTCATCAGTCACCAGTTTCTTCATTGTCGCCATATCTGATATATGAACCAGTGAATAATCTCCGGAAACTACCGCATCATGCAAAAGTTTCCTGTTCTTTTTGAAGCTCAACAGAATCTTGTTCTTTCTGCTTTTTACTCCATTCCCATGTTTTACTAATCCGAATAATTCCTTGAATTCTTCGTAGTTATTGAAATTATAGTATAGCATATCATTCTGAAGCAATTTTATTAAAGACTGCTACTTTATCAAATCTGCTCGTTTTTATTATCTTAATTTAAAAATATAATGATCAATCTATCGAATTATCTTTGTACACGTCCGCTTGCATCACCACCAGCCAAAGCTTCAACTTCTTCAATAGATACCAAGTTGAAATCTCCATTGATTGTATGTTTTAAAGCCGAAGCTGCAACTGCAAACTCCAAGGCCTCACTCTGAGTTGCTTTAGTAAGCAAGCCATGGATAATACCACCAGAAAAAGAATCTCCACCACCTACACGGTCAATAATCGGATTAATGTCGTATCGTTTTGATGTATAGAATTCTTCACCATTGTAAATCATAGCTTTCCATCCGTTATGTGTAGCAGAGAATGATTCACGCAAAGTAGAGATTACATATTTGAATCCGAACTCTTTGGCCATTGCAGTAAAAATACCTTTGTATCCTTCTGCATCTGTTTTGCCTCCTTCTATATCGGCATCAGGCTTGAATCCTAAACAAAGTTCTGCACCTTCGGCAACCACGAGCAGAGCCACATGGGGCAGAACTATCTGAAA
>OGYH01002775.1_pt1 | contig 13274 bp, 14 predicted proteins | sample 1576511 | NCBI WGS metagenome assembly OGYH01 (sample SAMEA3541522, study PRJEB24748) | human gut metagenome | biome: human gut; feature: human-associated habitat; material: faeces | place: China | collected 2012 | reverse complement strand
TATCAAGAACTCTATTCCCGCGATTGCTGCAGAATTAAGTGACAGCGCCGATATTTCTCGCAAAAACGAAGATAAGAACAAAGGTGCCTATGTTATGAGCCCTTCCGCATCGGATATCAATCACCTGCTGGCAAAAAGCAAGTCCCTGGTAGAGCAGACACAGAAGGGAGGGCGTCCGGATGAAAACAGGTAATTCACTCGTCATAGATCTGGAAGATCAGATGAACACCATTGGATTGCCATTGATGGCTCTAAAACTGGATGAACTCTACCGTTCTGCTAACTTTCTCACCATGGATCGGCTGGAAATGTTATCGGTACTGCTGGAACCGGAATACGCAGATAAAACGACGAAGCGTTTAAACAACCGGCTGCGCAACGCACATCTGGTCGGCACACCTTGTGATATTTCAAAATGCAGGGACTCTTCACAGAGGCATTATGAGCCAACAGATGCCCCTAAGGTATTATCAACACTCCAGTTCATTGAAGACGGACTAAACGTTTGCATCCTTGGTCCATCGGATAGTGGTAAGACTTTCCTTGCAAAGAGCCTGGGAGCTGCAGCATGCGAAAAATATCGAGTTAATTATTGTCACTGCGGTGAGTTGCTGGAACGTCTCGTTGATATTAAAGCGACTGATTATCCAAAATATCAAAGGGAGATGAAAAGGTTATGTGCTTTTCATCTTCTGATCCTGGATGATTTTTTGCTGAATACAATCATGGACGAACGTGAAGTAAAAGTACTGATGGAGATCATGGAGAAGAGAATTGAAACATCAAGGAGTACCATCGTCTGCTCACAGCGTGAGCCTGACAGCTGGAAGGCGATGATCATGAACGACGAAGTATCTGCCAATGCCATCATGAAACTGTTGTCCGGCAAATTAAATGATGCCCCATCCGGCAGATTATTTCGTGCTGATTTTAGAACCTTGCAAATGTGTCAGTCACTTTAAAGATGGTTGTTTCTGCGAATTGTTTTCCTGACAGAAAAACCCCCGCAAATTAATTGCGGGAGTCTTCTCAGCCGAGGGTGCTGTCATTGATTGCCTGCATCACGATGTCGGCTGTGATCCGGTTTACTGCCTGGCTATGCCCGATCACAAGGGAAGCATTGCAGAGCTTGCTGATCATACGGGCTGTTCCATCGGAAGCGTTCAGGATCGCTTCGATGGCCGCATCGTCAAAAACAGGATCTGTACAGCCTGCCTTTTTCAGCTTCCATTCAATGTAAGCGCGTCCTTCCTCTTTTGAGTAGCCGTCTATGTTATAGTTCATGATGATACGCTGACGGAGAGGTTCATGGATGGAAAGCTGGAGCGTATTATTCAGCTGTGGCAGACCGACTAGAAGAATCACAGCCCGGTCCCGGGAGTCCATCTCAAAGTTGAACAGGATCTTCAGGTCGTTAAGGACAGCATTTTTGATATAGTTCGCTTCATCGATGATGATAACTGGTGTCTTCCTTTTATCCAGGGCAAGGCGGTTGATCTCCTCCTGGATGATGTGAAAGTTTTCAGTCTTCCGGTAGGATGGCTGTGCTCCCAGGGATGCGGCGAGATTCCGGTAGAAATCATTCACCGTAACGGTAGAAAGGCTGGTATAGATCACCTTATACAGGGAAGGGTTCAGTCCGGCAGACCAGGAACGGACCAGAGTTGTTTTTCCACGACCCGGAGCGCCGGTAAGAAGGCCGAAGCCTTTGGTCCTGGCAAGGTAATCCAGACGAAACTTTGCTTCTGTATATTCGGCACCTTCAAAAAGGATTTCTTTGGAATTCTTTAAAAAAGGATTGAATTCCAGGCCATAACGAGCAGTGAGTTCCATCAGTCTTCACCTCCTGTCAGACGTACCTTGTCCCGTTTTACAGAGGCATTGTCATGCTTGTTGAGAAGGCGGATCGGTGTAAGGGATCCATCTGTTTCTACAATAAAGATGTCCTTCATATCCGGTGTATAACGGAGTGTAATGCGCCGCTTTGCAAAACGGTAATCGACCTCATACTCCACCTGATCGATCACGATGACAGAATCCGCAGATACCCGGCGCTCGATCTCAAGAAGAAAAGAGGATTCGATCTGTTCATCGGGGAGGCGGCTGATCAGTTCCGGTTCCTGAAAGAAGCGTTCCTGCGGGGACATTCCCTTCAGAGAGGAATGCGGACGCTGGTTATAGCTCCTGACATAGGTCAGCAGGCTCCCTCTGAGTTCTTCGAGCGTATGAAAATCCCTCATATCCAGGGATGCCATCCATTGATCCTTAAGGGTACGGAACCATCTCTCGATTTTTGCCTTCTGTGTGGGTGTATAAGGCCGACAGTAGCTGATGACAGAGCCGATCCGGGCCGCCAGCAGTTCCATCTGCCTGTTTTTATAGGCGGCTCCATTATCAAAGTTGAAAACCTTTGGTCTGCCGTATTTGGAGACCGCAGATTTCATGACGGACATAAGATTCACGAAGGTATCGTTAAAGAAGACATCCGCACCAAGGATAAAACGGCTGGCATCATCGATCAGCGCGATCACATAAACACGATGCTTCTTTCCATCCCCGGTTTTCAGATAGGGGCCGGCACTGGAATCACCGCACCATACTTCATTGATGTGTGGTCTTTCATAACGCCGCATATCCTGATTGTTCGTCAGATGTTCCTGTAAGACGAGCTGGTTGATGAAACGGCATACCGTAGATTCTGAAAGCTGGCCGGAGCGGATGCTGCCGTTATCCCGGAGCTGTTTATAGATCGCAGCCGCAGACATCCGGGGATAATGATGCTTGAGATAAATGATCTGCTCCCTGAGGTCATCATCGATCTTGCGGCTTACGCCACAGTCAGACCGTCCGGTGGGCACCAGAGCATCAAAACCGGATTTCCTGTAAGAAAGGTACCATTTCTCTAGAGTTCCCGGAGAATAGTGCCGGAGGGATCCGTCCGGTGCTTTGATCCCTTTTGCGGAGACGGTACGAAAGTAAGCACTCAGGGATTCATAGTCTTCCTGGGTGCCTGTAATGAGTGGTGCAATCGCCAAATAGCGCATCAGAGCGACCGCCTGTTTCTTTTCCTGTTCCATAGGTCAGGCCTCCTTGTTATTTTTTCTTTTATTGTAATGAGCAACAAGGGCGCTGTCGGGTAAGGTTATGTGGTATAAGAAAAAAGTTTGTTGACCCGGCGGTGTATCTGAAGGAACTGCGACGAATAATCCGAGAAACAGGAAAGGATCAGATCGGCCAGAGGAACGAGAGGGATCTTAAGAGAGCGCAGCTTTTCTCTCCAGCAGAGCCTGTAGTTTCGGAGTATGGATTTGACGTTGTTTTCATCAATGGAAGGATTGCCCTCACAGACCATGCAGAGATCCCGGTCTTCTTCGTAGTCCTTGCAGATCCTTTGCTGGTCGGAAAGTGGGATCTGGGAGTAGGGAACCATGGAGGATAAAAGAAGTGCATGGGTAGCCCCGCATTCGGAGCATTTCACCCGGCAGACCCGGAGCCGGATGGCTCCAGAGGATAGCTTTACTGTCCTCCTGTAGTAACCATGGACCGACAGACAGGCGGAATGAGAACAGGAACAGGTCAGCTGGTGAAGCTGAAGGTCAAAAATAACAGAATCATAAAAGGATTGTGCAGATTGCCAGCCTAAACGGCCACCTGTGCCATATTTGGCGGCCAGCCTGTGACTTAAATGGCGGTCAGCCAAGGACACATTAAGCGGCCAAAATTTCCAGTTATAATATAAGCATCTCCTGTTCAAGGGGAAATATCATAACTGGAGGTTCAATTATGGACTACAAAAGAGTATTGAGACTTCACTTTGTGAACCATCTCAGCGGTCGCGAGATCGCCGAAAGCTGCGGTGACTGCAGCAAAACAACCGTCAACGAGTTCCTGAAGCGTTTCAGAGAGAATCCGGAACTCTCATACCCTTTACCGGCAGATGTCACGAATGAATACATTGAGAGTATTCTCTATAAAAAGCCTGGTGTATCAGCGAACCAGCTTCTCTATCGGGATTTTAACAAGGAAGCTGTTTACAAGGCTCTGGCCCGCAAAGGGGAGACCCTGAAGCATCTGTGGCAGAAATACAATGCCGTAGGTGTCGTAGATGGAAAGAAGCCAATGAGCTATCGCCAGTACTGCAGGCGTTACAGCGAATGGGCTGATTCCAAACAGCTGACCTTCCACATCCAGCGTTATCCCGGTGTCAATCTCGAGCTGGACTATGCGGGGAAGCAGCTCTATCTGCATAACCGCCGGAACCCGGATGAGACCACAAAGGTCACGATCTTTATCGCTGCCCTCACCTACAGTGATTATTTTTACGCTGAAGGAATGACCGAATGCGATATCCGGAACTGGATCCGGGTCAACAATAATGCTCTGTCCTATTTTGGCGGCGTGACGCCGACGATCACCCCGGATAATTGCAAAGTAGCAGTTGCCCGGAACAAAGACTGGATCAGCCCTGTCTTGAATAAAGATTTCCAGGCATGGGCAGAACATAACAATACGGTTTTAACCCCTGCCAAAGTGAAATCCCCCCGCTGGAAACCAGTTGTGGAAGGCCACGTAAAGATCATTACCATGCACATCCTCATGGATATGGAAGACATGGTCTTTTATTCCCTGGATGATTTAAACTGTGTCCTGATGGAAAAGGTGGATGCCGAGAACCGGAAGCCTTTTGAGGGGCTCACCTATTCCCGGTATGATCTCTTTACAACAGAAGAGAAGGAGACTCTCCTGCCTCTTCCGCCCAGCCGTTTTGAATATCTTGAACGAAAGACTGTTAAAGTAGCACAAGATTTCTCCTTCATCTTCGACAAAGTCCATTATAGCATGCCCCGGAAATATCTGCGACAGGAACTTGAGATCCGGGCAGGGGAAAAAGAAATCTATGTCTATAACAAACACGGCGACTTCATCCGGACGCATAAGCGGAGCTACACACCGAAAGACTGGGTGATCATCCCCTCGGATATGCCTGCCGAATACAAAGACTATGGCTATTGGACGGTGCCTTATTTTCAGCAGAAAGCATCTGCTATCGGATCCAGCACCCGTGCTTTGATCGATGCAGTCATTCGAAAATACGCTTATCCGGTGCAGTCATTCCGAAGCTGCTTTGGTATTCTGCGGTATGCGGAGAAGTACTCGCCGGAAGCCCTGGAACGTTGCTGTAAAGACGCCGTTTTAGCTGGGAGATGCAACTATTCCTATATCTGTAACACAATCTCAACTTACCATAAAGAGCCGCTGCAAAGTACAATGCCACAGAGCAGTCCCAACGAAGATGCTGCAACAGCCGTATCCGGCGCCTACAAAGATGATGACAGCAAGTATTCCCTTAAGAACCTGCTGAAGCGTCAGGAAACGGAGGCAGGCAATGAAGAATAAGACTACTGATATCTATGAGATGTTGGACACACTATCCCTGCCGGTAGCCGCCCAGCGTTTCGCAGAACTGTCTAAAAGCCCTGAATTCGGCAGCTATACCGCTTTGCAGTTTATCCGTGAGGTTCTGGAACCTCAGTACATAGAAACACTCAACAACAGGTTTGAAACAAATCTGCGGCTCAGCAGCCTGATCAATAAAGGTGCTTTGGCCGAGAATCTGAAAACCGGCAACGGACGCATCTACAATGATGCCACCGTTGATCAGATCCTGAAATTTCATTTCGCTGAGAACCGGCAGAACGTCGGGATCTATGGAGTCACCGGTGCCGGCAAGTCTTATTTCCTGTCTGCCTGTTGTGTGGAAGCATGCAGACGTAATTACCGTTGTAAGTTCGTAGACTATAGTGACCTGCTGGACGAACTGATTGTCCTCAACCGCCAGGAAGACCTGAACAAGTATCGTAAGAGGATCAGATACTATGCACGGATCCAGCTGCTGTTCATTGATGATTTTGCCATAAGCAGGTATTCAGAAGAAGGGATCAAGATTCTGTATCATCTCATAAAACTTCGGGATGACCTTGGCACCTCCACACTCTTCAGCTGTCAGTATTCTCCAGATGAGTGGGGAAATCAGCTGAGTGACGAGAAGGAGTGTTACGGTAAGCTTGACGGAATCCGGCGAAGGCTGACGACAGGATTTACCGTACTGATTGAGAAGGCATAGCCTTCTGTGACAACAACGATCAATACTGATCAGCAGGGCGGAGCCCCTCTTGCCCTGCCGATCTCTAAAGCCGACCGCTTAATATGGCCCTGACTGGCCGGGAAATGCGGCCCTGCTGGCCGCAGAAAGTGGCTGTTTGCAGCAGAAGGATGGCTTTGCTTTCCTTCTGCCCGTTGAAAATGGAAAGCACCGTATTCACGAAGAATGCCGTAGCCAGAATCTGAAGCGACGGAAGGGAACCACGGATCACCTTGTCCATCATTCAAAGCATGCACTAAATGCGGGACGCATTTCTTCTATCTGACCGCGGGACAGACCATACTTTAAAGCCAGAGACTGCCAGTTTTCTCTCACTGTTTTCAACATATTCCCGGCAAATTTTTCAGCATCAGCCCTGGTCATACCAAAACGCATTGCAGTCTCTACAGCAAGATCAATACGAATGCTGTTATCATATTCGTCAACATTCAAAGAAAGCTCGTCTCCATAAGGAACCGGATTTACATCATACAGAGGGGATAGAATCCATCCTTTTTTCGTAAGAATAAAAGCATGATTACGAAGATGATCATCTGTATTTGAAACTGCCATATTAAAAACAATACGTTTCCATAATTCAACCAGATCTTCCTTTGGTCTGGCTCCATTAGATTTAATAAAATCAGCCATATCCAGATAACTCGTCCCGTCCGCTGCTGATGCGCCATCGTTTTTTCCAAGCAAAGTCATTGCAGATGCGAAATGAATTCTTTTCTTTTCATTCCTATCAAAACGCTTCACAAGATATGTGCTTCCGATTTTTGAAAATTTTTCCAGCTTTGCATCCGGTACATTCAGGCCGCATAATTTTGCGAGATCATGTGTAACCATTTCCCATGCGCCTGTATCATTTTCATCATTCTTTGATGGAAACTTGGCAATCCAGAGCTGCCCCATGGTATCAACAACGGTTGCCTTTGGCCTGGCACCACCAAGGGATGATCCCGGTTTAATCAACTGGTTCAGCCACTTTTCAGAAAGACCGCTTTCATCATTTTCAAAGTTACGTGACGCCTCTTCTAATGTGCGAAGTGTTGCCTGTAAATAACGGTGAATTAGTACCATCTGCACGGTTTAACTATACCACCCTGCCGAAACAAGAGTACCGCCTTGCCGGTTGGCTGTACCGGTCGGCAGCTGCACCTTGCCGGCGATGAGAACCACCTTTCCGGTGAAGTGAGCCACCCGAAAGTTGTATTCGATTGCTTTGCCGCAATGACGGTATCTGGCGAGAATGGAGCTTGTAATGGCGGCTATCGCCTCGCTGACGCGACTACGGCCCAAGCACCATCCTGCCAGATGAATGGCAGCTAAGCAAAGCAAACACATTCCATGCTGTTGGAGCATTGGCTCCACAGCTGATGACCTGATGTTTTCAGGACTTCTTGCATTGAGTCATCCCAGCGCATACGCTGATGACGATAGATTGTTACCTTGACAACTTAATACCGATCGTCATCCTGACCCCGGGCGAGCCTTATCATGGTATCTATATGCGCCTTAAACGACATTGGATCTCCGCCATCATAGTAGATCCTCATGTACTCCTGGTACGCCAGGTTATCGTAATGCGGGGTATCCAGGTCAGAAAGAATATCAGCGCCAGTGGTCCACTGATGTTCCGGATCAAGCTTCTGGCTCAATTCATATCTGGCCTTTACGGTCTCAGCTTTCAGATGCTGGATGTCTTTCACCATGGAGTCTACGAGTTCCAGGAAGGATTGGATCAGTTCGCAGTTATCAACATCGGGGCATTCGTCCCATGCGGTGTAATCATCCCGGATCATTTGCCATCACCATCCTCTCCGGATGTCTGGATCCCATGGCGTTTTCGCATGGAGACGTGGCCATCAATAAAAACGTCATAGGCGTTGTGGATGATCCTGTCCATGATCGCTTCGGAAATCGGGCTCCCTTCCGCTGACGCGGGGTCGAGCCTGCCATACCATTCGTCCGTATGATACTGGGAACAGAAGATCATGGATCCCTTCTGGCTTTTGATCCGTGCTTCCACAACCTCAAGCAGGTTATAGGATTCCTGCTGTACCAACGGGCGGATGAGCCATTCATCAAGGATGAGAAGATCCACTTTCAGGTAAGAAGCAATGGTTTTCCGGAATTCACCGGTGCCCTTAGCGACATTCAGTTCTTCCAGAAGCTCAGGAAGGCGTACGTAACGTACTTTTTTAAATTTTCTGCAGGCAGCATTGCCAAGTGCACATGCAATGTACGTCTTGCCGCTGCCGCAGGCACCACTCAGGATGATATGCCGCCCGTCATCGATATACTTGCAGGTGGAGAAGCGTGTCAGCTGCGTCTTGTCCAGCTTACGGTCCGGATGGTATTCGATCTCTTCCATACAAGCATTTGGCGCTGAAAATCCGGCATCACGGATGCATTTGGCGAGCTTATTGGCCTGGCGGCGGTTCCACTCTGCATCGACCAGGAGAGCGATCCGCTCCTCGAAGCCGAGACTGCTGTAGGTATCAGGATCGCTCAGCTGGGACTCCAGTTCTTTGGCCATGGCTGAGAACCGCATCTGCTTGAGGGTATCAATCGTTGACTGGTTGGTCATATGTTTGCACCCCCTTTCCGGAAAGCATCAGCGCCCCGTGTGATCCCATGGCGGGTGCCATTCTTCGGCGCAGGTGCTTCAGCGGCTTGATTGAGGGGAATCTTATCCTGTCCGTTTTTGAGGATGGTGAGGATGCTCCTCAGCGCAGGTGCCGATGAAAAGGCTAATGCACGTTCACAGGCGGCATCCACACGGGCAAGGCCATATCTGTCTGCAGCCTTCATAAGGCTTACACAGTATTTATAGCCCTGCTCCGGCTCCTTCCCGGCTTCCAGGAATTGACGGATCACTGCGGAAACAGAGGAACCTGCCGACTCAGCCCATGAGAGGAAAGCGTCTTTGTTGTAAGAGAGGTATCTGCGGTGTGCTTCCGGCATATGTCCCGGCACCATAACAGCATCGCGCTGGGCCTTCTTTAAGCGCACATGGGAAGCAACGCGTCCACCACGGAAGAACACTTCCACGGTATCTCTTGTAGTGCGGATGTCTACGGTCTCGCCGATCAGGTCAAAGGGCACCGAATAACGATTGAGGCCATCGGTGATCGTATAGTCGTTGTGGATCTTCGCTGTGCTCCATGTAGCCAGCTCGTACGGTGCGGGAGGAAGAGGATGCATAAAACTGCGTTCTTCCTCTTCGTATGCCGTGTGGCGGTTCCCTTTCCGGGTCTTGAAAGACTTATTGTTCAGAGCCTCAAGCTTCTCTTTTACGGTGGCATAAGCCTCTTCAAAAGAGAGGAAGTGATAATTCCTGATGGCGGCAAGGATCCAGGTCGTGGCAAACTTCACGGAACCCTCTGCATTTGGTTTGTCGTCAGGAGCCTTTGGCCGGGCCGGGACAATCGCCGTATCGTAATGATCGGCCATTTCCTGGTAGGCTCTGGGAATGACGGTTTCATAACGGGTATTCTTGGTTACTCCAGCCTTGAGGTTATCCGGCACAACCAAACGGGTTACGCCACCAAAGTACTCATAGGCATGGACATGGCAGAGGATAAAGTTCTCCGACTTCATATCCCGGCAGAGTTCCGCATATACAAGGCTGCTGCAAGACAATACTCCCACGAAGAGATAAGCCGGAGTGATTTCGCCGGTAACACTGTCGTGGATGTCAACGGTTGCACCAGCCCAGTCAACCTCGAAGGTCTCTCCAGGCTTTCGGGAAATACGCATGGTTGCCTTGCTGATTCTTGCCCATTTGCGGTAGAGGTCACCAAACTGTGTACTCATGTACGGCTGCTTCCCTGCGGCATAAGCCTGTTCGCAGTACTCTGTCCAAAGAAGTGTCATCGTAACGCCTTTCTTTGCAAGTTCCCTGTGAATCCACGGGAAGTCAATGGGCATACGGTTGGAATTCTTCTCTGCCCGGTCAGGGTACAGGAGTAGCTCCAGGTCTGAGTTAGTAACATTTGCATCCAGAGGCCACTCGATCTTCAGCGCATTGGCTAAGTCGATTACTTCTTTGACAGTACTGCGGGAACTATGAACAGATGATGTGATCACCCGCTGTGAATACCCGAGATTATGAAGCCTCAGGATTTCTCGATAATCTACCATGATTATCGCCCTCCTTATGATAGTAGTCACACATTAGGTGTGCTACATTCATTATAAGGAGAACTTTAACGGCTGGTACAGCCAACCGGCAAGGTGGTACAGAATTAGCGGCAGGGTGGTACAGTTAAACCGTGCAGTGTGTCACGAGCGACCGTTATTTACATTGCCCATGGAGGTACTTGTGTTTCTCTGTCATCCGACAGAAATGGCCCGTTCGGATCCAGCTTAAATCTGATGCCGCCCATTCTGGTTGCATCATAGACTCCCAGCAGGTAATCGCTGTCATATAGCTTATAAGGTTTACGGGCTTCTTTCTGTGCACGAATACGTTCACGCTTATTCATGAGAACACGTCCCCAGCGATCCGGAGATGCATCTGCAAATATTCCAAAAATATTTTTTCCATTTGGAAACTGTCTGCCACCGTAAGGCATCAGTTCCGGATCCAGACTGACAGATAACTTCATTTGTTTGAGCCATCCATTGCTGTACTCAAACGAATAGGTTTCTCCGCCCTTGATAACATTTACATAAAGCATTCCCAGAAGAATAGGTTCTTCCTGGCTGAAGTCATCATACACATATATCGTTTTCTGATTAGCTGACATGGTTCCTGCCTCCTGCACGTTTTCCTGACGCACGCTTTCTGGTAAGCAATTCCAAATCCTGCATCTTTTTACCCATTATATCATCTTTCGCCACAAGCAGCAGATCCTTATCCATTTGATTCAGAGCATGCAGCACAGCAGCATAGATTCCCATGGCAACTGCAGGATTTCCGGATTCCACCTTCCACAGAGTGGAACGGCTGATTCCTGCCCTCTCTGCCACAAGTTCAGCCGAAAGATTTCTCCTCAGCCTCGCAAGCTTGATCTGCTCCCCAAGCGTTTTCAATATTTTTTCTGTTGAAGGCATTATATTATAAGCTGCTTTTTTCATCTATATTCACCTGCGCTCTTTTCTCTAGTAGATATGGGGATTACTCCCCATATCCCTACACAAAACCGTACGTGCGCTATTAACGCATACGGCTTTTCACCTTATATTCCATACACTATCTGTAAAACAAACTCACTGTAATCCTTGGTTCTAGTAACGGAAATGTCCTGAGTAATCCATTAAAGAAAGTATCCAGTGTATAACTTCTTCTCTGGCTTCTCCGATTGAGCCATTTAAACAATAACCATTTTGTCCGCGTCTGGAAGTTCTTCACTTCCCTTGTATTGTCGGTCACTCCATAGTACTGATAGTGTCCCCGCAGTTTCGCATTGACTGTTTTGAATATCTGCTCCAATGGCATTGTCCGATGGGCTTTAATCCATTCTTTCATTTCCCTTATCTTGCTGCGGAATTTCTTCCTGCTGGTCTTTACCCTGCAACGGAAAAACCTCTTCTTTCCATCCATTCCGCAATAAAACGTGAAACCAAGAAAGTCAAATGTATCCGGCTTTCTTTCCCCTCTTGCTTTTCGGTTCTGCCTGGCAAACCTTCCGAATTCCAGTATCTTTGTCTTTTCCTCCGCCAGTTCCAGTCCATATTTCCTGAACCGTTCTTCCAGTCTCTGCCTGAATATCTCTGCTTCATATTTGTTCTGGAAACAACAGACAAAATCATCACAATACCGAATCAGATAACATTCGCCTTTGCATTGCCGCTTTACGATTACGTCAAACCAGTTATCCAGTACATAATGCAGATAGATATTTGCTAGTACCGGGCTGGCTCCGTTCCCCTGCGGGGTTCCCCGTTCGCTCTCCAGATATCTGCCGTTCTCCATGATTCCCGCTTTCAGGAATTTCCCGATGATCTCAAGAAGTCTTTTGTCAGCTATGTCATGGGACAGCATCTTCATCAGCCATCCGTGGTCTACATGATCAAAGAACCCTCTGATATCTGCTTCCACCACATAATTCGTCTTTCGATACTGCACCATCTCTATGATTTCCCTTACTGCCTGATGGCAGTTCCTGTTTGGCCGGAACCCAAAGCTCTCATGATAAAACTTCGGTTCATAAATCTGCTCCAGTATCTGCGCAACCGCATTTTCCACCAGTTTATCCTCATAACAGGAGATCCCCAGCGGTCTCATTTTGCCTTTTGTTTCTTTCGGAATATAGACCCGCCTTGTTGGATTCGGTCGGTAGCTTCCGCTTTTCATCCGCTTTACAAGTTTCGCCAGATTTTCCTCCAGGTTCCGTTCATAATCTTCTTTGGTCACCTGATCAATTCCGTACGCTTTCTTTTTGTCCATTGTTTTATGGATTGCTTTCAGAGTGTCCTCATTGATATATGACGCAAGATTTTGAACCTTCCTGTCAGTTCTGTCTGCTTTTGCGATATTGTACTGTATTCCAGGCAACTCGTTCACCATGTTCCTCAGCTCTCTTTTGTCTGCATAGTTCCTTATCACTTGAAGCTATAAAGTGCACAGCCCTTTTCTCCATCTGCTTTCACAGACTTCTCCGATACTATGGCTGTGTCGGACTTCCTGCCACCCATTTGGATTCCTGACGCATTTCTTTGTTTTGGTTTCCATACCTTCCCTGAGGAGATGACAGGACCTCAGCTGTTCCGATAACATACTTATCAGCAGCCTCGCCAAGCTCTCAGACTGGGGGATGCCGCCATGACCTCGCCCTGCCGGTCATGACAGTGTTGTCTGCTGTGAAGCAAAACACATCGACCATATCCAACCTCATAATAATTTCCCAGCTCTATCACTTCACTTTCGTTTCGGCTCTGCTGCTCCCTGTCCTACGCTTAAGCCTGACGTTACCGCTTCGGCTCCAGGGACTCGGTACAGGCGGCTGGCTGGACCTTACCTGATAGGATTTTCCTACTGTATTGTTATCAGCTTACCAGGGCTTGCAGAGTTTCCTCCGCTCGCCAGGGGAAATCAGCTATGCTGATTTCACAGCTCGCACTTGTTTACTATTATAGACAAAAACAGATATAACGTCAATAATAGTAAACATTATAT
>OGYH01002774.1_pt1 | contig 13275 bp, 10 predicted proteins | sample 1576511 | NCBI WGS metagenome assembly OGYH01 (sample SAMEA3541522, study PRJEB24748) | human gut metagenome | biome: human gut; feature: human-associated habitat; material: faeces | place: China | collected 2012 | reverse complement strand
CGGAGGCAGCGCCATACCAATTAAAACAGGAGATAGGAGAGGCGATATGTTTACCAAAAGAATCATACCATGCCTGGACGTGAACAATGGACGGGTGGTAAAAGGCGTAAATTTTGTGAACCTGCGGGATGCAGGGGACCCGGTGGAGATAGGGGCCGCCTATGATAAGGCCGGCGCGGACGAACTGGTATTCCTGGATATTACTGCTTCATCGGACAACCGGAACACGGTGGCGGATATGGTGCGCAAGGTGGCGGAAACCGTGTTCATCCCATTTACCGTGGGCGGAGGAATCCGCACGGTGGAAGATTTCCGCATGCTTTTGCGGGAAGGCGCTGATAAGATTTCCATTAATTCTTCCGCCATTGATAACCCGCGTCTTATCAGTGATGCGGCGGATAAGTTCGGGCGGCAGTGCGTGGTGGTGGCCATTGATGCCAGGCGCAGGCCGGACGGGTCGGGATGGAACATGCCCTCCAGCGCGGGGGGCAGGCCCCGTGTGAAATCATACAGATACAATTCCGCGCAGGGCATCTTGGTGCGGGCGGCGTCCAGCATATTCTGGGAAAAATCCACTCCGGCTACCGGATGGCCGGCCGCGTACAGGCGTGCTGTCAGCATGCCTGTCCCGAAGCCCAAGTCCAACACATCGGCGCCGGGACGGCTGTTCACACGGGCCTCGATAAGAGACAGCACCGCATCGTAGCCTGCGAAGGGATATTCCCCCGCATCGTGGGAATGGCGGACGCTGGCGTCATAACCGGCGGCCCATTCGTCGAAACCCTTGCTGTTGAGCATAAAAAACCTTCTTTCTGCCTGATAGAAAAAATGAAAGCCGCCCGCCACAAAAAGGGCAGGCGGCGAAAAGCTATGCGGCAGGGGCGGGGATAGGGGTAGTTGCGGGAGGAGCCCAGTTTGGGTCCTGTCCACCGGCACCGCAGACTGTACAGCTGCGGGCGCCCGTGCTCGGATCCGTCGTCCCCCAAGTATGGGGCTGCAGTTCCGTGGGTGCAGGGCACCCGGCGGCGGAGCAGGTGCGCTTGTGATTCGCGCCGTCACCCGCATCCGTCCAGCCGCTCCAGGCATGGACATGTTCGGCGGGCGGCGCGGTCCAGTTGGGGTCCTTTCCGGCCGCGCCGCAGACAGTGCAGGTGCGCATACCAGTAGCCTGGTCCGTTGCGCCCCAGGAGTGGGCCTGTGTTTCCGTAGGGGCGGGACATCCGGCAACGGAGCAGGTGCGTTTGTGGTTTACGCCATCGCCGGCGTCCGTCCACCCGCTCCAACTGTGGGTATGAGTGTCAAGAATGGCGTGACATGTGGGCTGTGTACAGTAAATGTGCATTTTGGTGGCGTCGTTGGGGTCTGCCGTCCAGTTGCCTTTGATATGGTTCTCCGTCTCGGTCTTGGGCGGGTTGGTGCAGCCGCTGGCCGTGCAGGTGCGCGTATGCGTGCCGTTGCCCGCGTCCGTCCAGCTGCCGAAACTGTGCGTGTGCTTATTTTTGAACGTCACCCACACACTGATGGATTCCAGCTTTGTATTTGCGGGCACGGTGAAGGTCAGCGTGCCGTTGTTCACATTTTCAATGCGTCCCTCGGTGCAGCCCCATTCCAGCGAATAGCCTTCCTTGGCGGTGGCCGTCACGGTGGAGCACGTTTCGCCGGGCTTCACCTTCTGCGTCAGCGTGCCGGACAGCGAGCCGCCGTCTTTGCCGTCCTTGATGGAGAACGTGACGGTCACGCCCTCGGCTTCGGAGCTGGACGAGCTGGAGCTGCTGGACGCCGCCTGCGGGTTGAAGGTCTCCTCCGGCGTGGCCGTGTGCGTGGGGATGGTGGTCAGCGCCGGGCGGCGGTCCTCGGTCTCGTAGGTGTGCGTGCGCACATAGTCGATCAGCGCTTTGGCGCCCTGCTCATTCAAATGCAGGCCGTCCTCGATCATATACGAAGCTCTGGCAAAGCCCGTGGCGGGGTCCTTCAGGGCCTCGCTGCTGTTCAGGAACCGGTAGCCGTCCTCCTTGGCAAGGTCCGCCAGAGCTTTGTTGAATTCATCGATGGCCTTCTGCGCGGCGGCCGCGCCCGTGCGCGTCTGCGCCACGGGCGGTACGGCGTTGATGATGATATCCGCGTAGGGCCATTCCTTTTTGATGGCCTCCAGAGCACTGCGGTACTGGTTTTTGAATGTGTCCGCAGTGGAATTGGTGTTATTGGTGCCGTATGTGATGACGATGCGCCGGGGCTGCATCATGGAGACGGCCTTGGCGACATACACCGGGCTGGATGAACCCTTGAAGTACATGCACGGCGTGCTGGTGACATGCTGGATGCCCATACCCACGGCGCTCAGGTTGTTCTGCCACGTTGTCAGGCCGTAGGCCACCAGGCGGTAGGTGTTGGAATCGCCCAGAAACATCGTTTCGTCAATGTACGTCTGGCCGCCGTCCGCAGTCTCCGGCAGGATGGTGCCGTCGTAGGCCTGTTTATCCAGCGCGTCCGCGTCCGGGTCATAGCTGCCGCTCTGGGAAGCGGAGACAGACGACGAAGACGGTGCGGACGAGGAGGCATCCACGGGCGCGGCGTCGGGCAGCAGGGACATCACAAGAATAGCGAGCAGCGCGATGATGAGCGCGGCGGCGCATACCAGGATGGCGATGTCGATGGGGCTGCCTTTCTTTACGCGGCCGAAAAAGCGCGCCAGCGCTTTGCCGGCCTTGCGGAAATATCGTTGGATCTGTTGCACGGCGTTTCCTCCTAAGATGGCCCGTTCGTGTACAATACGGGCATTCTAACGTTTCCATTGTACACGATTGTAACGCGGAAAGCCACCGTTTTCTTTCAAAAAGAACGGTGGCTTTTCGGGGTTTTCTTCCTGTTTGTGCGTTTTTTGCCAAAAAACGTCCGGTTCGGGCCTGTGACCCGGCCTCAGCGGGCGCGGGCCAGCGCGTTGTTTTGCTGGCGGTGCAGCTCGGCCAGATAGGCGGGCACCAGCATCACGGCTGCGCCCGTCCAGGCCACCGGGTTTGCCAGGCACACGCCGACATAGCCCAGGAAGCGAGAGAGGAGGATGGCGGCGGCCAGGCGCATGGCGAGCTCCACACCGCCGGAGATCAGCGGCATCACGGCGTTGCCCAGGCCTTGCAGCGCGTTGCGGTAAACGAACAGCACGCCCAGGGCCAGAATGAAAACCGCTTCGATATTTAAAAACTGTACCGACGCGGCGATGACAGCCGTCTCACCCGGGTCCACGAACCAGGTGGTGATGGGCGCGGCAAACAGCCATACCACCACGGCCGCGGCCAGCCCGGCAATGAGGTTGAGCACCGTGGCCTTGCGCACGCCGTCCTTCACGCGGTCCAGCTTGCCGGCGCCCGCGTTCTGCGCGGTAAAAGTGGCTGCGGCCAGCCCGAAGGTGAACGTGGGCTGCGTCGTCAGCTGCTCCACCTTGGAGGCGGCGGTGTATGCCGCCACCACCGTGGAGCCGAAGCCGTTGATGGTCACCTGTAAAATCATGCAGCCGATGGCCGTTACGCTGTTGGACAGCGCCGTGGGAATGCCCATCCGGGCAAGGCGGCGCACCATCGGGCCGTGCCAGGCCCAGTCGGCCCGGCCTGTGCGCAGGATGGGGAATTTTTTCAGCATATAGACCAGGCACAGCAGCGCCGAAACGCCCTGAGAAAGGATGGTGGCCCAGGCGGCGCCCGCCACGCCCATGGAGAACGTCACAACGAACAGAAGGTCCAGCACGACGTTCAGCGCGCTGGAGAGGCACAGGAAATACAACGGCGTTTTGCTGTCGCCCACGGCGCGCAGCAGGCCGGAGAACAGATTGTAAAACAGGCTCGCGCCCAGCCCCAGAAAGATGATGCCGATGTATGCGGCGCTGTCGCTGAAGATGTTTTCCGGCGTGTTCATGGCGCGCAGCATCGGTTCTGTACCAAGAAAACTGGCCGCCGTAGCCACGACGGTGACGATGAGGGACAGCAGCATCGTCATGGCCACGCACCGGCGCAGCCCGGCCTCATCCCGCGCGCCGAAGCGCTGTGACACCACCACGCAGAACCCGTTGGCAAGCCCGATGACAAAGCCCAGCACCAGGAACGACATACCGCCCGTGGCGCCCACGGCGGCCAGCGCGTCCACGCCCACAAAGCGGCCCACGATCATGGCGTCCACCATGCTGTAAAACTGCTGGAAGATATTGCCCACCAGCATGGGCAGAGAAAACCGGAGCAGCAGCCGCATGGGGCTGCCCGAAGTCATATCCGTAACCAAAAAAGCACCTTTCCTTTCCCGAAAAGCGGCGCTTCGGGGCCGTGTGCCCCGCGCCGCGCGGAGCCGAAAACAGCCCTGCACAAAACGCTATTCTAGCCCATCCGGGCACCGATGAAAAGCCTTTTTTTGAAATTTGCGATATTTTTCCGAATTGGACAAAAAAGCACGGCCCGGAAGGCTCCGGGCCGTGCTTTTTGCCTGTCTGCAGAGGTTATTCGCTTAGAATGCCCGCCTTGCGCAGCGCGGGCCGCACGGCTTTTGCAAGCAGCACGGACACTACCACGGCCAGCACCGCGTTGATGAGGGACGTGACGCCCTTTGTCACGAGCTGCGTCTGCACCGCGCCCAGAGCCTGCCCCTCGATGTAAAACTTCATGATGAAGGACTTCAGCAGGTACAGCGCCACATACGTCACGCTGCCCACGGACGCGCCCAGCACGTCCCGTCCCAGCGAGATATTACCGCTCCGGTGGGCGATGAGCCCGGCCAGAAAGCCGATGAAAAATTTTGTGATGAATGTGATCCAGCTTTCCGCGATGTACAGCGGATTCGTAAAGTCGAACAGCATACTGCCGAAGCCGGAGGCAAGGCCGCCCGTCAGGGGCCCGAACAGCAGGCCGGACAGCGCGCAGAACACATTGCCCAGATGAATGCGCGCTACCTCCCCGATGGGAATCTGTATCCAGCTGAATACGAATACCAGAGCGCTCAGCAGGCCCGTGACGGCCAGCCTGCGCACGGTGAACCGGTTGGATGTTTTTTCCATGAATACCACTCCTCTTTGTTTTTGCCCTGCGCCGCGAATTTCCGGTTGACAGGGCCGCCGCTTTCGCTTATCCTCAATTATAGAAGATTGTGAACTGATTAAAATACTCAATTTATGAATATTTTATAAGGTCAGATTGGAGGGCAGGCATGGAAAGCTTTACGCTGGGACTGATGCGCGGGGACGGCGCGCCGCTGTACCGTCAGCTATACCGCCATATCGTGGAGGAGATCGCTTCCGGCGGGCTGGCGGCGGGGGAAAAGCTGCCCAGCAAGCGCCGCCTGGCAGCGGACCTGCGGGTGAGCGTTTCCACCGTGGAAACGGCCTACCAAATGCTGGTGGCGGAGGGCTACATAGCGGCCCGCGCGAAAAGCGGCTTCACGGTATGCCGCATTGAAAAGCTGGACGCACCCGTCCGTCCGGCTCCGGCCGCGCCGCCGGAACCGCCCGCAAAGCGCTGGGCCTATGATTTCGGCACGGGCAGTGTGGACACTGCCCTGTTTCCGTTCAAGACATGGGCGCGCATCCAGCGCGAGACAGTCACCGCCCATCCGGAGCTTCTGAACCATGGCTCCCGCCAGGGCGATGCATCCCTGCGCGCGGCCATTGCCAAATATCTGCATGCTTACCGGGGCGTGGTGTGCGCGCCCGAGCAGATCGTGGTGGGCGCGGGCATCGAATATCTGGTGGGCCTGCTGGCCCGGCTGTTCTGCGCCAGCACCTTTGCGGTGGAAAATCCGGGCTATCCCCGCACGGCGCAGGTGCTGCGCAACAACGGCGTGCGCACGGTGTTCGTGCCTGTGGACGGGGACGGCATGACGCTGGACGCTCTGCAGGCCGGCGGCGCGCAGCTTGCGTATGTCACGCCCAGCCACCAGTTCCCCACGGGCGCAACGATGCCCATTGCCCGGCGCACGGAACTGCTGCGCTGGGCGGGCGCGGCCCCGGGACGTTATGTGGTGGAGGATGACTACGACAGCGAATTCCGTTACGACACCCGGCCCATTCCATCGCTGCAGGGGCTGGACCAGGCGGGGCGGGTGATCTATGTGAGCACCTTTTCCAAGAGCATGGCGCCGTCCATGCGCATCGGCTATATGGTGCTGCCGGTGCCTGTGCTGGAGATGTACCGTGCCGAATACGGCGTGTATTCCTCCACGGTGTCGCGGTTCGAGCAGCAGACGCTGTGCCGCTTTATGGAGGAAGGGCATTTCGCGCGGCATCTGAACCGCCTGCGCAGCGCCTGCCGCGCCCGCCGGGACGCGCTGCTGGAGGCGCTGTACGCCGCTTTCGGCCGGGATGGCGTGGCGGTGCGGGGCAGCCACACCGGGCTGCACCTGCTGGCCGCGGTGCACAACGGCATGACGGAACGGGAGCTGGTGGAGGCGGCGGCGCGGGCCGGCGTGCATGTGAACGGCCTTTCCGCCTATTATATGGAGCACCCGGAGGACTGTCCGCCCGCCACCGTGGTGCTGGGCTATTCCGATATGGACGAGAGGGCGCTGCGGGCCGCTGTGGACGCGCTGCGCTGCGCGTGGGGCGCGCGGCCTTCGGAATAAAAAGCAAACCGCCGTTTCCGCCGGACTTCGTGTCCGGGGAAACGGCGGCTTGTTCATTTGTATCCGTACGGTTCAGATGCCTGCGGGCAGAGCGCCGCCCGTCTGCGGGGCGCTTTGCGCGTCTGCGTCCGGCGCGGCGGGGAGCGGGAGTGTTTCCGGCTGCTCGGGCTGGTTCGTGTCGGGCAGCGTTACCGTGGCCTTGAACAGGTCGCCGTCCACTGTGATGGAGAACGTGCCGCCCTGCAGTTCGGCAAAGCTCTTGGCAATGGCAAGGCCCAGGCCGCTGCCCTCGGTGTTGCGGGAACGGTCGCCCCGCACAAAGCGGTCGGTGATCTCTTCCGCGCTGAAATCCAGCTCGGTGGCGGAAATGTTTTTGAACACCACCTGCGCGCCGTGCTCCTGCGGCATCAGCGTGATATAAGCCCGGGTGCCGGGCATGCCGTATTTGGTGATGTTCACCACTAGGTTCTCAAAGATGCGGCAGGTCTTTTGCCCGTCCAGCACCAGAGGCATGCGTTCCTCCGGGAGCTGCCAGCGGAAATCGATGCCGCTGGCTTCGGCTTTGTCGGCCAGCTCGTACTGGACCTGCTTGAGCAGTGCGGCCAGATCTACTTCAGCGTAATGCATGGCCACGTTCCGTGTGGCGGCCTTGCTCACCTCAAACAGGTCCTCGATCAGCCGCTTGAGCCGCTGGGATTTTTTGTCCAGCGTTTCAATGTATTTGGCCCGGTCTTCGGCAGAAAGGGCGGGGTCCTTGAGCAGGTCCACATAGGTGATGATGGCGGTCAGCGGCGTTTTCAGGTCGTGTGAGACGTTGGTGATCAGCTCGGTCTTCATGTTCTGGCTGCGCACTTCGGCGGCGACGGCCTTTTCAAAGCCCGCGCGCACCTGGTTCAATTCGTCCTTCAGCGGGTCGAACAGGCCCATGTCTCCCTCCACAGGCGTGGCCAGGTCTCCGCCGGCCATGCGCCGGGCGGCGGCCAGCAGGGCCGCGTAGTCCTGCTGGATGCGGTTGGCGCGGCGGCGCAGCAGGAAGAACAGCACCACCGTGTAGATCACGGTTCCAGCAATGCCCAGGAACCAGAAGCAGCAGATGAACGTGACGATGGCGAAATTTACGGCCAGCAGGCGCAGCAGCGTTTTTTCAGCGGGGTCCCGCAGGTCGATGGCGGTGAGGGCGCGCCACATGCGCCCCAGCGTGCCGCTCACGGCACGCCAGACGCGCCCCGCGCCCCGCAGCAAAGCGCGCACGGCCCGTGCGGCCAGGCTGCGGTTTTTCAGATAGCCCAGCCAACCGTCCCGGGCCAGGCCCTGGCGCAGCGCGAGAACAGACATAAACGTCACCTCCAAAAACAGGAACAGAAGCCCCGCGCACAGCAGGTTCGCCATGGTGTTGGCCGCGGAGGGCAGGTCCACGCTGAATTCGTCCCGCAGCACGGCGGCGATGCTGCCGTCGAAATTGCTTGTTACAGCGCTGGAGGGGACGCCGTTCATCAGCACCGCGCAGCCGAGGGCCAGCAGTACCAGCTCCAGCGGCACACGGCACAGCCAGCCGCCGCCCAGCCCGCTGCCGCGCCGGCGGCCGAACCACAGGGCCAGAAGCGCCGCAAGGGCCAATGCAGCCGCAAACAGGGGATCGAAGGCGTGGCTGATGAAGGAGCGCTCCTGAGACGTTGCGATATACCAGCTGATGTCATCCGAAGCCGCGAATACCCGCGGGACCCCGTAGACGAAGGTCACGCTTTTGGGAGCGGAAAGATCGTAGTAGGACAGAACGTCCAGGTCAAGATGCCGGCGTATGGCGTCGGTGCCGTAGGCCTGCATATCCGTGTTCCAGATAGAAGCGGAAAAGTCCTGCTGGCCCTCCTCGCCCAGATAGGAGGCTGCATAGGACATATTGCCCTGCGCGTCGAAGCGGAGCGCCAGCACATAACGCCACTGGGCGGCGTCGAAGCCGTTTTTGGCGGGGTCGTCCGAAAGAAAGCCGCCAAGCCCGGCTTCCGTGTTGGTGTATGTTTTGCCCGTTGCGTCGTCCGTCACGGCGTAAAACAGATTGCCCCAGCTGCCCGCCAGCTCGTCGGCATGGGCTTTCACGCTGGCGTTGAAAGCGTCCAGCGCGGAGATGGCATCGGGCGCGTAAACGTCCAGTCCGCCGTAGGAGGCGTTGGTGCCGCCGCTTTCGTCACCGGCCGCGCCGGTGTAGCCCAGCACGAAGTCCTCCCCGGCCTCCCGTGCGGCGTAAACAGCGGCGTTCGCGTCGCTCAGCAAAAGCTCCGACGGCTCAAACTCCTTGCCCTCCCACTGCTCGCGGGCCCGCCAGTACAGCGTATGGTTGGCCGTCTGGATGTTTTCCACAAAGGGATCGTAATAATAAAACAGGACGCCCTGTTCCTGAGCGCGGGCGTACAGCGGACGCAGCCCGGCCAGAAGCCCCACGGCCAGCGCCAGCAGCAAAAGTGCGGAAAGCAGCCCCGCGGCCGCCTTACTTTTCGATCTTGTACCCAATGCCCCACACCACTTTCAAATATTTCGGTTCCCTGGGATTGTATTCTATCTTTTCACGGATGTTGCGGATGTGCACCATGATGGTATCCGTGCTGACGGCGCGTTCGTTCCAAACGCGCTCGTATATCTCCTCGGCGGAGAACACGCGCCCAGGGTTTTTCATCAGCAGCGCCAGAATTTTGAACTCCAGCGGCGTCAGCTTTACGGGCGTGCCGTCCACGGTCAGCTCCGCGGTGTCCTCGCACAGCTCCAGCCCGCCGATGACATAGGTGCGCAGGGCGGGCGCAGCGGCTGCGCCCGTCGCCCGCAGAAATTTTTCGTACCGGCGCAGGTGGGAGTGCACCCGGGCCAGAAGTTCCATGGGCACGAAAGGCTTGGTGACGTAATCGTCCGCGCCGATGTTCAGCCCGGTGATCTTATCAATGTCCTCGGATTTGGCCGACAACATGATGACGGGGAACTCGCAGCCCTCGTCCCGCAGCTTCATCACCATGGTGATGCCGTCCATCATGGGCATCATCACATCCACAACGGCCAGATGGATGGGCAGCTGCCGGGCAAGCTCCAGCCCCTGGGCGCCGTTGGCCGCACCGTGTACAGTATAGCCCTGGTTTTTCAGGTAAATGGAGACGCCCTCGCGGATCTCGGCGTCGTCCTCCACAACAAGAATATGCGTTTCCATGCGTTTCTCCTTTTGTCCGGCTGCGATGCGGTATGCCGCGCGCCCGGCGGGCGGCTGGGCGGCATCGTGCTTCGTATATCGATACTATTTACTTAATATAGCACAAAACCCGGACAGAGAGAAAGAACCTTCTGCGCCCGTATGCGCTCAGCCCACCGCCGCCAGCTCCCGCCGCAGCATTTTTTTTGCGCGGTAAAGCTGGGTGTGCACGGTCTTGGGCATGCGGCCCAGCTGCCGTGCAATGGCCTCCACGGGCCATTCCTGCATGAAATACAATACAGACACCGTGCGGTACGGTTCCGCCAGGCCCTCGATGCACTCCCGCGCAAGGCCGGCGTCGGCGCGTGTTTCGCACTCAGCCTCTAGGCTGGGGACGTTCTGCGCGGCGGCCAGCGCCGGAGCGGTGTCGCCGGGGGCCTCGGTCACGGCCATGCGGCGGTTGTAGGCGCTTTTCAGATGATCCTTTGCCTTGTTCACCGCAATGCGGCACAGCCAGGGCTTTTCCGCGCCCGGCGGACAGCTTTCCATATGCAGATAGGCCGAGACAAACGTCTCCTGCGAAAGATCCTCGGCCAGCTGATGGTCGTGCACCAGCTGGCAGCACACCGTATATACCAGCTTTTCATATTGCCGTACCATCGCTTCAAACGCCTGTTCCGTCATTGGAAACCCCTCCCGCCTTTTTGCCCCGCCCGGCGCGCCGGGCGGCTTGTCTTCAACGTGTTTTAGTATAAGACCGCAATCTAAAAAGGCGCGGGGGGAAAATCCAAAGAATTTCTAAAGATTTGCTGTAAATTTTATAAAACCGGGAACAAAAGGCTGCCGGAAGGCGGGTAATATTTCTGTAAAACAGCGAAACTACTTGTGATTTGCCTGCGGGGATGGTACACTTTTCTATGTGATATACTAACCTTAAAGCCGCCGCCGCTTGCGCGGCTGCGCGTGTGCGCTGCACACGCCCCTGTGCCGGCGCACAGGGCTTTGAGAACATTGAACCATGCAAAACCGCAGTAGATGCGGTTTTGTTGGGGGCGCTTTGCGGCGTCATGGTACAGTAAGTTTTTTTTCGCGAATCTGAATAAGACGAGGTGCGTACCGATGCTGAAAGGGTATACCAAGGAAGAAAAAAGCTGGATGATGTACGACTGGGCCAACAGCGCCCATTCGGTGATCGTTGTCACGCTGCTGCCGATCTTTTTTTCGTCGGTGGCGGGCTTTATGCGCAACACCACGTCGGCCATGAGCATCTGGGGCTATGTCACCAGCATCGCCATGCTTATTTCGGCGCTGCTGGCGCCGGTTATCGGCGCGCTGGGCGATTTTAAAGGCATGCGAAAAAAGATGTTTTTTGTTTTTCTGGCCGTGGGTGTGCTGGCCTGCGCGGGGCTTGCCGTTACGCCCATGACGGGCTTTGCGGAAAATACCGGGGTGGCCGAGGCCGTGGGCACAGCCATCCTGATCCTGTATGTCATCAGCCAGATCGGCTTTTCGGGCGCGAACCTGTACTACGACAGCTTTTTACCCGACGTCACCACCGAAGAGCGTATGGACCGCGTCTCCACCATGGGCTACGGCCTGGGCTATATCGGCGGCTCCACCATCCCGCTGCTCATTTTTCTTGTGATGAACGCCGTGGGCGTGGATATGCTGTACTGCCTGTCTTTCATCTTCGGCTTTACGGCCGTGTGGTGGGCCGCGTTCAGTTGGCCGCTGCTGAAAAACGTGGAGCAGAAAAGCTATCAGCCCCACGAAAAGGGCGCCATCCGCAAGACCCTGCGGGGGCTGTGGGCCACGCTGAAGGACATCTTCGGCCATAAATCCATTTTTGTGTTCATGCTCGCCTATTTCTTTTACATCGACGGCGTGGGCACCATTATCCACATGAGCACCTCCTACGGCGCCCAGCTGGGTCTGGGCGACACCGAGATGATGCTTGCGCTGCTGCTGGTGCAGATCCTGGGCCTGCCGTTCTGCCTGATGTACATCAAGCTGGCCGGTAAATTCGGCGCGCGCGTGATGGTGGGCGTGGGAATCTGTATCTACATGGGCATTTGCGTGTTCGGCTTTTTTGTGCGCGAGACCTGGCAGTTCTGGGTGCTGGCCATTCTGGTGGCTACCAGTCAGGGCGGCATCCAGGCGCTGTCCCGCAGTATGTTCGGAAAAATGCTTCCGGACAAGAACCGTTCGGGCGAGTACTTCGGCTTTTTCGATATCTTCGGCAAGTTTTCGTCCGTCATGGGCCCGGCGCTGATGGGCTTCGTGACGCAGATCGCCACCGTAGTGCTGCTGGGCAGGCAGAGCCTTACGCCGGAGACGGCCCCCGAGGCCGTGTTGGCCGCCGCGCAGCAGGAGGCATCGCCCTGGGGCGTATTGTCAGTTCTGCTCATCTTCCTGGTGGGCGCGGTGCTTTACTTCGGCGTGCTGCCCCGCATGCTGAAAAAAGAGGGCGCGGGGAAGTAAAAAATCCGTACTGCCCATGTGCGGGAGGGGCGGGGCCCCGCCCGAAGACCCCAACGCGAAAGGTTTTGATCGATATGCCCGAAGCATATACACATATCCGCATCGCCCGCGCGGCGCTGGCACAAAGCGGGGAGCATGCGCCCAGTACGGCGGCCTATGAAATGGGCGCCAACGGGCCGGACCCGCTGTTTGCTTACCGTGTGCTTTCCGCCAAACGGCCCTGGCCGCTGCCGGAACTGGGCGGCCGCATGCACGACGAACAATGCGGCCGGTTCCTGCGCACAATGATCTTCGCGGCCTCCACGCCCGCCCAGCGCAGCTATGCGCTGGGCTTTCTGGCGCATTACGCGGCGGATTCCGTGATGCATCCGTATGTGGCGTTCCAGTGCGGGCCGCAGGGACAGTTCAACATACCCGAGGGGCACGGCTTCTGCGAGGTGGCCATGGACAGTATGTTCCATGAGCAGGACTGCGGCTCACCCGCCGTTCCGGCGGGAACTGCCGCTCCGGGGCTGCCGCCTCAGGAGCTGGCCGAAGTGACGCAAATGCTTCATGACGCGGTGGCGCAGGTCTACCGCATGGATATCCCGCATGAGGCACTGGCGGATTCCTTCCATGATTTCCACGCCCTGCACAGGCTGTTCCTGTCGCCTTACGGCGGCAAGCGGGCGTTGGTCTGGGCGGCGGAACGGCTGGTGCTGCACAAGCCCGGCTACGGGCTTTCCCACATGACGCCCGCCCGGCGCCCGGCGGACGGCTTTGCGGAGCATTGGGAAAACCCCTATACGCATGCACAGATGGACGCGGGCCCCGAGGCGCTGTGCGGGGAATCGGCCCGGCTGGCTGCAGGATACCTGAAGGCAGCGGCCGCTTACTGGGAGGGCCGCAGCACCAAGGAGGCGCTGGCCGCGGCTGTGGGCGACCGCAGCTACTCCACAGGCCTGCTCAGTGAACCGGCCCCGGCCGGGGTGTGAAGGCCCGCCCTGCCCGGGAAATAAAATTGGACTGCAAACGCGCCGCGGCGAAAGGCATATCTT
>OGYH01002773.1_pt1 | contig 13275 bp, 13 predicted proteins | sample 1576511 | NCBI WGS metagenome assembly OGYH01 (sample SAMEA3541522, study PRJEB24748) | human gut metagenome | biome: human gut; feature: human-associated habitat; material: faeces | place: China | collected 2012 | reverse complement strand
AAAAAGTGCTTTGCCCGCCCATCGATCTGCGCCGGAATTCCGGCTTCGTGAGTCTTGGCTAGCCGGGACGGTCCTTTTTTATTTTTAGGCGATATAGATCAAACCTTTCGGCTAATAAATTTGTTCTATCAACGTATGGCGAAATCAGTACTTATTTCATATATTTGTGATTCAAGTAAGATTGTAATACTAAATCAATAATTAAACATGAAAACGAACCTTAGTTCTCAAATTACTCTGACGCGTATACCGTTGCGGTATTATCGCCCGGAAAATGCTTTCGAGCATTCAGTTTTAACCCGTTTGGAAAAGATTCCGACAAACATTTATGAATCGGCCGAGGAAGGTTCTTTCGCTATCGCTAAAGAGATAGCAACACAAATCCGTAAAAAACAAGATATCGGTAAGCCCTTCGTGATCGCTTTACCCGGCGGACGTTCTCCGCTAAGCGTTTACAAGGAGTTGATCCGTATGCATAAAGAGGAGAAATTAAGTTTTCGCAACGTGATCGCTTTCGTGGAATATGAGTTCTATCCATTGGCTAATCCCAGCGCCGGAAATCTGGCTCGCTTAAAAGAGGAGTTATTCGATCAGGTCGATATCGATCCTGCGAATATCTATTGCCCGGACGGAAGCATGCCGACGATGACGGCCTCCACACGGTTCACACCAGCCTTTTCCCAGTCCACAAGGGTCTTGTAGCCCTTGATGATGCCCTGCGCCCGGGCCAGATCGATCATGGCCGCCACCTCGGCGGGGGATTTATTCAGCATCGTGGCGATATCCTCAATGGGCAGCCGCGCATTGTCTTCCAGGATCTTCAAAAGCTGTTCCATAGTATTTTGCTCCTTCTCAGCCCGTAATCGGGAAATAAATTATTTATAAGTATAGCACAAGCTGTAAAAGATTGCACCCAATTTTGGGGATAGAATGTCTTTTTCCCCTCGTGTCTGTTCTTTTTTACAAAAAGTGTGTTCAAATTTTGCCAAATCTGCTATACTGGAAGAGTAAGAGTGTGCCGGAACGCTTGCGGCACCGTTCATCAAAAGGAAAACGAGGGTGGAAACGATGAAAGCATTCATTACCGTCATTGGTCACGATACCGTGGGCGTTGTTGCCAAGGTCGCTGGTCTGTGCACCGAACTGAACATCAATATCGAGGACGTGACCCAGAGCATCCTGCAGGGCATGTTCGCCATGATCATGCTGGTGGATATCAGCAACTGCAATGTGAGCCACGAAGAGCTGCACAAGCGCACCGACGCGCTGGCTGCCGAGATGGGCATGCAGATCAATGTTACCCGTCAGGAAGTTTTTGATGCCATGCACACCATCTGATGGAGGGAGTACACAGCTATGAGTATGTTTAATACCGGTGACATCCTCGAGACCATCGAGATGTTCACTCAGGACAATCTGGACGTGCGCACCGTCACCATGGGCATCAGCCTGCTGGACTGCATCGACCCGGACCCGAAGAAGGCGTGCGAGAACATCTATAACAAGATCACCACCAAGGCCGCAAACCTTGTGCCCACGGTGGAGCATATCAGTGCCGAGTACGGTATTCCCATCATCAACAAACGCATCAGTGTCACACCCATCGCCATGCTGCTGGGTGCCTGCCCGGATGCCGACCCTGTGGAGTTTGCAAAAACTCTGGATGCCGCCGGTAAAAAGGTGGGTGTAAACTTTGTGGGCGGCTACAGTGCTCTGGTGCACAAGGGCTTTTCTGCCGGTGACCGCCGCCTGATCGAGTCCATTCCCCGTGCCCTGGCCGAGACCGACATCGTGTGCAGCTCTGTGAACATCGGTGCCACCAAGGCCGGCCTGAACATGGACGCCATCAAGCTCATGGGCGAGGCTGTCAAGAAGGCCAGTGAGCTGACTGCCGACCGTCAGTGCATCGGTGCTGCCAAGCTGGTGGTGTTCTGCAACGCCCCGGAGGACAACCCCTTTATGGCTGGTGCCTTCCACGGCCCCGGTGAGCCGGATTGCGAGATCCATGTAGGCGTTTCCGGCCCCGGTGCTGTCCGTGCCGCCCTGGCCCGCCTGCCCAAGGATGCTCCCATCGACCAGGTGGCCGAGCTGGTCAAGCGCACCGCCTTCAAGATCACCCGTGTGGGCCAGCTGGTGGCAAACCTGGCTTCCGAAGCGCTGGGCGTGCCTGCCGGCATCATCGACCTGTCGCTGGCCCCCACCCCCGCCGTGGGCGACAGTGTGGCCAACATTCTGGAAGAAATGGGTCTGGAGACCTGCGGCTGCTGCGGCACCACCGCCTGCCTGGCCTTGCTGAACGACGCCGTGAAGAAGGGCGGTGTCATGGCCTCCAACCATGTGGGCGGCCTGTCCGGTGCCTTTATCCCGGTCAGCGAGGACGCCGGCATGATCCATGCCGCCGAGATCGGCTGCCTGACCATCGAAAAGCTGGAAGCCATGACCGCCGTCTGCTCGGTGGGCATCGACATGGTCATCATCCCCGGCGACACCACCCCGGCCGTCATCAGTGCCCTGATCGCCGACGAAGCCGCCATCGGCATGGTGAACAACAAGACCACCGCTGTGCGCGTGATCCCCGCCATCGGCCGCAAAGCCGGTGAGGTGCTGGACTTCGGCGGCCTGCTGGGCTACGGCCCCATCATGCCGGTCAACAGCCACGACCCCTCGGTGTTCATCAACCGCGGCGGCCGTCTGCCTGCCCCCATGCAGTCCCTGAAGAACTAAGGAAAACCCGTATAAAACAGCTTCAACAGGCCCATCCTCTGGATATCATTTCCAGAAGAAGGGTCTGTTTTTTTATGGGTAAGATGCTTTCCCGGCGGCAGATGCAGCACCTGTGCATCTGCCTTGCGCTCGGACTTTTGCTGTGCAGCCTGTGGCAGGCGGCGGCCTGGGGCCGCACCCAACTGCACACCGGCGATGCGGTATGTGCCGATACCCTGCGGCTGCACATCCGCGCTGCCAGCGATGCCGTGGCCGACCAGAGCGCCAAGCTCCGGGTGCGGGACGCCGTGCTGGCCTGTCTGGACGCTGCCTGTCCCGCCGGGAACCAGACCGACGCCCGCAGCTGGGCGGCCCGGAACCTGTTCACTTTGCAGCTCGCCGCCCGGCACGCGCTGGCCCGGTGCGGGGTGAATGCCACGGTGCAGGTGCAGCTGGTCAACATGTACTTCCCGGCCCGGCAGTATACCGGCGGCTGCCTGCCCGCCGGGCGGTACGATGCGGTGCGCATCACCATCGGCTCCGGCAGCGGGCAAAACTGGTGGTGCGTGCTGTACCCCGGGCTGTGCCGTGCCGCCTGCGGCGGCTATGCCCTGCCGGAAGAAAACGATCTGGTGTGCGGGGACTACATCCTGCGCCTGCGCTTCGTGGACTGGTGGAACCGGCACACTGCTTCCCGCACCACCCGGGTGCTGGCCGGGTGACGCTGCCCTCCCCTGCCGCATAGCATGGAGGGAAAGGAGCGTGTGATCATTATGGCGATCCCTGCTTATTATTCCCTGCTCCATCGGGGCTCCTCCGGCCCGGATGTGGCCCTGGTGCAGACCTGGCTCAACGGTGTCCGTGATGCCTGCACCTGGCATGACCCCCTGAAGGCGGACGGAAAGTTCGGTCTTTCCACCGAGAACGCCGTAAAGGAGTTCCAGCTGAAAAACAAAATGAACGTGGACGGCAAGGTGGGTGCCAACACCTGGAACGTGCTGTACACCCAGTACACCGCAAAGCACGGCCTGAACGTGCCCTACCCCGGCATCGTGCTGCGCAGCGGCGCATCCGGCGGGACGGTGCGGCTGGTGCAGCAGAAGCTCAACTCTCTGGGTGAGCGTCTGAACGCAGACGGCCGGTACGGAGCCGCCACCGCAGCCGCCGTGCAGCGGTTCCAGCGCCGCAACGGCCTTGCCGCCGACGGCAGCGTCGGTCAGGCCACCTGGGAAAAGCTGTTCTGACCGGTAAGAGAACGATTGGAAATGCCCTCCGCTTTGCTCTGGGCAAATTCAGAGGAAAAAATAGTTTTTATTCTGGGCTTCCGGAAAATCTGCGGATTTTCCGGAAGCCCTTTTTCACAGGGAGAGGCCGTGACTGAGAGGGTTGCGGCCAGTGCCCGCCCTGCTATATAATAAGAGCAACAGTTTTTTTGAAAGGCGGTGTTCGCTTTTGCGTTTTGCGCATCTTTCCGACCTGCATCTGGGCAAGCGGGTGTGCGAGTTTTCCATGCTGGAGGACCAGAAATACATCCTGGAGCAGATTCTTGCCCTGCTGGATGCCCACCCTGTGGACGGGGTACTGCTGGCAGGCGACCTGTACGACAAGCCCGTTCCCCCGGCCGAGGCCGTGCGCCTGCTGGACTGGTTTCTCACCCAGCTGGCAGCCCGGGGCCTGCCGGTGTTTGCCATCAGCGGCAACCACGATTCCGCCGACCGTGTCGCCTTTGGTTCAGCCCTACTGGAAACCAGCCGGGTATACGTCAGCCCGGTGTTCTCCGGTGCGCCGCAGCCCATCTGCCTTGCGGACGAGCATGGCCCGGTGGATGTGTACTTACTGCCCTTTCTGAAGCCCGCTTCCGTGCGGCATGTCTGGCCGGACGAGCCCATTGAGAGCTACAACGACGCCCTTGCCTGCGTGCTGCGGCACTGCACCCCGGACCCTGGCCACCGCAGCCTGCTGGTAGCCCACCAGTTCGTGGCCGGTGCCGCCGCCTGCGAGAGTGAAGAGCCTTCCGTGGGCGGGCTGGACTGCGTGGACGCGGCCCTGTTCGATGCCTTTGACTATGTGGCACTGGGCCACCTGCACAGCCCCCAGAAGGTGGGCCGCGACACCCTGCGTTACTGCGGCACCCCGCTGAAGTATTCCTTCTCGGAAGCGCACCAGCATAAAAGCATCACCTTTGTGGAACTGGGCGAAAAAGGCTGCGTGGACATTTCCACCGCGCCCCTGACCCCGCTGCACGACCTGCGGGAGGTCCGGGGCAGCTATCTGGAACTGACCGACCGCCGCACCTACGAGGGCACTGCCACCGACGATTATCTGCACATCACCCTGACCGATGAGCAGGACGTGCCGGACGCACTGGCCAAGCTGCGGCTGATCTACCCCAACCTGATGCGGCTGGACTACGACAACCGCCGCACCCGCGAAGATCAGCAGATCACCGCGCCGGAGCGGGTGGAGAACATCACACCCTTGCAGCATCTTGCTGCCTTTTACGAACTGCAGAACAACCAGCCCCTGACCGATGAGCAGGCCGCGTTCTGCCAGCAGCTCATTGAGGACATCTGGAAGGAGGGGGAGGACGCATGAGACCGCTCCGCCTGACCCTGTCGGCTTTTGGCCCCTATGCCGCCGAGACCACCCTGGAACTGGAAAAGCTGGGCAAAGGCGGCCTGTACCTTGTCACCGGCGATACCGGTGCCGGCAAGACCACCCTGTTCGACGCCATCACCTACGCGCTCTACGACCACTCCAGCGGCGGTGTGCGCGAGGGGGCCATGCTGCGCAGCCAATATGCCGACTCCAAAACGCCCACCTTTGTGGAGCTGGAATTTGAGGTGAAGGATGCCCGCTACACAGTGCGCCGCAATCCGGAATACCCCCGCCCCAAGGCGCGGGGCGAGGGCTTTACCACCGAAAAAGCAGACGCCACCCTCACCTATGCCGACGGCCGCCCGCCGGTGACCAAGGCACGGGATGTGAACGCCGCCGTGCTGGACATCCTGGGGCTGGACTACAACCAGTTCTGCCAGATCGCCATGATCGCGCAGGGGCAGTTCACCAAGCTGCTGAATGCCTCCACCGAGGAGCGCAGCCGCATTTTCCGCAAGCTGTTCCGCACCCAGCGGTACGCCAAATTGCAGGACCGTCTGCAGGAAGAAGCTTCCCGCCTGAACCAGCAGCGTCTGGCCCAGAACACCCAGCTGGACAGCCTGCTGGCCGGGCTGCAGGTCGCACCCGACGACCCGGACGCCGACGCGCTGGCCGCCCTCTGTGCCCAGACCGAGCCTGCCGCCGCGCTGACCTTATTGGAGGAGCTGCTGCAGCGCCAGCAGGCCGCACAGGAGGCCGCCGCCGCATCTCTTGCCGACACCGAAGCCCGGCTGGATGCCATACAGCAGCAGCTGGGAGCCGCCCGGCAGGCCGCGCAATTGGCCCGGCAGCTGGCCGAACAACAGGCCGCGCTGGACGCCGCCCGGCCCGCACTGGATGCCGCCAAAGCTGAGAGCGCCCGCCACGCCGATGACGCCGCCCGGCTGGATGCCCTGACCGGCCAGGTGACCCAGGCCCGCACCGCCCTGACCGCCTACGACGAGCTGGACGCGCTGTGCCGGGAGCAGAAGCAGGCACAGGATGCCGCGCAGCTGGCCGGGGCACTGGCCGCGAAGCGCCGCACCCAGCTGGAAGCGCTGGACGCCAGCCTTGCTGCGGCCGACACCGCCCTTGCCGTGCTGGTGGATGCCCCCACCCGGCAGCTGGCTTTGCAGAATCAGGCTGCGCAGCTGGAAGCCCGCAGCACCGCGCTGGACGCCCTTGCCCAGCGGCTGGCCGACAGCCAGAAACAGGCCCGGCAGGCCCGCCGGGCACAGGACGCCTACCGCGCCGCCGCCGCCCGGCAGGATGAAGCCCGCACCCGGCGGGATGCACTGGACCGGGCCTTTCTGGACGCGCAGGCCGGTCTGCTGGCACAGGAGCTGACCGAGGGTGCCCCCTGCCCGGTGTGCGGCAGCACCCATCACCCGGCCCGGGCCGTTCTGCCCCGCACCGCACCCACGCAGGTACAGGTGGAGCAGGCCCGGCAGGCCGCCGAGGAAGCCGACCATGCCGCGCAAACGGCCAGTGCCGCCGCCCAGAGCGCCCTTGCCGCTGCAGACGAAGCCCGCCGCAGCCTGCGCCGGGACGCCGAGGCCCTGCTGCCGGAGCGCTTTGCCGCGCCGGAAGGCAAACCTCCGGTGCAGCTGACCTTCGCCCTGATGAATACCGTCCTGTCCGAGGAAACTGCCGCCCTGCAGGCCGCCCGCACCGACTGCACGGCCAGCCTGCGGCAGGCCGGAGCCGACTGTCAGCGCAAGGCGCAGCTGGAAGCCGACCGGCAGGCCCACACCCGCCAGCGCCCGGCGCTGGAACAGCAGGTGCAGGAGGCTGACCGCACCGCTGCCGCTCAGTCTGCCCGCGTACAGGCACTGGAACAGCAGGTACTTGCCAAACAGAAAGCCCTGCCCTACCCCCAGCGGGCGCAGGCGCAGGCCGCGCTGGACCTGCTGGAAGCCGACCGCACCGCCCTGCGCGCCGGGATGGAACAGGCCGAAGCTGCCCTGCGCACGGCACAGCAGAACTACGCGGCCGCCAAAGCCGCTGTGGATGCCCTGCGCAGCCAGCAGGCAGCGGCCCAGAGTTCCGCCCCGGCTCAGCCGCCGGAAACCTTACGGGAAGCGGCTGCTGAACTGACTGCCGCACGGGACGCCGCCCGCGGGCAGGAAAAGCAGCTGGCCGCCCGCCTGCTGCCCAACCGCCGCATCGCGGAGCAGTACCGCACCGCCGCAGCGCAGCACGCCGCATTGGAGCAGCGCGCCCAGTGGGTGGGAGCGCTGGCCGCCACCGCCGGCGGCACTCTGACCAGCAAACAGAAGATCAAACTGGAAGCCTACATCCAGATGGACTACCTCGACCGCATCCTGCGCCACGCCAACCTCCGCCTGATGCAGATGACCGATGCCCAGTACGAGCTGGAGCGCATCGGGGCCGAGAACCAGCGCAGCCAGTCCGGCCTGGACCTTGGCGTCATCGACCACTACAACGGAACCCGCCGCAGTGTCAAGACCCTGTCCGGTGGTGAGAGCTTCAAGGCCTCGCTGGCGCTGGCACTGGGCCTTTCGGATGAAGTGCAGAGCGCCGCCGGCGGCATCCGGCTGGACACCCTGTTCCTGGACGAGGGCTTCGGCAGCCTGGACGAGGAATCGCTGGAACAGGCCATCCGGGTGCTGGCCGGTCTGACCGAGGGCGACCGGCTGGTGGGCATCATCTCCCATGTGGGGGCCCTGAAGGACCGCATCGACCGGCAGGTGGTGGTGCACAAAAGCCGCACCGGCGGCTCCACCGTGGAGCTGGTGGTGTAAAACGCCCCACCGCCGGGCATCCTAACGGCAGGAGGTGACCGCTTTTATGAATTCCCTCACGCCGTTCATCCATCATGCCCTTCCGGACCGGCCCGGGCCTTCTTCCGCGCCGGAAGCTAACTGCAGCCGGTGCAGCCCGCCGCTGGGCAAACAGCCGGACCCGACCCAGCCGCCCGGAGACCCCTCGGCACCCGGCACCCAGCTGCCCCCGCCGGAAGTGCCCGGCAATCCTCCGCACCCGGAACCGGGCAGCGCTCCGCAGGCCGGTGTGCCCATGACCGACGGCACCCCCGCCGCCTGCCGCCAGAAAAACGCGCAGGAATTTCTGGCCGGGAAGGTGCCCGGTGTGATGGCGCAATATGCCCCGGGGCTGTTCAGCACCCTGCAGCACACTCACTCGGCCCACCCCGCCCCGGATGAGGACGCCGATGCGGTGCAGCAGCTTGTGGAGTGGCGCGAAAACGCCCCTTACGGCTGAGCCGCACAAAAAATTTTCCGTTAATTTTTGCTTTACCTGTTGAAATCTTGCCGCGCTTCCCTTATTATGGTAGCAAACAAAGATAAAGGCAGGTTTTGCATTATGGCAGAGATCAAATACGAAGTCGTCGAGCGCATCGCGGTGCTCTCGCAGCGTCCCCGCGGCTGGGAGCGTCAGCTCAACCTGATCAGCTGGAACGACGGCGAGCCCAAGTACGACATCCGCGACTGGTCCCCGGACGGCACCCGCATGGGCAAGGGCATCTCCCTGAGCCACGACGAGCTGGCCATCCTCAAGGGCATCCTGGAAGATATGGAGCTGTGAGCATGACCGACCGCGAGGAGTTTTTGCAGATCTTCCGGCAGCATGTCACCCGCCCCGGCAGCGAAAAGCTGCTGGACTGGCTGGATCACAAGACCGATTTCTTTTCGGCTCCGGCGTCCACCCGGTTCCACGGTGCCTGCACCGGCGGGCTGTGCATGCACAGCCTGAACGTCTACCACGCCCTGCACGACACCTTTTTTACCGAGGGCGAGAGTGAGGAGAGCTTTGCCATCTGCGCATTGCTGCACGATCTGTGCAAGGCCAACTACTACAAGGCCGGCACCCGCAACGTGAAGAACGAGACCACCGGTCAGTGGGAAAAGGTGCCCAGCTACAGCGTGGAGGACCTGTTTCCCTACGGCCACGGTGAAAAAAGTGTGTTCCTCATTGAGCGCTTCATGAAGCTCAAGGTGGAAGAGGCCGTGGCCATCCGCTGGCACATGGGCGGCTTTGACGATGCGGCCCGGGGCGGCTGCTTTGCCATCTCGGAAGCCTACGACAAGTACCCCCTTGCCGTCAAACTGCACATCGCGGATCTGGAAGCCACCTATCTTATGGAGCACCGCACCAGCGCCGTGCACTGAGCATATTTTATCCCGATACCAAAAAAGACCCGGATACCGGCAGCACCTTTTTGTGCCTGCCCCGTGTCCGGGTCCTGTTTTTTATTCCTTGTTGCGGGCCTTGTTCTGGTACATCCGGTCATCTGCCTGCCGGATGGCCTCCCGCAGCGGGTGCACGCCGCACACACCGCCCACGCTGATGGACAGGCGGATCTCCGGGTGGCTCTCCACCCGGGCCTGCCGCACCGCTTCCTGGATGCGGTCCATCACCAGCGGCAGCCCCTCCGGCCGCAGCTGCGGCATCAGCAGCAGGAATTCGTCGCCGCCGTAGCGCACCAGAATGTCGCTCTCCCGCAGGCAGGCCTGCACCGCCGCAGAGATGCTCTCCAGCGCCTTGTCGCCCACCAGATGGCCGTAGCTGTCGTTCACGGCCTTGAAGCGGTCCACGTCAATGACCACCACACCGTTGATCTGCTCACTGTCGGCCAGGAACTTTTCAAAGTACCGGCGGGAGTAGGCCCCGGTGAGCGGATCGATGAATGCACTGTTGTCCAAGTCCTCGCTGCGGTCCAGCAGCATGCGGCGGCCGCCCATGTCCAGCCAGCGTCCGTTGGACAGCTTGGAAACCATTTCCAGCACGCAGCCGCGGCCGTTGTTCTCCACATAGCGCGACAGCACAAAATAGGCGTCCTCGCCATTGAATTCGATCTTGTTCAGGGTCTTTTTGCTGGTGAACACCTTGGCCGAGATGCAGTTCTCGCACCGGCCGGCCTTGTTCCACACCACATGGCAGTGACCGGCCTGCTCTTCCAGCGTGCCGTCCGGGTGCAGGGTGAGCACCTTGGCGCGCTCCGGGTCCACCAGACGCACCAGGTCAAACACGCCCTGCAGCTGCTGCAGGACAGCCGCCATCGAGCCTCCGGAGCTGTGCAGCAGCACATCCGGCTGCGCCTTTGCATCCTCGGTCTGCTCCGGCAGCAGCTGGCCCACCACGCTCACACAGCGGCGCTGCCCGCCGCGGCTCCACTGGGTGCGCAGCACCAGCCGGTGCGGCTGGTATCTGCCGCCGGTCTGCACCTCCACGGGGAAGCTGGCCTGCGGGATCTCCGGAGTTGCCTTTTCCAGCGCTTCCAACAGGCGGCGGCGGTCCTTCAGGGAAAGGAAGTTCAGCCCTTCGCCATGGTCAAAGTCCAGCACCTGGGTGCGCTCGGCGGCGCTGGCGTAGTGGTTGGTCACCGTCACCCGGCCGCTGAGCAGGTCGTAGTCGAACTGGATGCCGCCGCACTGGTCCGCATAGAACTGGGTGCGCTCGCGTTCCAGGTTGAGCAGCCGCTGGCTGCGGTCCTCCCGCGGGAGGGCTTCCCGGTGCAGGATCTCCTCCGACAAGCGGTGGGTGTCCTGGTGGAAGCTGCGGTCCCACTCGTTGCGCTGCAGCTCCTGCCGCAGCAGCTCCGACGACTCATTCAGGCATTCCAGCAGCAGCGGGTTGAAGGCCCCGCACTCGCCGTTCAGGATCATGCGCAGGGCCGTGTCGTGGTCGTAGGCCGGTTTATAGCAGCGGTCGCTGGTCAGGGCGTCGTACACATCTGCCAGTGCCACCACCTGTGCTGCGATGGGGATCGCATCGCCCTTCAGCTTGTCCGGGTAGCCGCCGCCGTCCCAGCGCTCATGGTGCCAGCGGCAGATGGCATAGGCTACCTGCAGCAGGGGCTCGTTTCCCCCGCCGATGGTGTTGCTCAGGTCCCGCAGGATGCGGGCACCCTTCACCGTGTGGGTCTTGATCATCGCGTATTCTTCGGCGGTCAGACGGCCGGGCTTGTTGAGGATCTCCGTGGGGATCACGATCTTGCCCAAGTCGTGCAGGGCCGATGCCGTGCTGATGAGCGAAATGTCGCTCTCGTCCAGCTGGTAGCGGTCGGTCTTGTTCACCAGCTGGTGCAGCAATAGGTCAGTCAGGGTGCGGATGTGCAGCACATGCAGGCCGCTCTCGCTGTTGCGGAACTCCACCACATGGCTCAGGATGCTGATCATCAGCACGCTGTTGTGCTCTTTTTCGTACACCTGATCGGTCACCAGCCGGGTCAGGCGCTTCTGCTTGGCATACAGCATGAGCACGTTCTGCACCTGGCGCAGCACCATGACCCGCTCAAAGGGGCGGCGCATGTAGTCGGCCACACCCAGGTCGTAGGCACGCTCGATATTGGCCGTGTCCTTTGCCGCCGAGATCATGATCACCGGGATCTCGTCCAGCCAGGAATAGCAGCGCATGACCTTCAGCACGTCAAAGCCGTCCATCTGCGGCATCATGATGTCCAGCAGCACCAGTGCGATGTCCGTGTGCTCGCGCAAAAGCTCCACCGCCCGGACACCGTTTTCCGCTTCCAGATACTCATACCCGTCGCCCAGGATCTCCATCAGCAGCGCGCGGTTGATCTCAGAATCGTCTGCGATCAGGATCTTCTGTTTCACATTCATGTGCCTTGCTCCTCGCCATCCCCATCTGGCAATGTGCTGCCTTGCCGCAGCAAAAATCCCCTGTTCACACAAAAAGCTGCTGCACCAGCCCATGCCGGCGCAGCAGCTTGTCGAATCATTCTTGCATCATTTCATCAAACCGGCGCAGCAGCTCCACCGAAAGCTTCTCCAGCTCCGTTTCCGGCTGCCACACGGGTTCCGGCTGCGCCGCAGGCTGTGCGGCCGGTCCTGCACAGCAGGCCACAGCTTCTTCGGGCGGTTTCGGCGTCGGGGCCTGCACCGGCACTTCCGGACAGGCAGGCGTCCGGGCAGCCTGCTGCTCTGCCTTTTCGGCACGGGCCACGGCCATCTGCAGCTCCTCCCGGGCCTGCTCACAGGCCGCTTCGAGGTCGGCATTTTCCCGCCGCAGAGCGATCATCTGGCGCTCGCAGGCAAACAGCCGGGTCTGGTAGCGGCGGATCTCGGCGTGGGCCGCTTCCAGCTTGCGGGTCAGCTGCTGCAGTTTGTCGCTGCCCTCTGCCCGCACCGATGCTGCGGCCTGCGCCGCCGCCTGCTGGGCAAAGCGCTGCCGCAGAGCTTTGTTCTCCTGCCTGAGTTGCGCCATGGTCTCCTCCATTCCCTGCTGCGTCTGCCGGGCAAGGCGGAGTTCTGCCGCATACGCTGCGCGGATGTGCGCAATACAATTTTCAACATCCAGTTTCCGGTACCCGAACCATCCGGTCCGCAGCGGAACGTCCTGTTTCAGCATTGCATTGCCTCCCTCCGCTTGCGCGCAAGAGACCCGCCCTCCTCACGGGCGCTGTGCCACGATGCGTTTTTATTATTTGCCAGCCTTACTTCCGCTTGTTCAGGATGGCCAGCAGCTCGTCGTAGTAACGGTTGTCGCTGCTTTCCTCTTCCACGGGCTTTGCGGCAGCTGCCGGAGCGGCCGGGGCTGCTGCCGGAGCAGCAGCAGTGGCTGCGCTGCCGGTATCGCTGCTGAACACTGCCGACGGCACCGACTGGGCACCGCCCATGGCGTTGTTGATGCTGCTGCGCAGGTCGCTGGCACTCTTGTTGTCGAAGCCGGTAGCAACGACGGTCACGCGCATCTCGTCGGACAGGTTCTCGTCAAACGCAGTACCCCAGATGATGTTCGCATCCGGATGAGCGCTCTGGGTGATGAGGCCGGCTGCGGTCTCCACGTCCTCCAGGCCGATATCGGGGCTGGAAGTGATGTTGATGATAACGCCGTGTGCACCGGCAATGCTGGTCTCCAGCAACGGGCTGGAAATGGCAGCCTTGGCGGCGTTCTCGGCCTTGCCGGCACCCTTGGCGCTGCCCACGCCCA
>OGYH01002762.1_pt1 | contig 13302 bp, 9 predicted proteins | sample 1576511 | NCBI WGS metagenome assembly OGYH01 (sample SAMEA3541522, study PRJEB24748) | human gut metagenome | biome: human gut; feature: human-associated habitat; material: faeces | place: China | collected 2012 | reverse complement strand
CCAGCTCGAAGGCCTCGCCCGGCTCATTGAAACCGATGTGGCCGTCGTGGCCGATGCCCAGCAACTGCAGGTCGACGCCGCCGACGCTCTTGATGACAGCGTCATAGCGGGCGCACTCGCCCTCGGCATCCATATTGGTGCCGTCGGGCAGGTTGATGGCTTCGGGGCGGATGTTGACCAGGTCGAACAGGTTGCGGTGCATGAAGCTCCAGTAGCTTTCGGGGTGCTCCTTGGGCAGGCCGCGGTACTCGTCCAGGTTGACGCTGGTGACCTCGGAAAAGTCCAGGTCGCCCTTGTTGTACCACTCGACCAGCTGTTTATAGGTACCCACGGGGGTACCGCCGGTGGCCAGGCCCAGCACGCAGTTGGGTTTCATGATGACCTGAGCCGAGATGATGTTGGCAGCCTTGCGGGACATGTCATAGTAGTCTTTCGCGCGGATGATTTTCATAGAGATTTCCTCCTAATTATTGGGGCGGGCCGGTGGGGCCGCCGTTTCTCCTTACCTTGTATTATACCACAATACCGTTTTAGAAAAAGCAGATAAATGTGAATTTTATATCAAAATCCGAGCAATTTTGTGCAAGCTCCAGGCAACATTTCATAAAAAGCGCCGGGGGCAGGCGTTCAGCCCGCCCCCGGCGGAAGATATGCGGTTTAGATAAAGGGAACCAGAACCTTTACCAAGGGGCACTGTAAGCGATCACGCAAGGCTTACAGCATTTTCTTCAGTTCGTCGTACACAAACTGAACCTTGGGGCCGATAACGACCTGGCAGGCAGTCTTGCTGGGACGGATGACGCCAGCGGCGCCAGCCTTCTTAACAGCCTTCTCATCAACGGCGGTGTGGTCCTTGATTTCGAAACGCAGGCGGGTAGCGCAGTAGTCAACGTTGGCAACGTTGCCCTTGCCGCCGACAGCAGCCAGAACGCCCTTGGCGATGGCAGTGTAGTCGTTGTTGGCCAGGGTGATGTTGGCCTCAGCGGCTTCCTCGTCCTCGTCCTCACGGCCGGGGGTCTTCAGGTCGAACTTGGTGATGGCGAAACGGAACACCAGGTAGAACACGACGAAAGCAGCAATGCCCAGAGGAATGATCATCCAGGTGTTAGCATGTGCGGGCAGGCTGGCGGAGAAGACCAGGTCAGTAGCACCGGCGGAGAAGCAGAAGCCTGCGCGGAAGCCGGAGTAGTAGGTGATGATGGTGAAGATGCCGTACAGAACGGCGTAGACGATGTACAGGGGGAAGCAGAGGAACATGAAGCCGAACTCGAAGGGCTCGGTAACGCCGCAGACGAAAGCGCAGATAGCAGCGGAAACGACCAGGCCGATAGCAGCCTTCTTGTTCTTAGCAGTCTGGACCATGGCCAGAGCAGCACCGGCAATACCGAACATCATGCAGGGGAAGAAGCCGGACATGTACATACCCAGGCTCCAGCCCACATCAGCAGAGGTCTCGCCTGCCCAGAAGTGGGACAGGTCGCCCAGGCCGATGGTGTCGAACCAGAACACGTTGTTCAGAGCGTGGTGCAGGCCGGTGGGGATCAGCAGACGGTTCAGGAAAGCGTAGATGCCGGCGCCGATGCCGCCCATGCCAGCGATGCCGTTGCCGACGGCGACCAGAGCACCGAAGATGACGGGCCAGACGAACAGCAGAACGACGGACACCAGAATGGAGATCACGCCGGTAGCAATGGCAACGAAGCGCTTGCCGGAGAAGAATGCCAGCCAGTCAGGCAGCTGGGTATTCTTGAACTTGTTGTAGCAGGCAGCACCCACAACAGCGGCCAGAATGCCGATGAAGGAGTTGCCGGCGACCTTCTGGAAGGCGATGTAGGTAGCGGTGCCCTCTTCCAGAGTGCGCACCATGCTGACCACGCCGGGGTTCAGCAGCTGCTGCATCATCAGGAAGCTGACCAGACCGGCCAGACCTGCGGTACCATCGTTGTCAGCAAGGCCGACAGCGGCACCAATGGCGAACAGCCATGCCATGTTATCGATCAGAGCGCCGCCTGCCTTGACCAGCAGGAAGCCAACGGTGTATGCTGCACCGGAAGTCGGTGCACCGGGAACGCCCATAACGCCCGGAGCGAGGGCATAACCAAGACCCATCAGGATGCCGCAGATCGGCAGCACAGCGACGGGAAGCATCAGTGCTTTGCCCAGTTTCTGGAGATACTTCATCATAAAGCACATTCCTCCTTAAGAAATGTTTGTGTTTACAGACAGTCTCTGGTTGCAGACCGTCCATAATTCCGTAATAGAATATTAACATACTTTTGCAAAAAAGGAAAGTCCTTTCCGCGATAAATCTATCAAATTGCGTCAAAAGTCCTTATTTGCGTATTTTTGCGTGAACATTTTTTAGTTTTCGTGCACAACCCTCGGCTTTATGTTGAAAAATCTTTTCTTTTCTCCGGCATTTTGCCCAAAGACTTGCATCCCAGACGGGAATCGGGTACTATACTAGTATAAGGAAACACAGAATTTTGAAGGAGGTTTTCCCCATGGAATGGACCGACATCCGCCTGACCGTGGCCAAGGCCGACGCCGACAACGCCGAAGCCGTTGCCACCATGATCGCCGAGGGCGGCATCTATATCGAAGATTACAGCGACATCGAGCAGCAGGTGGCCGAGATCGCCCATGTGGATCTGATCGAGCAGGAGCTGCTGGACAAGCCCCGCGATACCGTTATCATCCATATGTATCTGGAGCCGGGCGCTTCCCCCGTGGAAACGCTGGCCCTCATTGCCGCCCGCATGGAAGCTGCAAACATCGCCTACACCGTGGAGACCGAGGGCGTGGAGCAGGAGGACTGGCAGAACGGCTGGCGCAAATACTACCACCCCATGGACATTGGCAAACGGCTGGCCATCGTGCCCTCCTGGCAGGAGTACGACACCGACCGCGTCAAGCTGATCCTTGACCCCGGCCTTGCCTTTGGCACCGGCGGCCACGAGACCACCAGCCTCTGCCTGGAAGCGCTGGACGAGCGGGTCAGGGGCGGTGAGCGGGTGCTGGACATCGGCACCGGCAGCGGCATCCTTGCCATTGCCGCCCTCAAGCTGGGCGCGGGCAGTGCCGAGGGTGTGGACATCGACCCCGTGGCCGTGCGCACCGCAGGCGAGAATGCCGCCCTGAACGGCGTGGCCGACAAGCTGACCGTTCTGGTGGGCGACCTGTCCGACAAGGCCAGCGGCAGGTACGATATCATCACCGCCAACATCGTGGCAAACGCCATCATCAGCCTTGCCCCCGCCGTGCCCGGCCTGATGGCCGAAAACGCCACCTTTATTGCCAGCGGCATCATCGACAGCCGCAAGGACGAGGTGATCGCCGCTCTGGAAGCCGCTGGCCTGACCGTGCAGGAAGTGAAGGAGAAGCGCGGCTGGGAGTGCATTATTTGTAAAAAGACGAATTAAACCTCTCAGGCGCTTCGCGCCAGCTCTCCTAATAGGGGAGCCCTTGGCATACCGGCCAGTTTTGCCGGTAATGAGGGAAACAGGAGTTTATTTTTATGCCGCATCGCTACTTTACAACCGAAATCTCCAATGGCACCGCCACCCTGCGGGGGGCCGATGCCCATCATCTTTCCCGCGTGATGCGGGGCAAGCTGGGGGACACTGTCATCTTATGTGACGGCAACGCCGTGGAATACACCGCCACCATCACCGGCTTCGGGCCGGAGACGGTGGAGTTCAGCGTGGAGCCGGGCTATCCCAGCGCCGCCGAACCCAGCGTGGAAGTGACCCTGTTCGTGGGTTACCCCAAGCAGGACAAGCTGGAGCAGGTCATCCGCCACGGCGTGGAGCTGGGCTGCACCCACTTCGTGCCCTTCTTCAGCCGGTACTGCGTGGCCGCCCCCAAAAAGGAGGAGCAGAAAAACGAGCGCTACAACCGCATCGCCTTTGAAGCCGCCAAACAGTGCGGCCGGGGCGTGCTGCCGGATGTCGCCCTGCCCCTGCCCAACTTCGGGGCCCTCTGCCGCAGCCTGGAAGGGTACGATCTCGTGCTCTTCTGCTACGAGCTGGGCGGCGCTCCCCTGCGCCAGCTGCTGGCAGACGCACAGCCTGCCGACGGCCAGCGGCTGAAGATCGCCCTCATCACCGGTGCCGAGGGCGGCTTTGCCGTGGAAGAGGCCGAAATGGCCGCCAATGCCGGTGTGAAAACAGTCGGCCTCGGCCCCCGCATCCTCCGGTGCGAGACCGCCCCGCTGGCGGTGCTCTCCGCCGTGATGACCCTGACGGGCAACTTGGAGTAATTTTTATTTCCACAGATACAAAAAGGACGGCGCATGCCGTCCTTTTTGTTTACTCTATTTTCGCGTTCATCAGCGCTTTTTTCACCTCAATGAGGTTTTGCGGGCTGACGGAGAAGCTCCGCAGGCCCAGCTGCAGATATTGCAGGGTGTTGGCCGGATTGCCCACCGCGCTGCCGCAGATGGTCACGGGGATCCCGCCCTCCCGGGCAGCCTCCACCACCATGCGGATGAGCTTTTTCATTGCGTGGCTGGCCGGGCGGTAGTAGCGCTCGGCAATGGAGATATCCCGATCTACCGCGTGGGTGTACTGGGTCAGGTCGTTCGTCTCGATGACAAAGAAATTGCACCCGTGCTCCACGAATTCCTCTGCCGTCAGGCAGGCCGAGGGCACCCCGAACATCACGCCAAAGGGCGTGTCCGGGTCAAACTCCTCTCTGCGCTCCCGCAGCAGCTGGCGGCAGTGCGCTACCAGCCGCATGGCCTCATCCCAATCTTCGAGGTTGGTCACCATGGGGAACATGACCCGCAGGGGGCCGTGGGCCGCCGCCCGGAGCAGGGCGCAGATCTGCGTTTCAAACTGATGGGTCTGGCGCAGGCTGCTGCGGATGCCCCGCAGGCCCAGCTTGGAGGATTCCAGCCCCCTATGGATATCGGCCATGGCGCGGTCCACACCAAAATCAAAGGTGCGCACTGTCACCACACCGCCCTTTGCGGCGGCAATGCAGGATTGATAGAACACGAACTGCTCCTGCTCGTCCACCGGGCGGCCCGGCAGCATCATATAGCCGCTGCGCAGCAGGCCCACGCCGGAAGCGCCAGCCTGCAGCGCCGATTCAATATCCTCCTGCCCGTAGCAGTTGGCCAGGAGCTCAAACGGCACATCATCCTTTGTCCGGTTGGGCAGGGCGCTGATGCGGGCGGCTTCCTCGCTCTCCCACTGCAGCTCGCAGATGCGGCTGACCGCCTGCTGGCGGGTGTTGGCATCCGGGTCCAGGATGCACTCGCCGTTGTTGGCATCCAGCACCACAGTGCGGCCGTCGCAGTCGTTCAGGAACGCCTGCCCCACCTGCACCACGCAGGGAATGTGCATGGCCCGCGCAATGATCGCCGCGTGGCTCTGCTTATTGCCCTCCGAAGTGATGATGCCCAGGATCATCCCCGCCGGAACGCTGAACAGATCGCTGGGCATCAGCATCTCTGCCGCCAGGATCACCGGGTGATCCAGCGCCAGCCAGACCCGGGGACGGTTGGTCAGCACGTTCACCACGCGGCGGGCGGCATCCAGAATATCTGCACTGCGCAGCTGCATGTAGGCGTTGTCCTCCATGGCCGCAAGCTGCTCCGCATAGCGGTTGCCCACACGGTACATGGCCTCGGCAGCGCTGATGCCCGCCTTGATCTGGAATCCGACCTCGTTCATAAAGCCTTCGTCTTCCAGCATCATGCTCTGGAACAGGAAGATGGCCTGCTCCGTGGGGCCGCTGCGGTCTGCCATGCCGTCCAGCTCACGCTGGGCTGTCCGGACAGCGTTTTCCAGCAGGCGCTGTTCCCGTTCCGCGTTGAACGGCCCGGTGGCAAAATTTTCGTGCCAGCGCTCCAACCGGCTCACCTGTCCCATCACAAGGCCCGGCGAGGCGCTGTGTCCCTGATAGACCTTCATTCCTCGATCACCTCCGGCAGTACCGGCCCGGTAAGGGCACGGCAGACCAATGCCTGTAAGAACGTATTGGGCAGCAGAGCGGCCCGTGCGGCCTGTGCCGCATTGCCGCTGCCCTCAAACAGGGGCGCAAAGCTCTCGATGCGCTCCCGGTCGCATTTTTCCAAAAAGGCTTCCGCCAGTGTCCGGGTGGTATAGAATACGGTGGGGTCCACGCCCGCATCCTCGGCGGCAGCTTCCAGCGGGGCCAGCTGGGCATCCTTCATGTTGGCCAGCAGCAGGGCCGCATCCGCTGTCAGGGTCACGGGGTATTTTTCCCGCACCGCCTTCTGCACCTGCTGGAATTTCCACGCAAAGGCGGCGGCATCCTCACAGCTCTCGGCGCTGGTGGAAACGGCATAGGCGCAGCCCCGCAGGTATCCCATGGCGCGGCGGGTATCGTAGTAGCCCAGCTCCATGTTCCGTCTGGCGGTATCGGGGTCAAAGTGGAGGATGTCCCCCAGCTCCCAGTAGCTGCGGATCATGGTGGTGGGCAGGCCGGTGCGGTTGGGCAGGGTGATGCCCACCCCTTCCAGATCAACACAGACCAGCTCCTCCGCGCCCATCTTCTGGGCCAGCGCGGTGGGCATATTGTCCCGGTAGCCGCCATCCAGGAACTGCACCCCGTCGATCTGCTTTGCCCGCAGGGCGGGGAAACAGGCGGCAGAGGCCAGCAGGTAATCCTTCACCTTGCCCGCCGGGATATCCTCCAGCGTCAGCTCCCGGGGCTTCAGCCCCCGCTTTTCCACGGTGACAAGGCCGAACCGGATGGGCGAAGCCCGCAGGGCATCCTCATCCAGCACCCGCTCCACGATCTCTTCCAGCGGGGTCACGTCCATGCCGCCGTCCCGCACCACTTCCCGCAGGAAGGCGTGCAGCTCAGAGAGGTCGGCGTTTTCCTCCGGCAGCTCCATCACGTCCTGGCTGCGGATGCTCATCCACATATCCCGGGCCGTTTCGTACAGGTCCAGCGCAAACATGGCACCGTTCAGGCTGCCCACACTGGTGCCGGTGATAATCTGGGGCCGCCAGCCCAGCTCGGTCAGGGCACGCCACACACCCACCTGATAGCTGCCGCGCGCACCGCCGCCTGCCAGCACCAGTGCCTTGACCGGGGTATCATTCTGTGCCATCTGGAACGCCTCCTAGTCATTCTTTGGAAATCTGTCAAAAGTATACCATATTTTCCGGAAAAATTCTCCCTGTTTTTGGAACAAAATCCATGGTATAATTTTGTTAACTTGTGTGAAACGATGGTGGAGGTAAAACAATGCACTGCAACAACTGGATCTTTGATATGGACGGCACCCTGACCGACAGCATGACCGTGGTATGGGAGGGTGCGCCCGATGCCCTGCTGGCCCGCTATGGCCGCACCCCAAAATCTGACCTCCACAAAACGCTCCTGACCATGGGCATGGCCGATGGCGCGGCCTACCTCATCCGGGAGTATGACCTGCCCCTGAAAATGGAGGACTACAACGATGTGATGTGGGATGTTATCACAAAGCTCTACGAGACCGTGGCGCTCAAGCCCGGCGTGCGGGAGCTGCTGGCCCGCCTGAAGGCCGAGGGTGCCCGCATGTGCATCTGCTCCAACACCTGGAGCGCCCAGTGCCGCACCGTGCTCACCCGTTTGGGCATCGATGAATATTTCGACTTCTATGTGGAGGCACAGGGGGCACTCCACAAGAGCAGGCCGGATGTATTTTTCCAGACCCTTGCACGCCTGGGCGGCACTGACCCTGACCGGTGCGTTGTCTGTGAGGATTCCCTCTACGCCGCCCGCACCGCCCACGACGCAGGCTTCCGCGTCATCGGCATCGCCGATGACGCCAGCAAGTCCGATGAGCCCGCCCTGCGGGAGGTCAGCGACCAGTTCCTGACCGACTGGACGGAGCTGGACTGGGACAAAGTATGACCCTGCACCATGCAGAAAGCGGCCCGCAGATGCAGGCCGCTTTCTTTTTTGTGTGATAGACCTTACCCTTCCAGAAACGCCCGGAACGCCGCCCTTACGGCGGGTTCGCGCCCCCGGGGGATGGGCACCCGGGCACCGCTGCGCATCCAGAGCTCCCCGGAGGAGAGCTGAGCGGCGGCGGCAAGGTTGACCACATAGGAGCGGTGGGGCTGCAGAAAACGGGCATCGGCCAGCAGGGGCTTTGCCACCTCGGAAAAGGGGACCCGCAGGGAGAGGGAGGCCACGTCCTCGCCGCTGGCAAGGTGGTAGTGCACCACATGGTGGGTGCACTCCAGATACTCGATGTCCGCAAAGGGCAGGGCCCGCAGGCCCATGGCCGTGGTGACCGGGATGACCGGGCCGTATTCCGGCTCGGTGGCCCGGTCCAGCAGGGCTGTCAGCTGCTCCGGACGGAACGGGATATGCAGGTACTGCATCGCGTCCACCCGGAACGCTTCGTAGGCATAGGCCGTGGTGTGGGCCAGAAAGGCCAGCGGGGCCCGCACGCCCCGGCGGCGCAGCTCTGCCGCCGCCTGCAGGCCGCTGCACGGGTTGGCGGCGGGCAGCTCAATGAGGTAGAGCTCGTACCGGGAGCCCGCTTCCTCCTGCTGCAGCAGGGCCGCTGTGCTTTCCAGCTGCTCCACGATGCAGGCATCGGCCCGGCGGGCATAATATTCCATGCAGTGGCGCTGCACCCGGCCCCGCAGCACAGGGTCCGGGCTGCACACCGCAATGTGAAAGATCATATCCGCTCCTCCTTTCCCTCTGCACAGCGCTTGATTTTTGCGCCATGAGGGAGTATTATGGACGAAAAAAGAAATGGGGGACACCGCCATGGATCAGCCGCTCGTCAGCATCATCCTGCCCGTATACAACGCCCAGAACCATCTGGCCCGCTGCATCGGCAGCATCCTGAACCAGACCTATAAAAACATCGAACTCATCATCCTGAACGATGGCTCCAAGGATCACAGCCTGCCCGTGTGTGAGGAATTCCGCGCCAAGGACAGCCGCATCGTGCTGGTGGACAAGGAGAACTCCGGCGTGTCCGACACCCGCAACCTGGGCCTGAAGCTGGCCGGGGGCGAGTATGTTCAGTTCGTGGACAGCGATGACTACATCGACCCGGGCTTCACCCAGCATCTGGTGGAAGCCGCCGAGACGCACCACGCAGACCTTGTGATTGCGCCCTACAAGATGGTAATCCCCGCCGGGGCCACAAAGCCCGAGCAGGTGCTGGAAAAGCTGGAGGACAATCTGGGCGTGATGAGTGTTGCCCGGCCCCCTGAGGTGCGGGAATACGGTTTCCTGCCCGCCGGGGTCTACGACAAGGACACCTTTGCCCTGCGGCTGATGGACAAGCCTGCCTCCTACTTTTACAGCGTGCTCTGGAACAAGCTCTACCGCCGCATCCTGCTCACCGGCAATGACATCCAGTTCACCAGCGAGCTGAAATGGGCCGAGGATCTGGTGTTCAACATGCAGTATATCCAGTATGCCGAGACCTTCGTCTCCATTGACAAAGCCGGTTACTACTACGTCCAGAATCCCCAGAGCATCTGCCACACCCAGATCAACCCGGCCTCCATCGTGCAGAACAAGATCCAGACGTTCCGGTATTATAAAGACCTCTACACCCGCCTTGGGATGTACGAGGAGGTGCGGCCCCAGCTGTATAAGTTCCTGGTGGATATCGCCGAGAGCACCTACCCCTCCGGCCCCTTCAAAAAGATCATTGAGGAAGCCAAGGAATACTGGAAAAACCGGAAAGAATAAACCAAAATCGGGAGACCCCCTGCGGGGTCTCCCTTTTTTGTGGTTATGCTCCGATGGCAGCGCACTTCTTCGCCAGCCAATCCCGCTCTTCTTCATTCAGGCGGGGAGCCAGCTTCTCAAACACTTCGCGGTGGTAGGCGTTCAGCCAATCCAGCTCGTCCCGGTTCAGGACACCGGGCACCACAGGAGAGGTGGCAATGGGCACAAAGGTCAGCGGACGGAAGGCCAGGAAGGTGCCGTACTGGTTGTCGGCCTTGTGGTAGCACTCCAGCACGTTCTCAATGCGGATGCCCACCTGACCGGCCTCGTACACGCCCGGCTCATCGGTGACGATCATGCCCGGCTGGAACACCGTGGTGTTGCGGCCGTTCAGGGCGTGGGGACCCTCGTGGACGTTGCCCACAAAGCTGACACTGTGGCCGGTGCCGCAGCGGTAGTTGATGAGGTGCTGCCACAGCGGCTCACGGGCGATGGTATCCAGCATGTGGCCGTCGCAGTAGTTCAGCCAGACAGCCTTTGCAATGTCGATGTGGCACTGCAGGGTCCAGGTGTAGAACAGCTTTTCGTCCTCGGTCAGCTCACCCAGCGGGTAGGTGCGGGTGATATCGGTGGTGCCGTCCAGATAGGTGGCACCGCTGTCCACCAGCAGGAAGCCCTTGCGCTCCAGCTTGGCATGGTCCTCCTCGGTGGCGTGGTAGTGCATCATGGCAGCGTTTCCGCCGTAGGCGGCAATGGTGCCAAAGCTCTCCACGATGAACTTGTCCTGTGCAGAGCGGTACTTGTGGAGGATCTCGTCCACGGTCAGCTCGGTCAGCTCTTCCCCGGCAGCCAGACGCTCTTCCAGCTCCTTCTGGAACCGCACCATGGCAACCGCATCCCGCAGATGGGCCTCGCGGTCGTGAGCCAGCTCGACCTCATTCTTCACACCCTTCATGGGCAGCAGGGGGTCGGCCTCATCCTTCACGGTCAGGGCAGCATTGTTCTGCAGGGTCTCGTAAACGGCAAAGTTCACGGATGCAGGGTCGGCCAGCACGGTCTGGGGCTCGGTCTCAGCGGCCAGGAACTTGAGCACGTCATCGTACTCCTGAATCTCCACGCCGTTGGCCTTGAGCTCTGCGGCAGCTTCCGCGCCCAGACGTGCGGTGTTGATGAAGAGCACCGCGCGCTCCGGGGTCACATAGCAGTAGGACATGGCATAGGGAGTGCACTGGATATCCATGGCGCGCAGGTTCAGCAGCCAGGCCAGATTATCCAGCTTGCCCACCAGCTGTGCGGTGCAGCCCAGCTCCTTGAGCCTGCCGCGCAGGCGCTCCAGCTTTTCGGCAGGGGAGAAGCCTGCATACTCCTTGGGCAGGATCCATGCCGGGGTGGCAGGCAGGGCAGGGCGGCCCTCGGTCCACAGCTCATCCTCAAGGTTCAGGGTCTTGATGGTGCCCTTCTTGGCATCCAGTTCCTTCTGCACGCCGCGCACCAGCCCGCAGGAAGCGGTCAGGCCGCACAGGCCCAGCACGCCGTTCTCCGGCAGCACCTTGCCGCAGTATTCCTCCACGGTGGGCACGCCCGGCTCGCCCATCCGCATCAGCTGGATCTCGGTACCGGCGATCTCCTTTTCCGCCTGCACAAAGTAGCGGCCATCTGCCCAGACAGCGCTCTCGGTGGGGGTGACGACGAAGTTGGAGTTCTCGCCGTGGAAGCCGGAGAAATAGGTCAGGGAGGTGTAATGGTCAGGCAGGTACTCGCTGGAATGCGGGTCACCCACCGGAATCAGATAAACGTCCACGCCGTTGGCCTTCATGGCAGCCCGCAGGGCAGCCAGACGCTCAGGAACCGTGTTCATGCTCATAATAAAAAGCCTTCTTTCTTCCATCTATCTGCCGGAAAAACGTCCGGCGGCGGGGGTCACTGTGTCTTATTGTACCATCACTCCGGGCAGAATGCAATTCACCGGCAGCGAAAAGCCCCCGCCGGGGCATCAGCACTCAGGCGGGGGCAGAGAGCACGGTCACTGCACATTCTTTTTTGCAAGATCTTTGGTGTACAGGGCACGGGTGGCGTTCATCACAGCCAGCACCATCACGCCCACATCGGCGAAGATGGCGGTCCACATGCTGGCCAGACCCAGCGCGCCCAGCACCAGGCAGGCAAACTTGATCGCCAGAGCAAACACGATGTTCTGATACACGATGCGCAGAGTGCGGCGGGCAATGCGCATGGCCAGCGCGATCTTGGCCGGGTCATCGTCCATCAGGACAACGTCAGCGGCCTCGATGGCAGCATCGGAGCCCAGAGCACCCATGGCGATGCCCACATCGGCACGGGACAAAACCGGGGCATCGTTGATGCCGTCGCCCACAAAAGCGAGATTTTCTTTGGGCTGCTTTGCGGCGAGGAGCGTTTCGATCTGGTCCACCTTGTCGCCGGGCAGCAGTCCTGCATGGTATTCATCCAGACCCAGCTCGGCGGAAACGGCCTTTGCCACAGGCTCCGCGTCGCCGGTCAGCATGACCGTCTTGCGGACACCGGCCCGTTTCAGGCCCTTGATGGCAGCGGCACTGTGGGGTTTGACCACATCGGCGATGAGCAGATAACCTGCGTATCTGCCCTCCATGGCAACATGGACGATGGTGCCCGGCTCGGTGATCTCGGGAACCGTCAGGCCCAGCTTTGCCATCAGGCGGGCGTTGCCGGCAGCGACGGTTTTGCCGTCCACCTTTGCGGTCACGCCGTGGCCGCCCAGCTCCTGCACATCGGTCACACGGCTGGGGTCGATGTCCTTACCGTAAGCATTCTTGATGCTCAGGGAGATGGGGTGCTTGGACCAGCTCTCAGCCAGAGCGGCGACTTCCACAAGGGCATCCCCGGTCACGCCGTTTTCGGGGTGGATGCCCACCACCTTGAAGGTGCCCTGGGTCAGGGTGCCGGTCTTATCAAACACCACGATGCCGGTGCGGGCCAGTTCCTCCAGATAGGTGGAGCCCTTGACCAGGATGCCGCAGGCAGACGCACCGCCGATGCCGCCGAAGAAGCTCAGCGGGATGGAGATGACCAGAGCGCAGGGGCAGCTGATGACCAGGAAGGTCAGGGCGCGGTAGACCCAGTCACCGAAGCGGGCGGGCTGGCCCATCAGCAGCAGAACGATGGGGGGAACAAAGGCCAGCGCCAGTGCGCCGTAGCAGACGGCGGGGGTGTAGACCCGGGCAAAGCGGGTGATGAAGTTCTCGGTGCGGGCCTTCTTCATGCTGGAATTTTCCACCAGGTCGAGGATCTTGGAAACGGTGGATTCGCCGAACTCCTTGGTGGTCCGCACCTTCAGCAGGCCGGTCATGTTCACACAGCCGCTGATGACCTCATCACCGGAGCGGACATCCCGGGGCAGGCTCTCGCCGGTCAGGGCGGCAGTGTTCAGGGCAGAAGTTCCCTCCACGATGATGCCATCAATGGGCACCCGCTCGCCGGGCTGGACCACGATCACGGTGCCCACCTCCACATCATCGGGGTCCACCTGCTCCAGCCTGCCGTCCTCGTCCTCAACGTTGGCGTAATCGGGGCGGATATCCATCAGGCTGGAAATGCTCTGGCGGCTCTTGCCCACGGCCACGCTCTGGAACA